>OJPN01001285.1_pt1 | contig 18298 bp, 18 predicted proteins | sample 1598511 | NCBI WGS metagenome assembly OJPN01 (sample SAMN03922485, study PRJEB24848) | human gut metagenome | isolation source: stool sample | host: Homo sapiens | place: Germany | collected 2011-05
GAGAAGTTAAATAGGTATTTACCCTTGTATGAATAGTTCAGACGGAAGGCAAAAGACATTTTCTGCGTCTGTGCGAAGTCGGATTCTACATGTTGGGAAGTGCCCGATGTCAGTCGCCAGAAAGACCATTGATCTACCATTTGACCGCTGGAGGCAGCCATGCTACTTTCCGACTGGTTCTTATTCCAGGAAGTAATCAGTGAACCTCCCAGATTATGGTCTTTGGCGATGGTTGTGTTGTATGCGAGAATATTTTCCCAAGTGTAATTCCAGGCATTGTTGTTGGTGATGGAAGCATGCGGTGAACCTGCATAAGACGGACGGTTGGCATTGCACTTCTCTCCCCAGTATTGCCCGCGGCGTGAGTGATTCAACGTACCATTGACACGACTGGTAAAAGTCAGGTCTTTGACGGGAGTTAGTTCGACATAGCCACTCACGTTCAGGTAGGTGGAACGTGTGTTGTCTACATACTGATTCTCTATGAAATCACTCATTGGGGAATATTGTCCCGTGATGTATTCGTGATTGATCTCCCCTTCTTCGGTATAAGCATCACCCAGCGGGATGGCGGAGAGAGATTTGGTGAATGTGTTTTTTACACCGGAGTTCAAGTCCCGGTAGACTAAATTGGAAGTAAAGCCCACCTTTGCCCACGAAAATATCTGCTGATCCAGGTTGAGGCGTAACGAATATCTGTTCAGATTTTCGTTATTAAGTAAACCTTCCTCCCGGTTGTAAGAAGTTGAAGCAAATAATTTTGTCTTTTCAGTGCCACTGCTGACCGAAAGACTGTATTTCTGTGTGGTAGCCGTGTTGCCCGACACTTCATCTATCCAGTCTATCCATTTGCCATCGTTGTATGCATCTATAAAATCCTGTTTTCCCAGTAGGGCGGACATATCGGTGGGATAGTCACCGTTTTTATATTTATATGCTTCCCGTTGGTAGGTGACCCATTCATCCCGCGTCATCCCATGCCTGTAGTTGGGTGAACCGCTGAATCCGTAATAAGCATCGAAGTTTACGGTAGCTTTCCCCTCTTTTCCTCTTTTGGTGGTGATAATGACAACGCCGTTTGCTCCTGCGGAACCATAAATGGCGGTGGAAGAAGCATCTTTCAATACATCTACACTCTCAATATCCGACGGGCTGACCTGGCTATAGCTGCCGGGGATTCCATCGATAATAAACAATGGTTCGTTGCTGCCATAAATAGATCGTGAACCACGTAACAGGATAGTGACATCACCTCCTACCTGTCCCGAAGTTTTGGTGATATCCATTCCGGGTATCTTGCCTTGAAGGGCTTCCATCACATTATTGGTAGGAGCGGCCAGTACTTCCGCACTTTTGACGGAGGTTACTGCCCCCGTCAAATCCCGTTTTTTGACCGATCCGTATCCTACCACCACTACTTCATCAATCAGTCTGGCATCTTCCGTCAGTATGATTTCCAGCTTGTTCTTGTTGCGTGTATTGACTTCCTGCTCCGTGTATCCCATATAAGATACCTTTAATATTGCATTGGGCGATACGTGCAGTGTGAACAGTCCGTCTACATTCGTAATCGTCCCGTTGCTGGTACCTTTTTCAACGATATTCGCTCCGATAATCGTCTCTCCTTGAGAGTTTTTCACTATACCCGAGATCGTTCTGCTCTGTTGGCAATAAGCCCGTGTTGATCCAAGTATCGATAATGAACCTATTAATAGGAATAATAGGTAAAAATTCATTCTATAAACAGTCTTTAGGGAATTATTCCACCCTATGTTTGTTTTATCAGAAAATGATTTCATGCTTTTTGTTTAATTGTATGTTTACTAATTTGTTTTTGGATAGCTAAATTTTCGGCCGATTTAAAGCTATGTCTCGATTGTAACGACTTTACTTACCCCATAGGCTATTAGATTTTATTGGTTTAATGATGATTGTTCAGAATGTCAATTGCACATCCTTCTGCACTGTTTTAAATGTGGCGCCACGATTCATGTCAGCTAAAAACTGACAGGGCAAAATTATGCATATAGAACTGGGGATTGAAAAATATAGAGTTGACTTTTATCAGAACTGAGTTGTTTCTTACTACCTGTTGTATATTTGATTTTATAAAGTAATATTGTTGTTGATTAAACCTTTACCCGTCGTAAACTTTACGGTAGTAAAGTTTTAGAAGTAGATAAAATGATAAAGACTGGGATAAAATAGATCTAATTAGGTTATATTTAAAAGAGAAACAGATAGAAAGCTGTCTTTTTCAAAGGGCGATATGTAGTTGCGAATTTTATTTTCATTATCTTTGTCTCAATGTATTTACTAAAGCAACAATGATATGGATATTAAAGTAAAAGACAAGGTGAATCAAAGGCATGTCGGTCGCAATCTGCAAAGAATCCGTGTGTATCTGGGTATGAAACAGGAAGCGTTGGCTTCTGATCTGGGTGTTAGTCAGCAGGAGATCTCGAAAATAGAGAAACAAGATGAAATAGAAGACGGACTGTTGACAAAAATAGCTGAAGTCTTGGGAATATCTACTGATGTCATCAAGGATTTTGATGTTGAAAAAGCCATTTGTAATATTAATAATTATAAAGATGCTACCATTTCTCCGGGAGCAATTGCTACTGTTTATGCTCATAACCAACAGATTAATCCTATTGAAAAGGTGGTTGAACTGTATGAACGCTTGTTGAAAAGTGAACAAGAGAAAATAGAGATTCTAAGAGAGTGCATAAAGCAGGGAAAATAATCAACAGACTGGAATATGGAAACGGAAAAGTACACAAATACAATTCATCTGGGAAGAAAAATTGAACGGGTGCGTCGGCTTCGGGGAATGACTCAAGCGGAACTCGGTGATTTGTTAGGTATAACGAAACAGGCTGTTTCGAAAATAGAACAAACAGAGAAGTTTGACGATGAACGGTTAGGTGAGATTGCTTCAGCACTAGGCGTTACTGTAGATGGGCTGAAGAGTTTTAATGAAGAGACAATCCTGTATAATACGAATAACTTCTACGAGAATTGTGGTGTTAAAAGTGCTGTCAGTAATACAGGCAATAATCAGACCTTTAATAGTTTTCCTGTTGAACAGGTAATTGAGATTTTCGAAAAGCTGTTGGATAAACAAAAGGAACAATTTGAAACTTTAAAAAAAGAGAAGAAATAAATATCTCCAAGATATTGAATTTTATCAGTAGTAGTTATATTCCTGATACAATGATAGCTGAATTGATTTCCTCAAAAAACAAGGAAATAGATTGGTTGAAAGAAGAAATAAAGTTTTTAAGAGGGGAAAATGAAAAACTGTTGCTGATTGTGGGTGAAAAGATATGAGATGATGTTATCATAATTATGTGATACACTTCTGTCTGTTGTTTATATGGGTAGTTATCACCTTTATGTTGTAAGCATAACTAAGATCTGATTGAGACTTTATAAATAATATTTTTTACTGTAAATGTTGAGGTATCCAAACTCTTTTTAATTCAAGGAGTTTGGATGCTATTTTTAAGTTTACTGCATTATGGTGTAGTATTCATAATACAAAAGCAAATATTTCGGGTGACAAGATGATATCTTTTATCTTTTTCTTTGAAAAAAAATATCACAAACTTTTATTTGAAGACTAATTTAGTTATTCTGCGTTCTTATTACTTTTTGTATCATTAGTATGATCCATACAGATATAACAAAGGGAGCGGTTAAGGTAGTGATACCCAAACTCATTCCTAGAATCTGTAATACGGTGGATAGTAAGACAGAGCATCCTGCCCATACGCCACTTTCCCAGCCCGTTCCTCCTAAAGCTATTGCACATAATACCCCATTATAGCCCATTAATCCGGCATTTAAGTCTGTAGCATCCACTTCAAGTAAAATGGCTAGGGGAATAGGAAGAAGTGCTCCCAAGATAGTATAGAGACTTGCCTTTCGAGAATTAATCAAAATGCCTATAAGGAAACATAATCCGGATAGAATTGTATTTCCCTGAAACATGACTTGCCCTATACCTAAGCAGAAGGCTTGGAAATAATTAATATTCTGTGTGGTATCAATAACCGTATAGGAAACTGATAGTAAATCTGGTATAAGCCAGCTGCAAACTCCCAACATTCCCCATACAGCAAGAATGAAAGGAGCAGTAAAGCCAGGAATTAAACGTTGCTGATTAAAAAAATAGGCAATCCATGTGGAAAGGGCCGAAGCGATAATCAACATGATTAAACTTCCTACCGATAATTGTAGAAATACGCCAACTGCTATACCTACTAAAGTTCCATTAAATCCGTATAATCCATTTTTAATATCATCATACTTATATCCCGAAAAATGGGCTGTCAGTGTACTTATTATATTACCGCAGACTGCTAGTATTCCCATTTGCCATGAGTTTAGAAATATTCCAATTAGCATGAATAATCCGGATAACGCATTATTCTGAAACATCACTTGTCCTATTCCACGTCCCAGAATAAGTAATAAATTGTGTATAAAGACCATTTGTATAAAAGATTGACTGATAAAATGATGACAAAAGTACAACCTTCTATTGAAAATAGCAATATCAAGAGATGGAGAATTAGAAAAGTGTAAAGAGATGTGGAATTATCATGTACGGTCAATTCACTAATTATTGTGCTAAGCATAATATTCATGACTATGTTAATGATTTACTTATAGGGGATGAATCTCGTTTTGATTGGACAGGAATAGATTTAATAGTTCCTTATTGGCCTTACTGTTAATTGAAAGTTCTCTGTTTTTTTGGAAAACATCCAAAGAACTGGAACATTCACCGCAGATATCTACTCCGATAATTTCTTCTTTTTTTAGAATGATGGAGAGGAGTTTCTCCAATTCGGTCAGTGATAGGGAACCCTGATCCCAATTGGTTACTGCTGATTTTATGTCCAATACATCTTTGTCCACTGATATATAGACAGGCTCATTCAGATGTTCATGAGAGAATCTGTTCCATCCTTCTTCGTGAGAAAGTTCTGTTTCGCTATAAAACTTTAATTTTTCTCCATAATTGGGATGCAGTGCTTTGATCAACTTTTCAGCAGCGCCGACGATACATACTTTTTGAAGATAAGGATTTGTATCCAATACTTTTTTCACCCAACATCCGCATGACATTAGATTGTCAAATAAGGAAGGTTGCATATCTGGATGATGATCAAAGACAACTAGTGAGAATGGGGTCTTTATTTTATCCGTCCAAAATTTACTGATATAATGATAGTTACCGGAATCAATGAAATGTATTCCTTCAGGTAAGTAGGGGGCCATTCTTTGTCTAATGACTTTGGCTGCTTCTGCATCACAGTAGCAGTTGGTTCCGTTTAGGTCGGTACAATCTATCCACTGGAAATGGATGTCGTTTATAAATCTTTCCTGCTCATAGACATGAGTGAAATTCATAAGAATAATGTTCGGTTTCATTGTTCTTTATCTTTTATTGAATAACCTTTGAAACTTGTCATGTATAAAAGCGGAGTGTGTCAAAACGCAGATTAACGCAAATTATCGCAGATTATTTCAATTATATTTATATATTAATCAACGATTTATGAAATTATTTCTGCGATAATTTGCGTTTTATTATTCATTATGACACACCTCCCTTTTTTTTAAAACCATCGGACGTAACAAAAATCTTGTCTATGTGGTAATAGATTATTTTTGGGATACATGCGGAAAGCCTGTTTGAAACTTCCGGCATTAAAAATTTGAGATGTCCCCTTGAAGGTATATAGATTCCCGTCTTTGGAAACTAGTGGAAGAGGTATGACTTCATAGATATGATCTTGACCACTTTCATGCTGAATAATGACCAATTCAATTCCAATTGCATCATCCAGACCTTTCTCATCGACAACAACTGTTACTTCATATTCCTTTCCGGCTTCGATTGTCGCATCCAACCCGTTTCCGGCTTTTATGGATTTGATTTCAATGGAATCCCACCTGTTTCGGACAGCGGTTTTCCAGTCAGATATCATTTTGGCTTTTGCATTATTGTCAGCAGAGAGAATGTGGAAATGCTCCGACAGTTTGATATAGAATTTCTCATAGTAATCGTCCAGTTGCCTTTTCATGGTAAAACGGGGAGCTATTTGTGCGATTGAATTCTTGATGTACTTAATCCAGTTTTCCGAATACTCCTTATCTCCATGTTCATAATATGCAGGAAGAATGTCATGCTCCAATAGATAGTAAATTGCTTCGGCGTCCAGCTGGTTCTGATATTGTTCATTCTGGTAGATACTTTTGTCGGTCAGCGCCCATCCTGCATCCTTACAATAGCCTTCATACCACCAACCATCCAACACTGAGAAATTAAGTACACCGTTCATCAGTGCCTTTTCCCCTGATGTGCCTGAGGCTTCGGCCAGACGTGTGGGAGTGTTCAGCCAGATATCCACCCCTGCGATAAGATGTCTTGCCAGATCCATATCATAGTTTTCAAGAAATATGATTTTACCTAGGAATTCAGGACGCCGGGATATTTCCACAATCTGCCTGATTAGTCCCTGGCCGGCACCGTCACTGGGATGAGCCTTCCCTGTAAAGATGAATTGTACCGGATATTTCGGATTGTTCACTATTTTAGCCAGGCGGTCGATATCGGTAAACAAAAGATGCGCCCTTTTATATGTAGCAAAACGTCGTCCGAAACCAATCAGAAGGGCATTCGGGTTAAACTTCTCAAAAATGGAAATGGTTAATGACGGATCGATCTGGCTTCTAAGCCAGTCTTTGCTGCATTTTCTTTTGATATAATCTATCAGTTTGGTTTTTAGTTTCAGGCGGGTATTCCATATTTCTTCGTCCGGAATGTCGTAGACAGCTTCCCAGATTTTTTGATTGGACTGGTCATGAATAAAGCTCTCATCAAAATTGTCTTTGAAAAGCTTTTCCCATTCGGTGGCGCACCAAGTAGGGAAATGTACGCCATTAGTCACATAGCCCACATGATTCTCTTCCGGGAAGTAGCCTTTCCAGATAGGAGCGAACATTTCCTGTGACACAGTTTTATGCAACAGGCTGACTCCGTTTACTTCCTGGCTGGTTTTACAGGCGAATACAGACATACAGAAACGTTCTCCTTTGTCTCCCGGATTATGGCGTCCGAGATCCATCAGGTTATTCCAGGTTATGCCCAGTTTGTCGGGATACCCTTTCATGTATTTGTTGAAAAGTCCCTCGTCAAAATAATCATGGCCGGCGGGTACAGGTGTATGTACGGTATAAAGAGAAGAAGCGCGTACTAATTCCATCGCTTGGCCGAAATCCAGACCACCGGCTATATAATCACATAACCGCTGAATGTTGATTAATGCGGCATGGCCTTCATTGCAGTGATATACGTCTTTTTCTATACCCAAAGCTTTCAGTGTCATCATGCCGCCTATACCGAGTAAAATCTCCTGTTTCAGCCGGTTCTCCCAGTCACCGCCATACAGATGGTGGGTAATTGGACGGTCAAACTCGCTATTGAGTTCATTGTCCGTGTCCAGTAGATAAAGGGGGATTCTTCCTACATTGACTCTCCAGACATTGGCATGTACAATAAAGCTGTCGGCGTAGGGAATGTGGATTACCAGCTGTTTTCCATCTGGTTGCATCACTTTTTCGATTGGGAGCTGTCCGAAATTCTGTGCTTCATAATTGGCAATCTGCTGCCCGTCCATGGAAAGAGACTGGTCAAAGTAGCCATAACGGTACAACAGTCCTACGGCACAAAGGTCAACGTTGCTGTCTGATGCCTCTTTCAGGTAATCGCCCGCAAGTATTCCAAGACCACCGGAATATATTTTGAGGACCTTGTCTAAGCCGTATTCCATACTGAAATAGGCTACTGACGGACGTTTATGATCTGGAACTACATTAATGTATTCCTTGAAAGCAGTATAGACGGTATTCATCTTGCGGATAAAAAACTCATCATGTGCCAGTGTTACCAGCTTCTCATAATTCATCCGCTCCAGGAACAATATCGGATTTTGCTCCGTTTCTTCCCAAAGCTCCGGATCTAGGTCGCAATACATACTTTTGGCGTCATCATTCCATGTCCACCATAGATTACGTGCTATTTCCGCAAGTTTTCCCAATTCCATGGGAAGATGTGAACCGACTGTAATTTCCCTCCATTGAGGAGTGTTTACATTATAACTTGGATATTCCATAACATTGTACATTAAATAGTTTATATTTCCTTGTTTATTTTATAATAGGGCATTATCCATACCGGATAAAACTTTGTAGTTTCCCGATGATGATACAGTCCGGTATGTCTGCCTCCCGGAGTGTCTTTCCAAGCAGTGGTGAATTAATAACTTTATATGGACAGCTCGTTAAGTACCCGAATCAGGCTTTTGTCAATAGGCTTGTCATTTTTGATTGCTTGTGCAAAAGGAACATAGACAATTTCATTGTTCCGTATGCCTATCATCACATTCTGTTGGTCTTCCATCAGAGCCTGGATGGCTGCTTCTCCTAATCGGCTTGCCAGTATACGGTCGTTGGCACTTGGAGCCCCACCGCGTTGCAGATGTCCCAGAATGGAAACTCTTACATCATATTCAGGATATTCCTTTTTTACCCGGTCGGCATAGTACATGGCACCTCCATTTTTATTTTGGGGACTTTCGGTCACAATGACGATACTGCTGTTTTTTGTTTTTCTGAATCCACGTCCGATAAATGTCTCCAGCTGGTCCACATCCGTTTTGTCCTCCGGAATAATGGCAGCTTCAGCCCCTGAAGCAATCGCACTGTTCTGGGCCAGGAAGCCCGCATCACGTCCCATCACCTCGACAAAGAAAATGCGGTCGTGTGAGGTTGCGGTGTCTCTTATTTTATCTACACATTCAACAATTGTATTTAATGCCGTGTCGTATCCTATGGTGAAATCAGTACCATATAAATCATTGTCAATCGTACCGGGTAGTCCTATACATGTCACGTTATACTCTTCGGCAAAGATACGGGCTCCCGTCAGAGAACCGTCTCCACCGATAATAATCAGTGCACTGATATTTTCTTTTTGTATAACTTCATAGGCTTTCTTACGTCCTTCCGGAGTGGTAAAAGCTTCGGAACGCGCTGTTTTCAGTATAGTACCTCCCCTTTGAATAATACTGCTCACGTCTTCTGTTGTGAGTTCCTTTACTTCACCGGCAATCAGTCCTTCGTATCCCCTATAAATTCCCTTTATTTTAAAGCCGTTGAAGATGGCGGTACGGGTTACGGCGCGGATCGCTGCATTCATTCCTGACGCATCCCCTCCGGAAGTCAGGATTCCAATATACTTGTTATTCATAATTCATTTTTATACAATTATTAGACAAAATCAGAAAGTAACTGCTTTAATTTTTTCCTACTATGAAAGATACGGCTTTTTATTGTACCTAGCGACACTCCTGTTTCTTGAGCTATTTCCCGATATTTGAATCCGGATATATACAACATAAAAGCGTTGTAATGTTCTTTAGGTAGTGTTTTAAGGGCTGCCCTTATCTCCTTGGCATCTTGACTATTGTCTATGAAAGCAAAAGAGTCATCTCTTAGCAGGAAATGATAGTCGGGTTCGGATAATATATAAGTCTCCCTGGCTTTTTTTTATCCGGTAGTTATTTATAAAAGCGTTACGCATAATGATATACATCCAGCCTTTAAAATTTGTTCCAGGATCAAATTTATCCTTATTATCCAGAGCTTTCAACATTGTTTCCTGCAATAAATCCTCAGCATCGTGTTTGTCAGCTGTCAATTTATATGCAAAACCTAGCAGATCACTTTGCAGAGCTATTAATGCTTCATCAAAATTGAATGTTTTCATTATAGTGATTTGAGGTTCAAAGGTTTATATCAAGGCATCCCCCTAAATATAAGGAACGCCTTGGGTAAAGTTTAGCTAAGATATCTTATTTGATATCAATAGTTCTGGTTATCTTCTGAACTTCTTTGTCCACTGTTTTGGGAATATCTATAGACAGAATCCCATGTTCTACCTTGGCTGTAATCTTATCTTTTTCAACATTGTCCGGCAGTATGATACTTTGTTGGAATTTGGAATAAGAGAATTCACGGCGTAGGTATTTTTTGTCTTTTTTCTCCTCATTCTTCTCTTCCTTCTTTTCCATGCAGATTACTAGATTGTTGTTTTCATCCACATTAACGGTGAAGTCATTTTTTGTCATTCCCGGAGCTGCCAATTGGATTTTATAGTCCTTTTCATTTTCAATTACATTAATAGCGGGGGCTGTTGCATTTGCCTTCATCATCCACTCATTGTTAAAGAAATCATTAAAAATACTTGGTAACCAATTCTGGTTCATTTTTGTAGGTACCATTTTTACCTCCTTTTTTAGTTAATAATTAAAGTTTAGAAAATATGTCTGGCTGCTTGACAGAACTTTTATTGTTTAGTCATTCCTTGTTTTGCTACAGCTTCCGTCCGTTTACGTATCTCTTCCGGATCACCGAGAAAATAGTCTTTGACAAGAGCCAGCCGGTTGTCGAATTCAAAAACGTAAGGAACTGCTGTAGGCAGGTTCAGGTTGGAAATGTCTGTATCGGATATTTCCTTGAGATGCTTGATGATTCCACGCAGGCTGTTGCCATGGGCAACTACCAGCAGGTTATCCTTACATGTCAATGTGGGAAAGATGATGCATTTCCAATAAGGCATTACACGCTCAATGGCATCTTTCAAGGATTCCGTACGTGGAAGTTCCATATCCGGGACATCTGCATAACGTATGTCTTTACTCGGATTGCGCGAATCGTCCTCTCCCAATGCTGCAGGAGCTATATCATAACTTCTCCGCCAGGTGTGTACTTGTTCTTCACCATATTGGGCAGCCGTCTCACTTTTGTTAAGTCCCTGAAGTATGCCGTAATGTTTCTCATTCAACCTCCATGTCTTTTCGACGGGAATCCAGCTCTCATTCAGGCGGTCCAGAACGTAGTCCAGCGTTTTTATAGCACGTTTTAAGTAAGAAGTGTAGGCAATCTCAAAAGAAAATCCGGCTTCTCGTAATGTATCGCCTGCTTTGCAGGCTTCTACAACGCCTTTTTCACTTAAATCAACATCTGTCCACCCGGTGAAGCGGTTTTCTTGGTTCCATAGGCTCTCACCATGACGTAATAATACTATTCTTTTCATGGACGACCTGTCTTTATGCAATGGTTATTGAAGAATCCAAATATACATCCTGTATGGTGCTCAATAGCTGGACCCCATCTTTCATTGGTTTTTGGAAGGCTTTCCGACCACTAATCAACCCCATACCGCCAGCACGTTTGTTCACTACTGCTGTAACAACAGCATCATGCAGGTCGGATTCTCCATGAGATTCACCACCCGAGTTGATTAGTCCGACGCGTCCCATATAGCCGTTAGCTACCTGATAACGGCAAAGGTCTATCGGGTGGTCAGTTGTCAGCTCTGTATACATGCGCTCATTTGTTTTTCCGAAGCCGATGGCTTTGAAGCCACCATTATTGGACGGAAGTTTTTGTTTTACGATGTCAGCCTTGATCGTTACTCCGATATGGTTGGCTTGGCCTGTCAGGTCGGCTGCAGCGTGATAGTCGGTTCCGTCTTTCTTAAAACCGCTGTTTCTCAAATAACACCATAAAATGGTAGCCATTCCCAGTTCATGAGCATATTCAAAAGCTTGCGATACTTCCACTATTTGGCGGCGACTTTGCTCCGAACCGAAATAAATAGTGGCTCCAACTGCTATGGCGCCCATATTCCATGCTTCTTTTATTGTACCGAACATTACTTGGTCATAGCTATTCGGATAAGTAAGCAGTTCGTTATGATTCAATTTGACGATGAATGGAATTTTATGGGCGTATTTCCGTGCTACGGCGCCTAATACGCCGAATGTAGATGCTACGGCATTACATCCTCCTTCAATAGCCAATTTTACGATGTTCTCCGGATCAAAATAAAGTGGATTGGGAGCGAAAGATGCCCCAGCAGAATGCTCTATACCCTGGTCTACAGGTAGGATGGATACATAGCCGGTATTCGCTAAACGTCCATGTCCATATAAAGTTTGCAAACTCTCCAATGTCCGAATGTTTCTGTCCGAATTTATCCATACCTTATCTACTATATCCGGACCCGGAATATGAATCAGTTGTTTATCTATTGTCTTGCATGTATGGTTTAGGTAGTATTCAGCCTGCCCACCTAATATATCTACTGTTTTGCTCATATCATTTATCTTTTAACTATTCAGGTTTATTATTTGCATCCATCCAATTTAGCATCTATGAAAAGGATACCACTATCTCCGGCTTTCTTTAACAGGTTTACAATATTCTGTACACCGGCTTCTTCCTCTACTTGTTCCCGGACAAATTTCCACAGAAAATCCTGTGTGGCATTATCCTTTTCTTCTGAAGCTAAGTATACCAATTCGTCAATCAACTTGGAGATATGCTTTTCATGTTCCAAGGCATGTTCAAAAACTTCCAAAGAATTTCCCCATCCTTGTGGAACTACATCCACTTTGTCTACTTTCGGTGTCGCCTCACGTTTAACCATATACTCGGCAATGGTGCACGCATGTCCCACTTCTTTTGCAGATTGTTTCCGCATCCAGTTGGCCATACCTGAAAAACCTTCTTTTTTTAGATAGAAAGACATAGACAGATACAAGTTGGCAGACCATAATTCTGCTGTGATTTGTTCATTCAAAGCATTTTGTAATTTCTCACTCATAATGATTTAAATTTTTAGAGTTAATAATAATTTAATATTCTCTCTTATCTTGAAACAAGCATAAACTTGTCCCAAAATGTCGATAAAACCGGGTTATCCTATTAATAAAATATTCATGATCTATTTTATTATTGTTTATTATGTTGCAAAAAGTAGACCATACAAGGTTATATAATCTTTAATATTATGAGATGTTAAATGGAGGGACATACTGTTAGAAATAAGGTAGTCTCCGCACATTTTCTTGGGCAAGAATACGTAATAATTCCAAAAGGGCCGTACTTAGATATATTCGGTCTGAATACAGCCTGTTGATGAAAGAATTAGAGGACGCATCCACGTTTCGGCATAGTATGAGGAGTATGGAGACTAGGCGGGACATATATCGTTCATGTTCAATCAATTCGTTTAAGGCACTTACTGGAGCTTGCCATTTTTGCACATCCCGTTTTATCTCATTAATTGCAACGCATCCTCCATTATGATATATCCAGCTCATCATTTGATAGACTTTGTTCATATTATCCTGAGCCTGGGTATTTAGCCAGGAGCTCAGTATCGGGAGTTGTTCACTTTCAAAATAAACCTGTAAAGACAGGTATAAGTTGGTTGACCATATTTCTGCGTTGATCAATTCATTCATGGTACTTTCTATTCGTTTATCTATCATTATTCTGAACATTAAGGTTACATAACTGATTGCGTACGTTTCTTGGTATATAAAAATTCCATTTCATAGAGGTAATCTATAAAAATGAAACTTTTAACGATAGTTTAATGATGCGACATTTTTACTGCATTGGACAAATTGTCGCATAAGGCGGAATAATAATGTCTATTTGTCACTTCCACGAGTGATAATCAATAAAATATCCAACAATTTTTCTATTCTTACAATATTATCATATATAGATTCCAAGGTCTTAGGATACAGATAAGACTTACAGTCCTGTATTTCCTTTGCCAAAGCGAGAACTTGTAACCAAAGGTCTTTTTCTGTATGGTGAGAGGAACCGCTATTATTGGCTATCATGGAGGAAGGTCTCAGAAAAATATGTTGGCATGTAATTTGTAAGATAGTGATTGTGTGTCTTGAAAAAAACAGGAATGGAAATAAACAGAATAAGAATTTCACTAAAGACAGTAACAAACGAAGAACAGAAACCGGTCGAGACAGTCGTCTTACTTTTAGAACAAGTTGCTTTCATAATGTTTATCTTCTAGTCAACTCTGTTCCCTGGAGCTGTGTTTATATATAAAGTTAAGCGTGGGAACTTTGGTATTACCGTTCAGAAGTATCCCCATACTCAACAACATATAATACACAAAGCCCCACGCCTATATATATAACACTTTAATATATAAATAGTACGTGGAGCGTCCAATGTATTATCCAGTTGTTGTCTTGAAATTGGGGATTTCCTGAACTTGGATAATGCCTTAACGCTCTATTTTTATTAAGATTTGAAATAAATCCTAATACAAAGGTAAGGAAAAAATATTTTATTTTCCAAACAAGTTGTGCAAAATAAGTTGTGGCGTGTATTGCTTTTCTTTTTATTAGCTGAGGAATGGTTATCTTCAGTAATCAGTTTCTGTCTGTCGAGTAAGTCTGTATAATTTTTTTTTGTACCTCTACTTCGGGTCTTGACATTCCTGCTTCATGGCTGATTGTTGTAGGTAGACTATATAATTTTTTCTGTTGTTCATATTTAATGGAGAGTAGAATGGGAATAAGGCCTTTGGATAAGAAGAAAAGCCCCTGAAAATCAGAGGCTTAATCTTGTTTTTGGTGATCCGCCTGGGGCTCGAACCCAGGACCCCAACATTAAAAGTGTTGTGCTCTACCTGCTGAGCTAGCGAATCAATCCTTATTTGCGAATCAGTTATTTCCTGATTGCGGGTGCAAAGGTAGTTACTTTTATTTAATTTGCAAGCATTCCGTAGAAAAAAGTTTCAATTATTTTTCCTCGTTATGGCTTGTTTCTTGATTATCAGTAGTTTCTACTTCATCATATTTTATTTTTTTCTTTGTTGATAATAAAGCGTTGGTAGTAGGAGAGCATCAAAGTTGTTAGTGGCAAGGCGATAATCATGCCGAGCATTCCCATTAATGAACCCCAGATAGAAAGAGATAAAAGGATGATGGCAGGATTCAGTCCGGTAATCTTTCCCATGATTTTGGGGACAAGGAAGGTATCCTGTATGATTTGTACGATTGCAAAGACGGCTAATGCACATGCAATGATAATCCAGAAGTTCTGTCCGGTGTCGGCAGCTTTGAGGATTGCCAATAAAATGGTGGGAAGGAAACCAATGATTTGCAAGTAGGGAACCATATTCAATGCTCCGATGAAAAGTCCCAGAGCGATAGCCATGGGGAAATCGATAATCAGGAAACCGATGCTGAAAAGAATACCTACGCAGAAAGCAACCAAAGCCTGTCCACGGAAATATCTGTTCATACCATCCTGTACGTCGTGAACCAGGTTGGAGGCAAACGTACGGTATTTATTGGGTAGCAGATGCAACCATCCTTCAGCTATCGCTTCGTAATCCAATAATATAAAGATTACATATAATAATATAATGAAAGAGGCAAGGATGCTGAATAGAATGTTGAGAGATTCTGCAAGCAAAGTCCACACTCTGGGGACGGTATCCTTGATTGCCGCCAGGATATTCTCTTCACTTAATACACGGTTCAACGCCTGAAGATCAATGTTCTCGTGGATAAATTCAGAAAGATTCTTAGGCACATTGTTACCGGCTCCATTGGTGAGGTAAGTCACTAGCAAGTCGTTCATTCTGCCTATTTCCGAAATCATCGGCGGCACTAATAGGTAGAATAAAGTGACTCCGATAACCGTAATGAGGAATAAGGAACAGAAGATGGAAATAATGCGGCTTTTTAATCGTAGCTTATACTGGAAGAATTTGACTAACGGATAGACCATATAAGCTATCAGCCACGCAATAAAGAAAGGTAATAACACTCCGCTAAGACGTTCCACGAGCATTAATATTCCTACAACTAACACACATCCGATGGAACCGCGTATAAAACTGTCGAATGTTATCTTTTTCCTTTCCATAATCTGTTTCTTTTATAGAGTTTATACTTTCTGCTCATCTTCCCCTCGTGCACGGAGATAACATTCCCTGCACAGAGGCTCATATTCGGCTGTTTCGCCTAAAAGAACCTGTTTCTCATTCTTGACTGTACGATGTGAGAAAGAGGCCAGCTGACCACATTTCACACAGATCGCATGAACTTTGGAGACTTCATCGGCAATGGCGCACAATTGTGGCATAGGTCCAAATGGATTTCCTTTGAAGTCCATATCCAATCCTGCAATGATAACACGGATTCCATTGTTGGCAAGCTGGTTGCATACATCAATCAAACCACTGTCGAAGAACTGTGCTTCATCAATACCTACTACATCTATCTCAGAAGTAAACAGTAAAATGCTGGCTGACGAATCGATGGGAGTGGAGGCGATAGAATGGCTGTCGTGAGAGACTACGTCTTCTTCTGAATAACGGGTGTCGATAGCAGGTTTGAATATCTCGACACGTTGTTTCGCGAATTTCGCTCTCTTCATTCTGCGAATCAATTCCTCTGTCTTTCCGGAGAACATAGAACCGCAGATTACTTCGATCCGGCCTCTTCTTCTAGTCTCCTGTATGTGGTCTTCTGAAAATAATACCATGAGATTTTGTGTTTTCTTGATTAAATAAATATGTGGACAAAGGTAAGCAATTCAATGTGCAAGAACTGTTAAATTATCCATTATTTTAAGTTATTGCATAAATTATTCCTACATTCGCACCGTATAAACAATGGACTGACATGAAACAGAAGCTATTAACAGATATTGAGTTGGATGTTCATGAGTTGAAGTATCTCATGGATTCATTTACCAAGGAGCCGACTCCGACTTTGTCTGAACTGTTGAAGCGGAGCATTACACGGATGCAGGGGCGTTTGGACGAACTGCAGCAGGAGGTGGATGCTGTTCAGGTAATTTCTCCGTCAGCTGTGGAAGAGACAGCGGAAGAGGAGGATGAAGTTGCCGGGTCTGAAGAGGATTCCCCCGTGATTATACAATCTCTCGAATCGGTTGTTGTGAAAGAAGATGAGGAAGGAGAAGCCATTGTTGCGGAAGAGAAACCTGTCGTAATAGCGGCAGCTGCAGAGACAGCAGCAGAAGCAGCAGCAGCAGCAGAAGAAGAAGAAGAAGAAGAAGAAGAAGAAGAAGAAGAAGAAGAAGGGAAAAAAGAGGAACCGGCAATTGTTGAGGAACCTGTCGTTGAAACTGTTGTGAAAGAGGAAGAACCTAAATCGGCTGTGTTGGGAGAAAGTCTCAAACTGTCTGCCGGCTTGCGACATGCTATCAGCTTGAATGATTCTTTCCGTTTTTCTCGTGAACTGTTCGGAGGCAACACTGATTTGATGAATCGGGTTATCGAACAGATATCAGTAATGAGTTCCTACAAGACTGCAGTCGCATTTCTGTCCTCGAAAGTCGAATTGAATGAAGAAAAGGAGGCGGTGAACGACTTTCTGGAGCTACTAAAGAAATATTTTAATCAATCAGTATAAAACAAAAACAAGATGGGAAAGCTATATGTGGTGCCTACGCCGGTAGGGAATCTGGAGGACATGACTTTTCGGGCTATCAAAGTCCTGAAAGAGGTCGATCTGATTTTGGCGGAGGATACACGTACTTCCGGTATTTTGCTGAAACACTTTGAAATAAAGAATGCAATGCAATCCCACCACAAATTTAATGAACATAAAACGGTGGAAAGTGTTGTTAATAGAATAAAGGCAGGTGAAACGGTGGCACTAATTTCGGATGCCGGAACGCCTGGAATTTCCGATCCCGGATTTCTGGTTGTTCGTGAATGTGTGCGCAACGGTATTGAAGTGCAGTGCTTGCCGGGAGCAACCGCTTTTGTTCCGGCACTCGTTGCATCGGGATTGCCGAACGAGAAGTTCTGCTTCGAGGGGTTTCTCCCCCAGAAGAAAGGACGGCAGACACGACTGAAGACATTGGCGGAAGAACACCGCACGATGGTGTTTTATGAATCACCCCACCGTCTGTTGAAGACGTTAACACAGTTTGCCGAATATTTCGGTGCTGAACGTCAGGCAACCGTGTCGCGTGAAATATCCAAACTCCACGAAGAAACAGTTCGGGGCAGTTTGGCTGAATTGATAGAACACTTTACCGCTACCGAACCCCGGGGCGAGATTGTGATAGTATTAGCAGGAATAGATGATTAAATAACTTCATTAAAAAACGTAAAACGTAAACGTATGAAAAAGTTAGCTGTTTTATTTGTATGCGTAGCCTTGTTGGCTTCGTGTGATGGCTTTAAAGGTGGAAGTAAAGACCTGAAAGCTGAAAATGATTCTCTTTTGATGGAACTGAACCAGCGCAACGCTGAACTGGATGATATGATGGGGACTTTCAATGAAGTTCAGGAAGGTTTCCGTAAGATCAATGCTGCCGAAAGCCGTGTTGACTTGCA
>OJPN01001299.1_pt1 | contig 18225 bp, 12 predicted proteins | sample 1598511 | NCBI WGS metagenome assembly OJPN01 (sample SAMN03922485, study PRJEB24848) | human gut metagenome | isolation source: stool sample | host: Homo sapiens | place: Germany | collected 2011-05
AAATAAACGAGGTGACATCATGGATCTAAATGACAACTTGATTAGACAGACAGCTCTTCAGCTGCTTTTTCAACAGTTTTGCGAGCGCATGACCCGCGATCCGCGTTACAACCAGGAGATACGCCGCCTTTGGCACAGCTTTTCAGACCGCCCCCAAGCTGCCGCAGTTATCATGCGCACAAGATATCATCGGGCGCTGAGTCCTGAGGAAGCCGTCATGATGTCGGAATGGATCTATGCGTTTTTCTCTAAAAAATCGACCCGCCGTTTCATTTCACACGAAGAAAAGCTGGCCATGTGGCAAGCTCAAAATGGGATTTGTCCCTGCTGTGGAAAGTCGATGGGACTTGATATGTCAAAAAACCACGCAGATCATATAATCCCTCATACTTACGTCGGCGATGAGTTACCAAACAACTTAAGACTTACTCATGACGGCTGCAATTTTTCTAAGGGCAGCACTCTGGACTATGATTTAAAAGTCCACCTCTCTCAAGTTTCCAGCCTATAACCATATAATCTTCATTGAAAGGACTGATTTCTGCTATGATCAAACTCTACCTGACCAAAAACGTACAGCATCAGGTCACATCTTACACCGGAAGTACCTCTGCCCGCGCCCTTGTCAGGCTGGCGAAAAATATTGAGATTGCCACGGAACAAGAGGCACAGCGCCCCTTAAACGGGCGTAAAGTTCAGGAAGTCGCCCAGCATGTAGACTCTGGCAACGACGGTCTTCTCCCCGGCTCCATTGTCATCGCCACAGTCGATGAACGGCTGAAACCGCAGGCGTACCCGGGTATGCCCGGGCTCTATTACATGGACTTTCCCTCTACCGACGACGAATTTCTTGCCTACGCCGGAACGATCGAAATTATGGACGGTCAGCACCGACTCTTCTCCTTCAAAGACGCCTTCCGGCTGCTGAGCGACAGCGAACCGTTTGACCTTTCCTTCAATATGTACATCCAGCCCACGCTCCGGGAACGTCAAATTATTTTCAAGGTCGCCAATGAAAAGCAGGACAAAGTCAGCCCCAACTTGCTTATGTGGTTCCGCGCTGTGTTGAATATGCTCACAGGTGCAGAAAAGGAGTATCAACCCTTGATTAACCTGCTCAACACCGAGAACTGTTCTCCGCTGCAAGGCCGGATTATTACCGCAGCACAACGGATCACCAACGGCATCAAGGCCCAGCAGCTCATCAAGATCTTTTCCAAGGCAAAGTTGTCCTCTCTCACGTTAAGAAAAGAACCTCTGAACACGCCGTACCGCCTGAAGCTCATCTGCACCTATTTAAAAGGATGGCAGCTGGCTACTGGATGTAAATTTTCCGAGCCGGATCGTGAATATGGCCCTCTCACCAAAATTTCCGGTCTTCGCTACATTTTCTTGCTGCTTCCCACCTTCTATTGGGCCATCACCAAGGCAAAAGGTCAGATCAATGAGACCCAATTTGCGGACATGATCAAGAGGCTCTATCAGCAGCTTGGAACTACGCCAAAGGAGTTCTTCGACCCCAACAGCAGTTTTAACCAGGACAATCCCGAATCTTTGTACGCTTTCCGAAGTGAAGGCGGCACCACTGCCCTGGCAGACGCTCACATCGAAATTATCAAGGGACTGGATGCAGACGACAATTACGATCCGTTTTCTTGATCTTCCACTAGTGTTCTTTCTCTTCCCGTGTATACACAAAGCGGGCGCAGATGGTCCTTTCCATCTGCGCCCGCTTGTTTGCTTTTCGAGACAAAACCCGCCGCCGTACCCCAGCTTTGGGATGCGGCGGCAGTTTCAATCATATTTATGCCTGCTCAGGGGCTTTCTCTTTCGCCGCCTCCCTCGCCTTCATGGGCGGGTCCAGGCGCATGACGTCTACGTTCTCGGTGATGCTCTCGATGATACCGGAGGAGACATACTGCCGGGCCTGGCGGATGGCGTTTTTAATGGCATAGGCGTCGGAGGAGCCGTGGGCCTTGATGACAGGCTTGGAGATGCCCACCAGGGCGGTGCCACCCACCTCGCTGGAGCTGAGCAGCTTTTTCATCTGCTTCAGCCCGCCGGACACCAGCACGGCGGCCAGCTTGGTCAGCAGGTTCTGGGTGAACATGCTCTTCAGCTCCCGCACCAGATAGAGCCCGGTGCCCTCCATGGTCTTCAGGAAGATGTTGCCGGAGTAGCCGTCGGACACGATAACGTCCACCGCGCCCTCCACGGCCTCACGGGCTTCCACGTTGCCCACAAAGTTGATGCGGCCCGCCTTGCCCGCCTCCACCAGCATGGGATAGACGGCGGTCTGGAGGCTAGTGCCCTTAGAGGGCTCCACCCCGATGTTCAGCAGACCCACCCGGGGCTCCGGGCGGCCCAGCACGTGCTCGGCGTAATAGGAACCCATATAGGCAAATTGCAGCAGATACTCCGGGGGGCACTCGGCGTTGGCTCCGCAGTCGATGAGCACCGCGCCGCCGTTGCCCGTGGGCACCACGGGGGCAAGGGCGGCCCGGCGGATGCCCCGGATGCGCTTGACCACCAGGGTCGCCCCGGACAGCAGTGCCCCGGTGGACCCGGCGGAGACGAAGGCGTCCCCCTCCCCGCTTTTCAGCAGGTTCAGGCCCACGGTGAGGGAGGAGTCCTTCTTCTCCCGAAAGGCGGTGGCCGGGTTGTCGCACATCTCCACCACCTCGCTGGCGTGGGCGATCTCCACCCCGGCGGGCAGCTCCTTGATGCCGTTGTCCTCCAGGACCTTCAGGATGGTCTCCCCCCGGCCCACCAGAATAACGCCAACGCCATATTCCCGGTTGGCCTCCACCGCGCCCATCACAGGGGCCTGGGGGGCGTTATCTCCGCCCATGGCGTCTACAATGATCTTCATATCCATCCCGTCCTTTCACTCAGCCCAGGTCCAGCTCGGCCAACTTCTCCAGCGCCCGCTTGGAGATCTCGGCGTTTTTGTTCCGCTTGCCCTTCACCCGATAGCCCAGCTGGGGGATCAGGCCGAAATTCACGTTCATGGGCTGGAAGTTCACCACGCTGGGGTCGCTGACATACAGGGCCATGGCCCCCATGGCCGTCTCCCGGGGGAAGTTGATGGGGGGCTTGCCCTCCAGGCGGCGGGCCAGCTCCATGGCCGTCAGGCAGCCGGAGGCGGTGGACTCCACATAGCCCTCCACGCCGGTGATCTGGCCGGAGAACATCAGCCGCTCCTGGCCGCGCACCCGGTAATACCGGTCCAGCAGCCGGGGGGAGTCCAAAAACGTGTTCCGGTGCATCACGCCATAGCGGATGTACTCGGCATTTTTCAGGGCGGGGATCATGGAGAACACCCGCTTCTGCTCCGGCCAGCGCAGGTGGGTCTGAAAGCCCACGATGTTATAGATGGAACCCTGAGCGTTGTCCTTGCGCAGCTGCACCACGGCATAGGGCTCCTCCCCCGTCTTGGGGTCCTTCAGGCCCACGGGCTTTAGGGGGCCATAGCGCAGGGTGTCCAGGCCCCGGCGGGCCATGACCTCCACGGGCATGCAGCCCTCGAACACGCCAGAGTCCTCAAAGCCGTGGACCTCCGCCTCCTGGGCGTGGGTCAGCTCCTGCCAGAAGGCCTCGTACTCCTCCTTCGTCATGGGGCAGTTGATATAGTCCGGCGTGCCCCGGTCATAGCGGGAGGCAAACCAGGCGCTGTCCATGTCCACGCTCTCGAAGGTGACCAGAGGGGCGGCGGCGTCGAAGAAGTTGAGGTATTTGCTGTCGGGGAACAGTCCGGCAATGGCCTGGGACAGGTCCTCCGAGGTCAGGGGGCCGGTGGCGAAGATCACGTTGCCCTCGGGGGGGATCTCCGTCACCTCCCCCTCCACCACGGTGATGTTGGGGTGATTGCGAATTTTCTCTGTGATGGCGGCGGCAAAGGCATTCCGGTCCACGGCCAGAGCGCCGCCGGCCTCCACCCGGTGGGCGTCGGCGCAGGCCATGATGAGGGAGTTGCAGCGGCGCAGCTCCTCCTTCAGCAGACCCACCGCGTTCTCCAGCTGGTCAGAGCGCAGGGAGTTGGAGCACACCAGCTCCCCGAAATATTCCGTGTGATGGGCGGGGGACATCTTCTGGGGCTTCATCTCCCGCAGCTGGACGGGGATGCCCCGCTGGGCCAGCTGCCAGGCGGCCTCGCTGCCCGCCAGTCCCGCGCCGATGACAATAACAGGTTCCATAGCGTTCTCCTTCCGGGGTCTCCCCCTGTGTCAGGTCATTCTTCTGTCTTCTTCGCCGCCGTGGTCTTCTTGGCGGCGGTGGTTTTCTTTGTGGTCGCGGTCTTCTTAGTCGTTGTAGCCTTCTTGGCCGTGGTCGTCTTCTTGGTGGCAGTGGTCTTTTTGGCCGCAGTCGCCTTTTTCGTCGTGGCCGTCTTCTTGGCTGCCGCCGTCTTTTTCGCGGCGGGCTTTTTGGCGGTCTTGGTCTCTTCCGCGCTCTCGGCGGCGGACTCCTCCGTCTTGGCTGCGGCGGGCTTGCGCTGCCAGCCGCCCCGCTTGTCCTCCGGGGTAAAGTTGGAGCAGTTCTCGTTGATGCAGAAGGGCTTCTTGGCCCCCCGGCCCGCCTTTTTGAACATGGTCTGGCCGCACACGGGACAATTGTCCTTCACGGGCACGTCCCAGGTGCGGAAGTCGCACTTGTTGGCCTCGTCCCGGCTGTTGCACCGCTCGCAGCAGTAGAAGGTATACTGCTTGCCGGTGGTGCGGCTCTTGCCCGTGCGCTTGAGCAGCCGCCCACCACATTTGGGGCACTTGCCGGGCATCTCCACCACCATGGGCATGGTGAAGTCGCACTCCGGCCAGCCGGGGCAGGCCAGGAACTGGCCGAACCGGCCCATCTTCACCACCAGGTTCCGCCCGCACTGGGGACAGACCTCCTCCGATACCTCGTCGGGGACCTTGATGCGCTCGCCGTCCAGTTCTTTTTCCGCCCGGGTCAGCTCGGTCTCAAAGTCCTGGTAGAAGTCGGACAGGACCTTCTTCCAGTCGGTCTTGCCCTCCTCCACCTCGTCCAGCTTCTCCTCCATCTGGGCGGTAAAGGTGGGGTCCACGATGTCTTCAAATTTATCCTTCATCAGACCGGTGACCACCTCCCCCAGGGGGGTGGGGCGCAGGGCCTTGCCCTCCTTCACCACATAATAGCGGTTCAGGATGGTGGAGATGGTGGGGGCATAGGTGGAGGGCCGCCCGATGCCCTTCTCCTCCAACGCCCGGATGAGGCTGGCCTCGGAGTAGCGGGCGGGGGGCTGGGTGAAGTGCTGGCTCTGGGTCAGGCCCTGGCTGTCCAGGGGCTCCCCCTCTTTCAAATCGGGCAGGGGGGAGGAGCGCTCCTCCTCTTCCTCGTCCTTGCCCTCCTCATACACGGCGGTAAAGCCGGAGAACTTCAGGCTGGAGTGGCTGGCCCGGAAGATATAGCCGCTGTTCTCCACCTCGATGGACAGGCTGTCGTACACGGCGTTGGCCATCTGACAGGCCAGAAAACGGCTCCAGATCAGCTTATACAGGCGATACTGCTCCCCGGTCAGGTCCTTTTTGATGTCCTCCGGGGTCAGGGTCACATCGGAGGGGCGGATGGCCTCGTGGGCGTCCTGGGCGCTGCCCTTGGTCTTGAAATGCCGAGTGGCGGGGGGATAATACTCCGGGCCATACCGGTGGTGGATAAAGTCTTTCGCGGCGGCCAGGGCCTCCTCCGACAATCGGAGCGAGTCGGTACGCATATAGGTGATGAGACCCACCGCGCCCTCGCCGGAGATGTCAATGCCCTCATACAGCTGCTGGGCGATGGACATGGTGCGGGCGGGGGTCATGTTCAGCTTGCGGGAGGCCTCCTGCTGTAAAGTGGAGGTGGTAAACGGAGGGGCGGGCTGGCGGTTCTTCTCCTGCCGCTTCACGCGAGAGACGGAGAACTGTCCCTTCTCCACCGCGTCCACCACGGCCTGGGCCTCGTCGGCGGAATGCAGCTCCATCTTCTTCTCCCGGCCATAGAACTGGGCCTTAAAGCTGCCCAGGTTGGGGGCCACGCGGGCCAGGGCGGCCTCTACCGCCCAATACTCCTGGGGCTGAAAGGCGCGGATCTCCTCCTCCCGCTCCACCACCAGGCGGGTGGCCACCGACTGCACCCGTCCGGCGGACAGGCCCCGGCGGATCTTCCGCCACAGCAGGGGGGAGAGCTGATAGCCCACGATGCGGTCCAGAATGCGCCGGGCCTGCTGGGCGTTGACCAGGTCCTGGTCGATAGCCCGGGGGGCGGCGATGGAGTCGTTGACCACCTTTTTGGTGATCTCGTTAAAGGTCACCCGATAGGTCTTGTCGTCCGGGATGCCCAGCAGCTCCTTCAAGTGCCAGGAGATGGCCTCCCCCTCCCGGTCCGGGTCGGTGGCCAGATAGACGCGGCCGCTCTTTTTGGCCGCCTTCTTCAGGTCGCTGATGACGTCCTCTTTGCCCTTGATGGGCTGATAGTTGGGTTCAAAGTCGCCCTTCTCCAGGTCCACGCCCAGCTTGCTCTTGGGCAGGTCCCGCACGTGGCCCATAGAGGCCTTTACCTCATAGCCCGGTCCCAGGTACTTTCCAATGGTCTTGGCCTTGGACGGGGACTCTACGATCACCAGATCTGTTTTATTCGCCAATTCCCTTCACCTTCCTGTCCGGCGCAAAACTGCCGGAGCTATCTTAAAAAGTCTAAAAAGTCTGTTGTTATCTTGTCTGCGGGGCGTTACTCCTCCAGCTCCACCAGAGCGGAGAAGCGGCGGCCCGGATTTTCGGCCACGGCGGCCTGGATCTGCAGCATGGTCAGGGCCGACAGCACCCGCTTGGCGGGGATCTGGGTCAGCTCCACCAGTTGGTCTGCGGTGCGCTCCCCCTGGCTCAGGGCTGCCAGCAGGGCCAGCTCGTCGTCGGTAAAGCGGCGCTTCTGCTCGCTGCGGGGGACGATCTCCCGCCCGTCTTTGGCCGGGGCAGGCTCCGGCTGGTCGGCGGGAGGATCAGCCTTCTGGGCAGCCTGTTCCCGCGTCTGGGCCTGGACGCTGTCCGCCATCCGTGCCCGGGCGGCCTCCGGGGTCAGGGGGGCGGCCCGACCCAGCTTGTCCGGGAAGCGGCCCCAGTATTCCTCCAGAATGTCCCGGGCGCAGGTGACCAGCTTGGCCCCCTGCTGGATGAGACGGTTGGTCCCCTCGCTCATGGGAGCGTCTAAGGCTCCGGGCACGGCAAACACGTCCCGGTCCTGCTCCACGGCGTGGTTCACCGTGCTCATGGTCCCGCCGAAGGGGCGGCACTCCACCGCCAGCACCCCCAGGCACAGGCCGCTCAAGATCCGGTTGCGCCGGGGGAAGTTCCGCCAGTCGTGGGGCGACCCCGGGGGATATTCCGACACCAGCACCCCCGCCGCGGCCACGTCGTCATAGAGAAAGCGGTTCTGCACGGGATAGGGCACGTTCACGCCCCCGGCCAGCACACAGGCCACCGGGCCGCCGCCCTTCAGCGCGCCCCGCACGGCGCAGGCGTCCAAGCCTTGGGCAATGCCGGACACCACCAGCGCCCCGCCGGAGGCCAGTTCCATGCCGAACTGCTCGGCCCAGCGGCGGCCATAAGCCGTGGGCTCCCGGGCCCCCACCACGGCGATGGCTGCCTCTTCGTCAAAGTGGAGCCGCCTGCCCTTCAGATAGAGCACCGCCGGCGGGTCGGCGATCTGCCGCAGGCGCATGGGATAGTCCGCGTCCTGGATGGTCATCACCCGCACGTCCAGCCGGTCACACTCCCCCAGAATGACCTCCGGGGCATCCATGCTCTTGTCCGCCAGGCTCCGTTCCAGATTAGGGGAGAGCCCCAATTCGGCGATGTCCCCCTGGTCGGCGTAATACACCTGCTCCGGGGTGACGAACCGCTCCAGCAGCTTTAAGGCCCGGACCGAGTCCATTCCCCTGCGGCTGGTGAGCCAAAGCCAATATTTCAGCTCCGCCATAAAAACGCCCCCTTACTAGACCGGATTTTTCTTTACAAATTCATTGCGCTACGGTATGGTTGTATCAAAGCAACTTGTCACAAAAATATCCGAAAAGGAGGGCCGCCTATGAACCGTCCTCACCGCGCCTGGCTGGTCTGCCTGGGCGGGGCGCTGACCCTGCTGTCCACCATTGGGCTGGGGGTCAACGTGTTCGCCGTGTACCAGCCGGAGATCCTCGCCCTGCGGCACTTTACCAACGCCCAGGGCTCCCTCATCACCACCGTCCGCAGTCTGTTCATCCTCGTCGCCCTGCTCACGGTGAACCGGGTGTGTGCCCGGCTGGGGCTGCGGCGGACCATGACGCTGGGGGTGCTCCTCATCGCCCTGTCCTGCTTCTGCTTCGGCGCGGCCCGGGCGTTCTGGCAATACTGCGCAGCCGCCGTCTTCACCGGCCTGGGCTATTGCTACGGGGGGATGGTCCCCCTGTCCTTGCTCATTGGCCGGTGGTTCCGCGCCCGCCGGAATCTGGCCCTGGGGCTGGCCTCGGCGGGCAGCGGGGGGGCCAGCATCGTGGCCTCCCCCCTGGTGGTCCGGGTCATTGAGGGCCGGGGGCTGCAGGCCGCCTTCTGGCTGGAGGGGGCCGCCCTGGTTGTCCTGGCCGGGGTGGTGTGGCTGCTGGTGCGCAGCGACCCGGCTCAGCTGGGGCTGGAGCCCCTGGGCGGAGCCGCCCCCGACGCCCACGCCCCTGTGTCCCAGCGCCGCTCCGGCCCCCCGGCCTATCTCCCGGCCATGGCCGCAGGCTTTCTCATCGGCGGCATGGGCGGGCCGGGCTATTCCCACCTGACGGTCCACTATGCCACCCTGGGCTACGCCCCCCTGTTCCTGGCGGGCCTGGTGTCCGCCTCTGGGGTGGGCGTCTGCGTGGGCAAGGTGCTGTGCGGGCAGATCTATGACCGCTGGGGTTCTGTGGCCGGGGACGGCTATTGCTATCTGTCCGGGCTGGCGGGGACGCTGCTGTGCTGCCTCCCCGTGCGGGAAAATCCTCTGGTGCCGGTGCTGGCGGTTGGGCTGTTCTCCCTGGGGCTGCCCATCTCCGCCGTGTCCCCCTCTGTGTGGGCCGCCGAGCTGGCGGGGCCGGACGACTTCCCCCGGGCGGTGCAGGCCATCAATCTGGCCTATGCCGTGGGCGTCATTCTCTTCGGCCCCGTGCCCGGGCTTCTGGCGGACTGGACGGGCAGCTATATCCCGGCCTATCTCCTCTTTGCCGCTCTGCTCACCCTGGCCGTCGCGCTGGTGCGCCTGGCCTATGCCAGAAAAAAGCGGCTGACGGTCTAACGCCCCATCTCCCACAAAACCACGGTGGCGGCGGCGGCGGCATTTAACGACTCGCACCTGGCCCGCATGGGGATCTTCAGGGTCTTCTCACACTGGGAGAGCAGCCCGTCGGATATCCCCCGGCCCTCGCTGCCGATGACCACGGCGCAGCGGGACAGGTCGGCCTGGCGCAGGTCCACCGTGTCCTCCCGCAGGGCGGTGGCGTAAAGGGGAAGGCCTTGCTCCCCCAGCCACGGGGCCAGGCCGTCCGCTGCCGTCTCATACACGGGCAGGCGGAAGCAAGCCCCCATGGTGGCCCGCACCGTTTTGGGGTTCCAGGGGTCGGCACAGCCGTTGACCAGGATCAGTCCATCCGCCCCCAGGGCGTCGGCGGTGCGCCAGATGGTGCCCACGTTCCCCGGGTCCTGCACCCCGTCCAGCACCAGATAGCGCTCGCCGGGCAGACGCTCCGGCGGGGCGGTCTCCCCCGTCCGGCACAGGAACAGCGCCCCCTGGGGGCTGTCCATGGGGGAGATGGAGGCCATCACATCCCTGGGCACCTGCACCAGGCGCACCCCATCCGGCAGGTCTGGGATGTCCACGCCCTCGGTCAGCATCACGGTATCCAGCGGGGCGTGCCACTTCAGGGCCTCCTCCAGCAGCTTGACCCCGTCCCCCAGGAACAGACCCTGCTCCCGGCGGTGGGACCGGCTGGCCGTCAGGCGGCGGATCTGGGTCATCAGCGGATTTTTCCGGCTGGTAATATACTCGGCGTTCACGGCCCGACCATCTCCCTACAGTCTCTCTGTTTTCTTGCTTGCCGAAGAAACCGCCCTTGCGGTTTGTTCAGTACGCATTATAATAAAGGTATCCTCCGGAGTTGTCAAGCCGTCCCTTTTCCACTCTCTGCCTGTTTTCCCCCTGAGCATACCACGACCTGGGGCCGAAACGCGGGGAAATTTGTCCTTTTTTCGCCCGCAGAACGGGGTAAAACGGACCTGCTCCCTTGAAAATCGGGGCTGAATATGCTATTTTGGTGTTCAAAGACCGCCGTTTTCCGGCAGGTTCTATTTCAATTTGTATTTTTATCTTGAAAAATCTCTATTTGTTATCGAATTTTGGGGCGTCCGCGCCCCCACACAGGAAGGATGGAAGAAACTATGGCAATTCTTGTTCTGGGCGGAGCCGGATACATCGGCTCCCACACCGTACACGAGCTCATCGAGGCCGGACGGGACGTGGTGGTGGCCGATAACCTGCTCACCGGCTTCCGGGCCGCCGTCCACCCCAAGGCCCGCTTCTATCAGGCGGACATCCGGGACCGGGCGGCCATGGACAAGCTGTTCGAGACCGAGCACATCGACGGCGTCATCCACTTCGCCGCCTCCTCTCAGGTGGGCGAGTCTATGGCCGACCCCCTGAAGTATTACGACAACAACCTGTGCGGCACCACCACTCTGCTGCGGTCTATGGTGGCCCACGGGGTGGACAAGATCGTCTTCTCCTCCACCGCCGCCACCTATGGCGAGCCGGAGCGGGTGCCCATTCTGGAGACGGACCGCACCCAGCCCACCAACTGCTATGGCGAGACCAAGCTGGCCATGGAACACATGATGCGCTGGACCAGCCAGGCCCACGGCCTGCGCTATGTGGCCCTGCGGTATTTCAACGCCTGCGGCGCCCACCCCTCCGGGGCCATCGGCGAAGCCCACGACCCGGAGACCCACCTGATCCCCCTGATCCTCCAGGTCCCCGGGGGCAAGCGGGAGAAAATTTCTATCTTCGGCGACGACTACCCCACCCCCGACGGCACCTGTATCCGGGATTACATCCACGTCACCGACCTGGCCCAGGCCCACATTCTGGCCCTGGACTATCTCCTCTCCGGCGGCGAGAACAACGTGTTCAACCTGGGCAACGGCGTGGGCTTCTCGGTGAAAGAGGTCATCGATGTGGCCCGGGCCGTCACCGGCCACCCCATCCCTGCTGAGATCTGCCCCCGGCGGGCGGGGGACCCGGCCCAGCTGGTGGCCTCCTCGGACAAGGCCAAGTCCGTCCTGGGCTGGAAGCCCCAGTTTGCCGACCTGAACACCATCGTGGCCACGGCCTGGGCCTGGCACAAGAGCCACCCCAATGGGTATAACCAGTAAGCAAAGCGAGCCGTCCCAAATCGGGGCGGCTCGCTTATTTTTATATTCAGTTGGATAGCTGGAGGTAATCGGCGGAGACATAGCCCCGGGCGGCCTGGCCTGCGGCGTTGCGATACAGGACTTTGCACCAGCCGTTTTCCACGCTCTCCACAATGAGCACGTCCCCGTTGCTCCGCCGGTCCACCACCGGGTTGGTGGTGCCCGGGCCGGAGCGCACGTTCAGGCCCACGTCCGCGTCGAAGACGGTGCCGGTGCGCTGGGCGGGCTGGCAGTCCACGGTGCAGGAGGCGCTCTTCCCGCTCCAGGTGGCGGTGATGGTGGCCTGGACCGTCCCGGCGGCGATGTTCAGGTTGGTCACCGTGCCGTCAGCGGCCACAGCGGCGGCGGAGGAGTCGCAGCTCCAGGCGATGGCCGCCCCGGTCTGGGCGGGGTCCAGAGTGGCGATCAGCGTTCTGCTCTCCCCGGCGTTCAGGGCCAGCTGGCTCACGTCCAGGGTGAGGAAGACCTCCTGGGCGGGAGTGTCCGGGGTATCCGGCGTATCCGGCTGGTCAGGCGTCACGGGGGTATCCGGGGTGTCGGGGGTCTCCGGCGTGTCCGGCTGGCTGGGCTGGTCGGGGGTCACCGGGTCGGTGGGCACGTCGGTGATGGGGGTGTAGGTCATCAGCTTATACAGCAGGGCCGCCATCTCCGCCCGGGTCAGGTTGCCCTTGGGGTCGATGCCCGTGCCCTTGCCGCTGACCACTCCCTGGGCCACCAGAGTGGCAGTGTGGCCCTTGGCATAGTCGGCGATCTGGTCCTTATCCGAGAAGGCGTTCAGCACCGACAGGCTGGCGTCCGGGCAGGTCTTGCCCAGCAGGGGCATGGCCTTGCGCAGAATGGTGAAGGCCTGCTCCCGGGTGACGGAGCTGGTGGGGGAATAGCTCCCGTCCCCGGTGCCCGAGGCCAGGCCCGCGCTCTGGGCCCAGGCCAGGGCGGTGTAGTAATAGTCGCTCTGGCTCACATCGGTAAAAGTGCAGCCGGTGGACACGGCGGGGCGGCCCACGGCGTTATACAGCATGAGCATAAAGTCCCCCCGGCGGATCTGATAGTCCCGGCCGAACAGATTGGCGGACACACCGCCCACGATGCCCTTTTCATAGCAGTATTCCACCGCGTCATAGGCCCAGTGGCCCTTGGGGACGTCGGTGTGCAGGTCACTCACTGTCACTTTAATGGTCTTGGTCTGGCCCCCGGCGGAGACGGTGATGGTGCCGCTGCCCCCCGTCTTTCCTGCGGTGAACAGGCCGTTTTCGTCCACCGTGCCGATGTCACCGGAGACAGAGACAGACGCGCCCTTCCAGCTGCGCAGGGCGGTGCGGCCCCAATAGCTGCCGGCGATGGCCAGCTGCACGCTGTCCCCCGGCTTTACCGTCAGGGAGCTCAGGGCGTTGGAGCTGCCCTTTTTGGACACGGTGAGCACCGTGAGGCTGGAGACGATGTTCAGCTGAGACGTCCCCGTCACGCCCAGGCTGGGCGAGGAGAGCTGGAGCCGCTCCACGCCGCTCTGGCCCCCGGCGGTGTACACGCCGCCGGAAATGGTCCCCAGGCCGCTGCCCGAGGTGATGGAGACGTCGGTCACATTGGAATTGGTCACGTACAGCCCCTTGTCCAGGGCCACCGCCCCGGGGAGGGTGAACTCCGAACCGGTGAGGACGGTCTGTCCCTCCTCCTTCAGGGCCAGGCGGGTGGGGACGCCGTCCCCCTTCTCGTCGGCCACCAGCAGCAGATAGGTGGCGCAGCTGCGGGGCCGCCCGTCAGAGGGGATGTTCTTGATGGAGATGGCGCTCTGGCCCGGATACCACACGGAGATGGCGGTGGAGCCGCCGCCATCCAGGTTCACCACCCACTGGCAGCCCCGGTCCCGCATCTCCTCGGCCAGGTCCTTCTGACTCAGACCGATGGAATAGCCGCTCTGGCGGCCGTCCACGGCGTACACCAGCAGGGTGCCGTCCGCCTTCACGCCCAAAGCGGTGCGGGGGGCCCGGCCGTCGTTCATATAGTTCCACTTGCTGCTGTCGGTGAGGGAGCCGTTTTTCACCATGATATCCCCCACGCCCCCGGCCCACTGGGCATTGGACAGGGTCTCGTCGTCACAGCTGGCCCGCAGGGTGATCTTGTCCCCCACGGCAAAGGTCTGATAGTTGAACAGATAGCCGGAGGCGTCATCGGCGGTGAGGACATACTCGTCCTCCCCGATGTCCAGGGGATAGCTGGACTGGAGCATCTCCGTCACCTGAAGGGTCAGGTCGGTGTTCAGGGCCAGCTTGGCCCCCTCGCTGCCGTCCACCAGCTTCATGCGCACATACCAGCCGGAGGTAGAGGTGCGGGTGGACACGGTGGAGAAGTGCCGGTTCATTAAGTACATGCCCCCGGTGGCCGCCCGGGCCTTGTTCAGGTGGTGGGGGTGGATCTGGGTGCCGTTGGTCTGGTTGGTCAGGGTCAGCTGGATCTTGGGGCTCTCCACCAGCTGGACCTTGCCGTCGGTGACCGTCATGGCCGCCTCGTTCTCCGGGCTGGACTGATAGTCCCCGTCCTCGATGACGATGCCCATGGGCACGCCGGTGGAGGTGGCGAAGAAGTCGGTGTTGATGGCCCCCAGCACGTGATAGCCCAGGCTCTCCGCCCGGCTGACCGCCTTGTTGATGGTGGCCGCGCCATACACCGTCCCCGCCGATTGCAGCAGGATGGGCTGGGCCGCCGCCCCGGGCTCCAGCTCCAACGAGAAGCTCTCCACCCGGCTGCCGTTGTTGGCCGTCACCGTGTTCTGATAGCTCAGTCCGCTGACCAGCTGGGTACTGGTCTGTATCTTCTTGTCCCCCGCGGCGGCAAAGGCGCTGGGGATGGACAGCACCACCGCCAGTGCCAGGGCCGTGGCCCGCCGCAGCAGACCGGTCTTTGCGCTTGTTTTCATGCTCGCTCCTTTTTGTATCCGGGCGGCGCTCCCGCCCCTTGTGGCTCCCGGACGCGGTCTGTTCCCGTTCAAAGCCCCCGTGTCCGGGCCGGGGGCCTTACATTCCCGCACATTATAGCAGGGTTTTCCCGTCTTTTCAACCAAAAGCGGGGGAAATTCTCCTGGTATCCTGTGCCTTTCCCCGCAAGTGTAAACAAGCTGTGAATGCTCCGCCCCAACGGTTGAAAATGTACTCACATTGGTGTACAATAAGTCGATTGCGGCCACTGCCGCCGTTTTTTCAAAACCTCTCCCCAAGTTTGAAGGAGGTCGACCCTTGGAGCAACAGTCAAACAACGCGGCCAAGACCATCAGCGTGGTCATGCTGGTCACCCTGCTGGGCAAGGTCATGGGCCTTTACCGGGACCGGCTGCTGGCCGTCCACTACAGCGTGGGCGTTCAGGCCAACGCCTTTTTCACCGCCAGCCGCATCCCCCGGGTGTTTTTCGACGCGGTGTTCGCCTCGGCCATCGCCGCCTGCTTTATCCCCGTGTTCAGCGAGTTTTTAGAGAAGAAGGGCCGGAAGGAGGCCTTTCGCTTCGCCGGGAACTTCATCACCGTCATGGCCCTGCTCACCGGGGCCCTCACCCTGATCGGGATGCTGTTCCCCCAGGTGATGGTGGCCCTGTTTGCCGACTATGCCGACCCGGCCACCACCGCCCTGGCCGCCTCCCTCACCCGGGTCATGTTCCCCACGGTGCTCTTCTCCGGGGTGGCCTTCTCCCTGGTGGGCGTTTTACAGGCCCAGGACCGTTTCACCGCCCCGGCCCTCATGTCGGCGGCGTCCAACCTGGTCATCATCGTCTATTTTCTCTTCTTTGACCACACCTTCGGCATCTACGGTCTGGCCGGGGCCTATCTGCTGGGTTGGCTGCTCCAGGGCCTTATTCAGCTGCCCTCTTTAAAGGCCACGGGCTATCGGTTCCAGCCCATGTGCGCCATCCGCAGCGAGGGAATGCGCAAGGTCTTTGCCCTGATGGGCCCGGTGATGGTGTCCACCTGGGTGCAGCCCATCAACCTGGTCATCAACTCCCGCTTCGGCTCCCGTCTGTATGACGGGGCGGGCGTGTCCGCCATGGAGTATTCCAACAACCTGTATCTGGTCATCGCGGGCACCTTTATCCTGTCCATCACCAACGTGATCTTCCCCCGCCTGTCCCGGCTCACCGCCGGGGGCAAGGAGAGCGCCTTTCGGGACACCATCCGCCAGACGGTCCACAGCAGTCTCTATTTCGTGCTGCCCATGTCCGCGGGGCTGATGGCCGTCTCCCGGCCTCTCATCTCCTTTTTGTACGGCGGCGGGGAGTTTGACGACTTCGCCGTGGGCATCACCTCCTCCGCTTTGATCTTCCTGTCCCTGGGCATGGCGGGCTATGCCGTGCAGAACATCCTCAGCCGGGCCTATTTCGCCCGGCAGGACGGGAAGACGCCGTTAGTCGCCGGAGGGGTGTCCATTCTGGTGAACATCGCCCTGTGCATGGTGCTCACCGGCCCCTTCCAGGTGGCGGGGCTGGCCTTCTCCTCGGCGGTGTCCTCCACGGTATACGCCCTGCTCCTGCTGCTGCCCATGCAGCGCCGGGGAGAGGGGGTGCTGGACCGGACCATGGGCCTGGACCTGGTGAAGATGCTCCTGGCCGCCGCCGTCACCGGCCTGGCCGCCGCCGGAGTCCTGTCTCTGCTGACCGGGGTCCTGCCCGGGGGCAAGATCGGCGAGCTGCTCAGTCTGGGCGGCTGCGCTCTGGTCGGCCTGATCGTCTATTTTGTGCTGACCCTGGCCCTGGCCGTGCCCGAGGCCAAGCTGGTGGTCTCCCTGGCCCGCGGCAAACACGAGTAAACAAATCCTATCCTGGCGGCCCTTATGCCGCTATCAAAGTGAGGTCGAGTCATGGAACAAGTGAAACAAATCCTGGACGGCAGCTATCTCTGGCGTCTGCTGTCCGTTCTGTGCCTGTGGTGTGGCCGCCAGTGGCAGAATAGCCGGGTGGTGCAGTGGTTCCTCCACCCCGCGGGCTGGGTGGCCGGGGCGTCGGAGGGCAGCGTGTTCTTCCGTCTGTGGTCCTGGGTGCGGGGCGGCCTGTGCTGGCTGTATAAGGCCCTGCACCTGGACAGGCTGTTCTCCGGCAGCGTCTTTCTCCAGACCTGGTTCTGGTGCGCCCTGCCGGTGGTGCTGGCCCCGGTGCTGTGCAAGTTCAGCCCCTCGGTGCTGGTGCTGGGCCTGGCCCTCATCGGCTATGCCAGTCTGCTGCTGGTGCTGGTGCGGGACAAAAACCACGCCCTGGCCTGGGCCCCCACCAACCGGTATATCGTGCTGTACGCCGCCGTCTATCTGGCGGGCACCCTGTTCTCCGTCAATCTGAAGACCAGTCTGCTGCCCGGCGTGCTGTCGGTGGCCTTTATCCTGTTCGCCCTGGTGCTGTATAACGCCATCATCACCCGCCGCCAGCTAGATACTCTGCTGGCCCTGGTGGTCACGGTGGGGGCGCTGGTGTCCTTCTATGGCATCTTGCAGTATCTCTTCGGCTGGGGCTATCAGTCGGCGGCCTGGGTGGACAGCGACATGTTCTCCTCCATCCGCTTCCGGGTCCCCGCCACCATGGGCAACCCCAACATGATGGGCCAGTATCTGCTGCTGGTCATCCCCATCGCCGGGGCCAAGCTGCTCTCGGCCAAGGACTGGCTGCGGCGGCTTTATTACCTGGCCTGCTGCGGGGTGATGTGCGTGTGCATGATCCTCACCTTCTCTCGCGGCGCCTGGCTGGGCCTGCTGTTTGCCGGGGCGGTGTTCGCCGTGCTGTGGCACCCCCAGCTAATCCTGCTGGCCCCCTTCGCTCTGGTGGGACTGTACTTTGTCCTGCCGGAGACGGTGATCTCCCGCTTCACCAGCATCGGCAACCTGACGGACAACTCCACCTCTTACCGGGTGTACATCTGGATAGGCACCCTGGCCATGCTGAAGGACTATTGGCTGTGCGGCATCGGGCCGGGGGACGGAGCCTTTAACATGGTCTATCCCGCCTACAGCTATAACGGCATCGTGGCCCCCCACGCCCACAACCTGTTTTTGCAGATCGTGTGCGACGCGGGCATCGCCGCCCTGGCGGTGTTCCTGCTGCTGCTGTTTGTCTATTTCCGTATGCTCTGCTCCGCCATGAGCCGGGAGAAGGACCCGGCCAGCCGTCTGCTCCAGATCGCGTTCACCGCCGGAGTGTGCGGCTTTTTGGTCCAGGCCATGACGGACTACTCCTTCTATAACTATCGGGTCATGTTCCTGTTCTGGGCCGTGCTGGCCCTGGGCGCCGCCAGCGCCCGGCGCACGTCCCTGCCGGAAGGGAGGCTTTTCGTATGATCCGCGTGCTGAATATCATCAGCGACACCAACATCGGCGGCGCGGGCCGGGTGATCCTGAATTACCTGCGCTACGCTGACCGGGACAAGTTCGAAACTCTGGTGGCCATCCCCCGGGGCAGTTTGCTCAAGCCCCTGCTGGAGGAGGCCCACGTCACCGTGTACGAGGTGGACGGCATGGCCGACTGCTCCTATGCCAGCGAGGACGTGAAGGCCCTTCAGGCCCTCATCCGCCAGGTGAAGCCCGACCTGGTCCACACCCACGGGGCCCTGTCTGGCCGCATCGCCGCCAAGCGCTGCCGCGTGCCCGTGGTCTACAGTCGGCACTCCGCCTTCCCCGTCCCCGCCAAGCTGAAATATCCCCCGGGCCGGTGGGTGAACAAGCTGCTCAACGAGCACTATGCCGACCACATCATCGCCGTCAGCCCTGTCTCTTATACACATCTGACGCTGCCGACGAAGGCTTAGGTGTAGATC
>OJPN01001317.1_pt1 | contig 18053 bp, 10 predicted proteins | sample 1598511 | NCBI WGS metagenome assembly OJPN01 (sample SAMN03922485, study PRJEB24848) | human gut metagenome | isolation source: stool sample | host: Homo sapiens | place: Germany | collected 2011-05
GCTCCACGCCGTCAATGGTCATGGTGCGGCGCACCTTGATGGGTGCGTGCAGGGTAACAATGTGCTCTGCATAAGCCATCAGGGCTTCGTTCTCATCGCGGAACACCTTGCCTGCGCCCTCGTCATTTTCACGAACGGTGGTCAGGTAGTAGCTGCCCAGGATCATATCCTGCGTAGGCACGGTAACAGGTGCGCCGTCAGAGGGCTTCAGCAGGTTGCCAGAAGCCAGCATCAGCATCTTGGCCTCACGGCAGGCATCCTCGCCCAGAGGCAGATGCACTGCCATCTGGTCACCGTCGAAGTCGGCGTTGAATGCGGTACATGCCAGCGGGTGCAGCTTGATTGCACGGCCCTCCACCAGCACCGGGTTGAAAGCCTGAATGCCCAGACGGTGCAGGGTAGGTGCACGGTTCAGCAGAACGGGGTGGCCCTTGATCACGGTCTCCAGGCTGTCCCACACTTCGGGCTTAGCGCGCTCCACCATCTTGCGGGCGGACTTGATGTTGTTGGCAATACCCTTCTCCACCAGATCCTTCATGACAAAGGGCTTGAACAGCTCCAGAGCCATTTCCTTGGGCAGACCGCACTGATCCATCTTCAGCTCAGGGCCGACGACGATAACAGAACGACCGGAGTAGTCAACACGCTTGCCCAGCAGGTTCTGACGGAAGCGGCCCTGCTTGCCCTTCAGCAGATCGGAAAGGCTCTTCAGTGCGCGGTTGTTGGGACCGGTGACGGGACGGCCGCGGCGGCCGTTGTCGATGAGGCTGTCAACTGCTTCCTGCAGCATACGCTTCTCGTTGCGCACGATGATGTCGGGAGCGCCCAGCTCCAGCAGACGGCGCAGACGGTTGTTGCGGTTGATCACGCGGCGGTACAGGTCGTTCAGGTCGGAGGTGGCAAAACGGCCGCCGTCCAGCTGGACCATGGGGCGCAGGTCAGGCGGCAGAACAGGCAGCACATCCATGACCATCCATTCAGGACGGTTGCCGGAAATGCGGAATGCCTCAACTACTTCCAGACGCTTGAGGATGCGCACGCGCTTCTGGCCGGAGGACTTTTCCACCTCGGCAGTCAGCTCTTCACTCAGCTGATCCAGATCGATCTCCTTCAGCAGATCCTGAATGGCCTCAGCGCCCATAGCAGCCTCGAACTCATCACCGTAGTGGTCGCGCATCTCACGATACTCGCTCTCGGTGAGCAGCTGCTTCTTTTCCAGACGGGTAGCGCCCGGATCAGTGACGATATAGCTTGCAAAGTACAGCACCTTCTCCAGCAGGCGGGGGCTGATGTCCAGCATCAGGCCGATGCGGCTGGGGATGCCCTTGAAGTACCAGATGTGGCTGACGGGAGCGGCCAGCTCAATGTGGCCCATGCGCTCACGGCGGACCTTAGCCTTGGTCACTTCAACGCCGCAGCGGTCGCAGATCTTGCCCTTGTAGCGGATGCGCTTATACTTACCGCAGTGGCACTCCCAGTCCTTGGTAGGTCCAAAAATGCGCTCACAGTACAAGCCGTCGCGCTCCGGCTTCAGGGTACGGTAGTTGATGGTCTCAGGCTTTTTGACCTCGCCGTAGCTCCAGTTGCGGATCTGCTCCGGGGAGGCAAGGCCGATCTTGATGGAATCGAAAACGTTGTTTTCCATGAAACGAACCCTTTCTTAATCTCTAGTTGTCTCGATGATACAGGCGGCTTTCTTGTTCAGACCACAGGTCCCTCTCCCCTGCCGCAGCACGCGGAACAGGGGGTTTGAGGCTTGTGTTCTTTGTCTGATCAGAAATCTACTTCGTCAGAAGAAGCGGGAGCTTCGGCACCGGAGTTATTGTCCTCCAGCACAGAAGGATCATCGAAACCGGCATCGGCATCCTTAATATTATAATCGTTGAGCAGTTCGCTCTCCTGCACGACGTTCTCAGTGCCGGCAACATCGCGCATATCAAAGCCGGTCTCTTCGTCGTCGAAGTTCTGACGCATGTCGATCTCGTTGCCGTCCTTGTCCTGAACAACAACGTCCAGACCCAGAGACTGCAGTTCCTTCAGCATAACGCGGAAGGACTCGGGGATGCCGGGCTGCGGGATCGGCTCACCCTTAACGATGGCCTCGTAGGTCTTCACACGGCCTTCCACGTCGTCGGACTTGACGGTCAGGATTTCCTGCAGAGTGTAAGCAGCGCCGTAAGCTTCCAGTGCCCAGACTTCCATTTCGCCAAAGCGCTGGCCGCCGAACTGGGCCTTGCCGCCCAGAGGCTGCTGAGTGACCAGAGAGTAGGGGCCGGTAGAACGTGCATGGATCTTATCATCGACCAGGTGATGCAGCTTCAGGTAGTACATATAACCGACGGTAACGCGGTTATCGAACTTTTCGCCGGTGCGGCCATCGTAAACGGTGGTCTTGCCATCGCGGTCCAGCTCGATCTTGGAGAAGTCGATGATGTGTCCCTTCTCGCCCATGATCTTGGGGAGCTTCGTGGGATATGCAGGAGCATTCTCGCCATGCCACATCTCGCGGGCGGTATCAAAGGTATCGCCGATGTCGTTCTCACGAGCGGAATCGAAGACGGGAGTCATGACCTTGATGCCGCATGCCTTGGCAGCGTAGCCCAGGTTGACTTCCAGCACCTGACCGATGTTCATACGGGAAGGCACGCCCAGAGGGTTCAGCACGATGTCCAGCGGAGTGCCGTCGGGCAGGTAGGGCATGTCCTCCTGCGGCAGAATGCGGGAAACGACACCCTTGTTGCCGTGACGGCCTGCCATCTTATCGCCAACGCTGATCTTGCGCTTCTGGGCAATATAGCAGCGGACGACCTCGCGCACGCCGGGCTGCAGTTCGTCGCTGTTCTCCGGGGTGAACACCTTGACATCCACGATGATGCCGTATGCACCATGGGGCACGCGCAGAGAAGTATCACGCACTTCGCGTGCCTTCTCGCCGAAGATGGCGCGCAGCAGGCGCTCTTCAGCGGTCAGCTCGGTCTCGCCCTTCGGGGTGACCTTACCGACCAGAATGTCGCCGCTCTTGACCTCGGCACCGATGCGGATGATGCCGCGCTCGTCCAGATCCTTCAGTGCATCCTCAGAAACGTTGGGGATATCACGGGTGATCTCTTCGGGTCCCAGCTTGGTGTCGCGGCTCTCGGTCTCGTACTCTTCAATATGAATGGAGGTGTACACGTCCTCGCGCACGATCTTCTCGTTCAGCAGAACGGCATCCTCGTAGTTGTAGCCTTCCCAGGTCATGAAGCCGATCAGAGCGTTCTTACCCAGAGAAATTTCGCCGTTGCGCATTGCAGGGCCGTCGGCCAGCACCTGACCGGCCTTGACGCTCTCGCCGACCTCCACGATGGGACGCTGGTTGATGCAGGTGCCTGCGTTGGAGCGTGCGAACTTGACCAGAGGATAATCCTCCAGCTCGCCCTTGTTGTTGCGCACAACAACATGGTCGGCATCCATCTTCTCAACGATACCGTCATTCTTTGCCAGAACAGCGGTGCCGGAGTCGGTAGCAGCCTTGTACTCCATACCGGTAGCAACGATGGGCTGCTGGGTGACCATCAGAGGCACTGCCTGACGCTGCATGTTGGAGCCCATCAGAGCACGGTTACAGTCATCGTTCTCCAGGAAGGGGATGCAGGCGGTAGCAACAGAGACCATCATTCGCGGAGAAACGTCCATGTAATCGACTTTCTCTGCATCAATTTCAAGGATCTCGTCGCGGCGGCGGGCAGACACACGGGGACGGATGAAGTGCTTGCCCTCATCCAGCGGCTCGTTGGCCTGTGCCACAACGTACTCGTCCTCGACATCAGCGGTCATATACTCGACCTCGTCGGTGACGACCTGTTCCTTCAGGTTGCCATTCTCGTCATAGATCTTCTTGACCTTGCGGTACGGAGCTTCCACGAAGCCGTACTCGTTGATCTTGGCGTAAGATGCCAGATAGGAGATCAGACCGATGTTGGGGCCTTCAGGAGTCTCGATGGGGCACATACGGCCGTAGTGGCTGTAGTGAACGTCGCGGACCTCGAAACCTGCGCGGTCACGGCTCAGACCGCCGGGGCCCAGAGCAGACAGGCGGCGCTTGTGGGTCAGCTCAGCCAGCGGGTTGTTCTGATCCATGAACTGGGACAGCGGAGAAGAGCCGAAGAACTCCTTGATGGCTGCCACCACCGGACGGATGTTGATGAGGGCCTGCGGAGTGATGACGCTCTGATCCTGGCTCTGCAGGGTCATGCGCTCACGGATGACGCGCTCCATGCGGGAGAAGCCGATGCGGAACTGGTTCTGCAGCAGCTCGCCCACGCTGCGGATGCGGCGGTTGCCCAGATGGTCGATATCATCGGTGGTGCCAATATTGTGGCCCAGACCGTTCAGGTAGTTGATGGAAGCCAGAATATCGGCGACCGTAACGGTGCGGCCGATCAGCTGGTCGTGGTTGCGGCGCAGCATCTCCTTCTGCTCTTCCACATCAGAGGTGGTGTCGAGGATCTTCTTGATTTCATCGAAGGAGCAGCGCTCGTTGATGCCGCACTCCTTCACGTCGAAGGAGAAGAAGCCCTGTGCATCCACACAGCCGTTGGTGATGACCTTGATCTTCCGGCTCTCTTCCTTCATGGGATCGTCGAGCTTCAGCACGACCAGATTCACACCGGCATTGTCAGCCTTCTCAGCCAGCTCGCGGGTGATCTTGGCACCAGCCTCGATCAGGATCTCGCCGGTCAGCGGAGCGACCACATTCTCAGCAGCCACTTGGCCGGTGATGCGGCGTGCCAGAGACAGCTTCTTGTTCATCTTATAACGGCCGAAACGAGACAGGTCATAACGGCGCGGGTCGAAGAACAGCATGTTGATCTGGCTGGTAGCAGACTCCACCGTGGGAGGCTCGCCGGGGCGCAGCTTGCGGTAGACTTCCAGCAGGCCCTCTTCCTGATTCTTGGTGGTATCCTTTTCCAGAGTAGCGAGGATGCGCTCATCGTCGCCAAAGAAGTTCAGGATGTCCTCGTTGGTGGACAGGCCCAGTGCACGGCACAGCACGGTGACAGGCAGCTTGCGGTTCTTATCGATACGGACATAGAACACATCGGAAGCATCGGTCTCGTACTCCAGCCATGCACCGCGGTTGGGGTTCATGGTGGCGCTGTACAGGTCGTTGCCCACCTTATCCTTGGCATCGCCGTAGAACACGCCGGGAGAACGCACCAGCTGGCTGACGATAGCACGCTCTGCACCGTTGATCACAAAGGTGCCGGCATCGGTCATCAGCGGGAAATCGCCCATGAAGATCTCCTGATCCTTCACTTCGCCGGTCTCCTTGTTCAGCAGACGGGCGGTGACGCGCAGGGGTGCTGCATAGGTCACGTCGCGCTCCTTGCACTCCTTGATGCTGTACTTCGGCTCCTTATCCAGGCGGAAGTCCACAAAGCTCAGTGCCAGATTGCCGGTGTAGTCCTCAATGGTGCCGATATCGTGGAAGACCTCTTTCAGGCCCTCGTCCAGGAACCACTGATAAGAGTTCTTCTGGACCTCGATGAGGTTCGGCATACTGATGACTTCGTCGATGTGGGAGAAGCTCATGCGCTCGGTTTTGCCGAGCTTTACGGGCTTGACTTTCATCATAAAATCAACCACTCCTTACTTTTATACTCTACGGGATGTCGTATACACGGGTCAAATTTGAGCAGACACACATAATTCGACCCGCGTCGAAGGGAACGTTTCGGCGTTTTTCACAAACTTTTCGGTTTGACCCGTCCAGCCGCCGCCTGCGCATTCCCCTTTTTGGCGCACTAGTCCATTATGTGATACTAATGCAGTATACACCCTAAAAGCCTTGCTGTCAAGCCATTTTTCAGATTTTTGCCAAAACAAATTTATTTTTTCTTTCATTTTCGCACGCCCGGCGGCGTGTTGTGTTTTGCTGTTTTAGGGCTTGATTTTTTTATTTTGCACGTTCCTGTTCATAATCCCCTTGTGCAATTTGTCTATCTTTGCCCTTGTGTTTTGGAGTATTACTTTTACAGTCGGATATGCCCGTTTTCCCTTGCGGCCCTTTTTTGTGAAAAAGCAGCTCAGAAAAGCTCGCAGGCTTTTCTGAGCTGCAAATATAAAAATAATGTTTTCTCTAATATTGCCAGAGCACAAGCGGCGGCAATTATAATCGTTCACTCATCCAGATAATCCCGCAGGCGTTTTGCACGGCTGGGATGCCGCAGCTTGCGCAGGGCCTTGGCTTCGATCTGCCGCACCCGCTCCCGGGTCACATTGAACTCCTTCCCCAGCTCTTCCAGCGTATGCGCCCGGCCATCCTCCAGCCCGAAGCGCAGTGCGATCACCCGCTCTTCCCTCGGTGTCAGGCTTTTGAGCACGCTGAACAGTTCCCGCCGCAGCAGCTGCCGCCCGGCTTCATCCACCGGGACGCCTGCATCCTCGTCCTGAATAAAATCTTCAAGGTGGGCATCCTCTTCCTCGCCCACCGGCGTTTCCAAGCTGATGGGGTCCTGCGCCAGCTGCAGCAATTCCCGCACACGGTCCGGCTCCATGTCCAGCTGAACAGCGATCTCTTCCGCGGTAGGCTCCCGGCCATTTTTCCGCAGCAGGTCACCCGTCGTCTTTTTGACCCGGTTGATGCTCTCCACAAGGTGCACCGGGATGCGGATGGTCCTCCCCTGATCCGCAATGGCGCGGGTGATGGACTGACGGATCCACCACGTGGCATAGGTGGAAAATTTGAAGCCGCGCTCCGGCTCAAACTTTTCCGCCGCCTTCATCAGACCGAGATTGCCTTCCTGAATGAGATCCAGAAACGGCAGGCCCCGCCCTGCATAGCGCTTTGCCACCGACACCACCAGCCGCAGGTTCGCTTCGCTGAGCTTCCGCCGGGCATCCTCGTCCCCGGCCTGCGCGGCACGGGCAAGCTCCGTTTCCTGTTCTGCCGTCAGAAGCGGCACCCGGCCGATCTCCTTCAAATAGGCCTTTACCGGGTCGTCCAGCGCCACCCCCTCTGCCGAAAGCTCATGTTCCAGCCTGCCGATCTGCGTTTCATCCAACGCAGGCAGGTCCGCTTCCTCTTCGGTCAGGTGCACGCCGCGGTCCTCCAGTGCCGTATACAGCTCGTCCAGCTGCGCCACATCGTAATCCTGTTCGTCCATGGCACGGCTGATCTGCTCCGGTGTCAGGGCATGGTGGCGTGCCCGCGCAGCCAATGTTCTGGCCAATTCCTCCGTTTGCGACAATTTCTGCATGGTTCCTGCTCCTTTCCTCTCCTGCTCCAGCCGGAGGGGAAAGCGGGGGATCATTCTTCTACAGGCACATTTCCCTGCTTCTTTTCGCGCATCGACTGGAGGTAATCGCTCAGTTCCTCATTGGACATATGCGCCGCCTTGCCTGCCATGGGCATCCCCCGGGCAATGCGGTCCAGATACAGCCGGATATCATCCGGCGTACAATTCACATCGCTGTATTGTGCCGCAAGATGGCTCAGTTCATTCAGCGCTTCTTCGCTTACAAAAGCGCGCAGCGTGGTCAGGCTGATTTCAATGCCCTCCTGTCGGCAGCGCAGCATGGCTTCAAACAGCTCCTTCTGCTGCGGCAGCACGAACTGTTCTGCGGTCAGCTGCCCCTGCACCAGATCGATATAGTGCGGCTCCCGCAGGATCGCCGCCAGCAGCCGCTGCTGTGCACTGGCGATGCCCAGCGCCTGACTGCCGCCCGCACTGTACGGCACGTTGATCTGATTCATCTCACCAGACTTGAGCGCCTGCTGCTTTTTCTCCCAGCGGTGCTTGCTGCCCGCCCTCTTCACGGCGGTCTCCAGCTGGGTCATGATAGCTGTTTTGGAGATGTTGGTCTCCTCAGCCAGACGCCCCGCATACACTTCCTGCTCGGTAGGGTTGGAGCGCTCTGCCAGCATATTCACAGCTTCCTTCACGTATTCCAGCCGCTGGGCATCCTGTGCCAGATCGTACTGGCTGCGCAGACGGCCCAGCCGGAAGTCCAGTGCATTGCCCACACCGTCCAGCAGGGCTTTGAATCGCTCTGCGCCATACTTTTTGATGTACTCGTCCGGGTCCTTTGCACCGGGGATCTGCAGCACGCCCACCTTTACCGGGCTGTTGCGGAACAGTTCCAGCGAGCGCAGCGTGGCCTTCTGGCCTGCTTCGTCCGAATCGTAGCTCAGGATCACCTCGTCAGCATACTCGCTGATGAGCCGCACCTGCTCCGGGGTCAGGGCCGTGCCGCAGGCGCACACTGCTGTGTCGATGCCTGCCTGATGCATGCTGATCACGTCCATGTAGCCCTCGCACAGCACGAACCGGCGCACCGCGCTGCGCTTTGCGATCTGCAGCGCAAACACCGTCTCTGATTTGTGGTACACCAGCGTTTCCGGGCTGTTGACATATTTCGGTTTGGAATCGTCCAGCACGCGCCCACCAAACGCAATGATGTTGCCGCGCAGGTCAAAGATGGGGGTCATCACCCGCTTCCAGAACAGGCAGTAGATGCGGCCGGACGCACTGCGCTTGAACAGGCCGCTGGCATCCAGCTCCTGCTGATTGTAGCCCTTATCGCGCAGGAACTGATACAGCGCCTGTCCGTCGTTGGGCGCATAGCCCAGCCCGAACCGGACGATAGTCTTGTCGTCCAGACCGCGCCGCCGCCAGTAGGCACGGGCCTGCCGGGCTTCCTCCACGGTGGAGTTCAGGCAGGCGTGGAAAAACCGTGCCGCCTCCTTGTTCATGGAGAGGATGCGGCTGCGCATCCGGCCTGTTTTGTCGTCCTCCTGCGGCTCCGGCATACCGGCCCGCGCTGCCAGCAGCTTAACGGCCTCCGGGTAATCGATGCTGTTGATCTTTTTCGTAAAGGTAATGGCATCGCCGCCTGCGCCGCAGCCAAAGCAGTAAAAGCTCTGGGTGTCCGGGTAGACGTAGAATGAGGGCGTTTTTTCGCTGTGAAAGGGGCACAGGCCGCCATACAAACGTCCCTTGCGCTTGAGCTGCACATAGCTGCCCACCAGCTCCACAATGTCGGTGCGGCGGGTCAGTTCTTCAATGTATTCGTGTGGGATCATGGATCTTTCAAACGACCTTTCGGATTTATAGGACATGCCACTTCCGGGGCACAAACAATTCCTCAAAAGTGCGGATGGCAAATTCATCGCTCATGCCACTGATGTAATCGGTCACTGCGCGTTCTCCGCCCTCCTGATAAGCCAGCTGGATGTAAAAATTGGACATCCGGTCCACATGGTTCAGGTAGTAATCGTACAGTTCCCCGATCACCTTGTCCACCTTCTGCTCTTCCCGCTTGGCGGTCTTGTCCACGTACACGGTGGCGTACATGAAATCCCGCAGCGCAAGGAAGGCTTCGTTTTCCTCTGCGCCCACCTTCACATCCCCATCGCTGTTGGCAAGGATACTGTTGATCATGGTGGTGATGCGGGCAGATTTTGTCTGGCCCAGCACGGCGGTGCATTCTTTCGGCAGGGTAGCTGGGTCCAGCACACCGGCGCGCACCGCGTCCTCAATGTCGTGGTTCACATAGGCGATCTGATCCGCCATGCGCACGATGCGCCCTTCCGGCGTTGCCGCCCAGGTGCCCTTTGTGTGGGTCACGATGCCGTTGCGCACCTCCCACGTCAGGTTCAGGCCCCGGCCGTCCTTTTCCAGCTTGTCCACCACACGCAGGCTCTGCATGTAGTGCTTGAAGCCGTCCGGGCACAGCTCATTCAGCGCGCGCTCCCCGGCATGGCCAAACGGCGTGTGGCCCAGATCATGGGCAAGGCTGATCGCTTCGGTCAGATCTTCGTTCAGCCGCAGGGCGCGGGCAATGGTCCGCGCGATCTGCGAGACCTCCAGCGTATGGGTCAGTCGGGTGCGGTACAGGTCTCCCTCCGGCGAGAGGAACACCTGCGTCTTTTGTTTGAGCCGTCGGAACGCCTTGCAGTGCAGCACCCGGTCACGGTCACGCTGGAACACCGGCCGGATCGGGTCCTGCTCTTCCGGCAGCATGCGGCCGCGGCTTTGGTCGCTGAAGGTAGCCCACGGCGCGAAGGTCATATGTTCGATCTCTTCTGTGCGCTGACGTACATCCATACAAAGTCGCCCTCCCTTTTTGTCGCCATTCCCCCTCTCTGTTTCGGCACAGCCGATCCCAATTGCTGCGTCTGCGGCAATTGTAGCACACCCGCTTTGTCGAAGGGGGAAAAAGCCTGTCGGTTCGCAAAATAATGCTTGCTTTTTTATTTTTGCCGCTGCTGGGTTCAGAACGGTGCGTAGAACGGGTCGGATACCGTCACCTGCGCGCTGCCGCGCGTCAGCTCCCGCAGCTGTTCCAGCAGCGGGCCTTCGGTGTGTTCCGGCATCTGCCAGCACAGGGTCACGCGATCCGTGAACTGCGGCGCGGCCTGTTTTGCTCCCGCCGCATCGATCAGCAGCGATGCACGCTCATAAAGGGAGTAATCCACCGTCACGCTCAGCTCCACCACGCTGCGCACCGTGACCACCTCGGCATTTTCCAGTGCACGGGCCGTAGCCGTGGTGTATGCACGCACCAAGCCGCCGGTGCCCAGCAGCACACCGCCAAAGTAACGGGTCACCACCACGATCAGATCCGTCAGGCCGCTGTGCTGCAGCACCTCCAGCGCTGGTGTGCCCGCCGTCTTGGCCGGTTCACCATCATCTGAATAGCGTTCCCGGTTGCCTTCCCTCAGGCGGTAGGCATACACATTGTGGCGGGCGGTGCGGTTGGCCGCACGCACCTGTTCCAGAAATGCAACGGCAGCTTCTTCGCTGTCCGCAAATGACAGCGCCGCAATGAAGCGGCTCTTCTTTTCTTCGTATTCTCCTGTGGCCGTGCCATGGATGGTGCGGTAATCCTCCACTGTGGTTCCTCCTGCATGTTATTCAAAACAAGTATAACATAAATCGTCCGTTGTGCAACCACTGCCGCATACGTTTTTGTGTCAAGGCCAGCTCCCTGTACTGCTGCCCGCATGTCCTCTGCCAGAAAAAAGTGCAACAAAAAATCGGCTGAGCCCTGCGGCCCAGCCGATTTTTCTGAAGAAAGCATATGATTACGATGATCACTTCGTAAAGAGCTGGATCCACTGATGGCCCCAAGTGCTGGAGCTGTTGTAGTAGTAGCCAACACCCATTGCACGAGCTTCGGGATCCAGAATGTTTGCGCGATGGCCTTCGGAGTTCATCCAGGCATTCACGACTTCTTCAGGAGAAACGCTGCCCCATGCGGCATTCTCGCCAGCAGCGGCATCCGTCACGCCGTACTCGCTGAGAACAGTGTACCACTTGGTACCATTGGGACGAACGTGAGAATTGACGGTTGCGATCTCTTCGGCGCGCCGCTGAGCAGCTGCGGTGAGCTTTGCATCGCCCATGACCAGGGGCTGCAAGCCGTACTTTGCACGCTCGGCATTGACCAGATCCAGAACTTCCTGACGGTAGTTGCTGGTGTAAGAGTTTTCGGGGCAAGAGAAGATCAGCACCCAGTAGTTGTTGTAAACGCCGCCTTCGTAGTGGCCCACACTCATGGTGGTCACATCCGCATTCAGCATGCGCTCACGTGCGAAATCAATGTTCATCCACTGATCCACCGCTGCATCGGGGGTAGAAACGCCAGCTATGTAGTTTTCGCCAACGGACGCATCGTTGATACCATTCTCGGCGAAGATGGTAAAATCGCGCTGGCCATTGGGACGAACGTAGGAATAAGAAGAGGCCAGTTCCTTAGCGCGCTCCTGAGCGGCACTATTGTGGCTGCTGTCGCCCAGCTGAACGGGCTTCAGGCCAGCCTTTGCGCGCTCGTTGTTTACGCGGCGCAGGAACTCGTTCTGATAAGCTTCGTCCTGAAAGCTGATGTAGGAATTTTCTTCTTCGATGGAGGCAGAAACCGAAGCCTCAGCTGCGTTTGCAGTAACGGGCTTGAGAGATGCAGCACCAAAAACCACAGCCAAAGTCATAGCTGCTGCTGCGATATTCTTCAGGGTGCGCATCTCGAGTTTCATAAGACATCCTCCGTATGCTTTTGTATATAAAAGCTTTTTTGCATTCATGTGAATGCGTACTGTAACACATTTGCAACTCTTTCGTTTCAAATGTGTTACTATTGTGCAACAAAAGTATCACAATAGCATCTCATCGTCAAGGGGTTTCTGTCGATTTTTTGAGAGAAAATGCAAAAAAATCAAAATTTCCCGTTCTGAAATCGTTTCACAAGCGCAACAAATTCATCCAAGATACCGTGAATTTGTTACGCCCGTGTTGCGCTTCACCGTTTTCAGGATTGTTTTGTCACACTTAACGTGTTGCATTTTATTTTTTCTACACTTTTTCTGTAATGTTTTTCATGCATTTCTCTGTATGCCTATTCGCTTATATGCATATTTCAAAGTGTAACAGACTTTTGTGTGCGCTTTTCCGTTCCACTCCCCTCCCATCCCGCAGCCCTTTTCTGGGCTGCAGCCGGCCTTTGGCTGTACTTTCTGCAACAAAAAACAGCACAGGCAGCCTTTTCAGGGCCATCTGTGCTGTGCCGTATTCCTTACATAAAAAGAAGAGCGGCTCCGAAGAGCCGCCCTCCCACAATTCAGGCTATGCTATAAAAAGATCTCGCGTCAGTCGATCACTGAGCAGCCTTTGCTGCCTCGATCTGCTTGATCAGTTCGGGAACTACCTTGAACAGGTCGCCCACGATGCCGTAGTCGGCAACACCGAAGATGGGTGCGCCCTCATTCTTGTTGACAGCGATGATGCACTCGGAGTCCTGCATACCAGCGGTGTGCTGGATAGCGCCGGAAATGCCCAGAGCAACATAGATCTTGGGGTGCACGGTCTTGCCGGTCTGACCAACCTGATGGTCAGCGGTCATCCAGCCTGCATCGGTGACGGCACGGGAAGCACCCACAACGCCGCCGCCCAGAGCAGCTGCCAGCTGCTCAGCCAGCTCAATGCCCTTGTTGACATCCTTGCTGATGCCGCGGCCGACAGAGACGATCACGTCTGCGCCGATCAGATCGACCAGCTTTTCAGCGGCCTTCTCAACGCTCAGGACCTCGGTCTTGATGTCCTCAGCAGCCAGAGCGAATGCGGGCTTCACGATCTGGCAGGCATCAGCCTTGGCCTGATCGAAGGGAGCCTTCTTCATAACGCCGGGACGCACGGTGGACATCTGCGGACGGAAGCGGGGGCAGATGATGGTAGCCATCAGATGGCCGCCGAATGCGGGACGGGTCATCTTCAGGTTGCGGTCTTCCATATCGAACTTCTGCTTGGACAGGTCGATGGTGGAGCTCTCCTTCAGGAAATCGATGTACTTTGCAGTGTCGATGTCCAGATGGGTAGCATCAGCGGTCAGGCCGGTGTGCAGGCGGGCTGCGCAGCGGGGGCCGAGATCGCGGCCGATGTTGGTTGCACCGATCAGCAGGACTTCGGGCTTGTACTCGTTGACCATGTCGCACACGACCTTAGCGTATGCATCGGTGGTGTAATCCTTCAGCAGGGGGCTGTCGCAGACCATGACCTTATCGGCACCATAGCCGCCCAGCTCCTTGGCAATGCCTTCCACGTTGTCGCCCAGCAGCAGGCCGGTGACCTCGCAGCCCAGCTCATCAGCCAGCTTGCGAGCCTCGCTCACCAGCTCGAAATCAGTGGACATCAGTGCGCCCTGGCGCTGCTCGCAGAAGACCCATACGCCCTTGTATTCGTTAAAATCAGCCATTGTAATCCTATGCTCCTTTCATCAGATCAGGTGCTTCTTGGCCAGGATACCAGCCAGCTGGGCAGCAACATCGTCGCCCTTCAGCATGGTGCCTGCGCCCTTCTGCGGAGGAGTGAAGGACTTAAAGACGTTCGTCGGAGAACCCTTCAGACCAATGGTATCGACCTCGATCAGCGGATCGTCCTTCAGTGCGTTGTAATCAAACACTTCCATCGGCTTGTCGTAGCAGGTGAAGATGCCGTTCACGCTCATGTAACGGGGCTGGTTCAGCTCCTTGATGCAGGTCAGCAGGCAGGGAGTCTGCACCTTGACCATCATGTAGCCGTCCTCCAGCATACGCTTCACGGTCAGAGTGTTGCCATCCTTCTGGATGTCAGCCACATAGGTGACCTGAGGCAGGTGCAGCTTCTCAGCGATCTGAGGACCGACCTGAGCGGTATCACCATCAATTGCCTGACGGCCGCAGAACACAACGTCCTCGGGGCCGACACCGATCTTGTTGACGGCAGCAGCCAGGATCTGGCTGGTTGCAAAGGTATCGGAGCCGCCGAACTCACGGCCGGAGACCAGAACAGCCTTATCAGCGCCGCGGGCCAGCAGCTCACGCAGCATGCCTTCTGCCGGCGGGGGACCCATGGTAACAACAACGACTTCGCAGCCGGTAGCGTCCTTGAGCTTCAGAGCAGCCTCCAGAGCGTTCAGGTCATCAGGGTTGGTGATGGTAGCCATCGAAGCACGGTCCAGAGTGCCATCGGGCTTGACGGACACCTTGCCGGAGGTATCAGGAACCTGCTTTACACAAACAATTGCTTTCATTGTAACTCTTGCCTCCCTTACTTCAGCAGCGCGCCGGAAATGACCATCATCTGCACTTCGCTGGTGCCCTCGTAGATCTCAGTGATCTTGGCATCACGCATCATGCGCTCGATGGGATAGTCACGGGTGTAGCCGTAACCGCCGAACAGCTGCAGGCAGCGGCGGGTCACATCGCTTGCGGTGCGGGCTGCGATCAGCTTTGCCTGAGCAGCCTCAACGCTGTAACGGACCTTCTTGCCATCCATTGCTTCCTGCTTCTTCAGAGCAGCAGCGTAGACCAGATACTTTGCAGCCTCAACGCGTGCCTTCATCTCAGCCAGCTCGAACTGGGTGTTCTGGAATGCGGAAATGCTGCGGCCGAACTGCTTGCGCTCCTTGACGTAAGCAACGGTCTCTTCCAGAGCGCCCTCGGCAATGCCCAAAGCCTGAGATGCGATACCGATACGGCCACCGTCCAGAGTAGCCATAGCCAGCTGGAAGCCGCGGCCACGCACACCCAGCATACGGTCAGCAGGGATGCGGCAGTCCTCAAAGATCAGCTCGCAGGTGGAAGAACCGCGGATGCCCATCTTGTCCTCAGCCTTACCGACGGAGAAGCCCGGGTCGGTGCGCTCCACGATAAAGGCGGAGCACTGCTTGGTGGGACGGCCCTTCTTGTCGGGCACGATATCGGTGACAGCAATAACGATAAAGACGTTTGCGTAGCCGGCGTTGGTGATGAAGATCTTGGAACCGTTCAGGATCCAATCACCGGTCTCGGGGTCCTGCTTTGCAAAGGTCTGCTGACCCTGTGCATCGGTGCCGGCACCCGGCTCAGTCAGGCCGAAAGCACCCAGCCACTCACCGCTGCACAGCTTGGGCAGATACTTTGCCTTCTGCTCGGGAGTACCATTTTCATAAATAGGAGCAGCACACAGGCTGGTGTGAGCAGAGACGATGACACCGGTGGTGCCGCAGACCTTGCTCAGCTCTTCCACTGCCATGACGTAGGACAGCACATCGCCGCCTGCACCGCCGACCTCAGTCGGGAAATAAATGCCCATCATGCCGAGCTTGCCCATCTTTTCGACGGTCTCTTTGGGGAAGTACTCTTCCGCATCAACCTTCTTTGCCAGGGGCTTGACTTCGTTCTCAGCAAACTCGCGGTACATTTTCTGTACCATCTGCTGCTGCTTGGACAGAGTAAAATCCATCGCTATATCCTCCTAACGGGTCTTTTTCATTTACCGGAATTGCCCGGTGCAAACAAATTCCTCCCGGCCGCTTTTCCACGGTCGGGAGAAACGTTTATCAGAATTTACAGCTGGTCAACAGGGGTCTTGGTGCGGTCTGCGTTGTAAACGTAGAAGCCCTTGCCGCTCTTGCAGCCCAGGTTGCCGCCACGGACCATCTTACGGATCAGCGGGCAGGCACGATACTTGCTGTCGCCGGTCTCCTTGTACAGCACATCCATGATGGCCAGGCAGATATCCAGGCCGATGAAGTCGCCCAGCTCCAGGGGACCCATGGGGTGGTTGGCACCCAGCTTCATAGCGGTGTCGATGCCGGCGATATCGGAAACGCCTTCCATCTTGATGAAAGCAGCTTCGTTGATCATGGGGATCAGGATGCGGTTGACGACGAAGCCTGCAGCCTCATTGACCTGAACCGGCTGCTTGCCGATGGCAACAGAGATCTCCTTGATCTTCTCAACGGTCTCAGCGGGAGTGTTGCAGCCTGCGATGACCTCGATCAGCTTCATGCGGTCTGCGGGGTTGAAGAAGTGCATGCCGACCAGCGGACGGCTAACGCCCTTGCCGATCTCGGTGATGGACAGAGAAGAAGTGTTGGAAGCGAAGATGCACTCGGGCTTGCAGATCTTATCCAGCTCGCCGAAGGTGGTCTGCTTGACCTTCATATCCTCAAAAGCAGCCTCAACGACCAGATCGCAGTCAGCGCACAGGTCTTCCTTCAGGCCCGGGGTGATGGCAGCAACGATAGCGTCTGCCTTTTCCTGCGTCATCTTTCCCTTGGCAACCAGCTTCTCGTAGCCCTTCTTGATCTTTGCCAGACCATTCTCGGCCCACTCCTGCTTGATGTCGCACAGAGCAACGGTGTTGCCCTCAACCTGTGCAAATGCCTTTGCGATGCCCTGGCCCATGGTGCCAGCGCCGATAACACCGATCTTCATAGGAAACCTCTCCTTTAATATCAAAAATTATGTAGTAATGGATTAGTTGTTGGTGAACACTGCCTTGGGCTTCGGCTTCTCACGGCTCAGGAAGCAGGCCATGCCTTCCTTCTGGTCGTGGGTCTCGAAGCAGCTGCCGAACAGCTTTTCCTCGACCTCAACAGCCTTCTCGATGGGCAGGCTGATGCCGCCGTTGATTGCCTTCTTGCAGTTGCGTACAGCGATGGGTGCATTCTTTGCGATCTTGCCGGCCAGCTTCAGCACGTTCTCCATCAGTTCAGCCTGAGGATACACAGCGTTCACCAGACCAATGCGCAGAGCCTCGTCCGCCTTGATGTTCAGTGCAGAGTAGACCAGCTGCTTTGCCATGCCCATGCCGACCAGACGTGCCAGACGCTGGGTGCCGCCGAAGCCCGGGGTGATGCCCAGACCCACTTCCGGCTGGCCGAACACAGCGTTGTCAGAGCAGATGCGGATGTCGCAGCTCATAGCCAGCTCGTTGCCGCCGCCCAGTGCAAAGCCGTTCACGGCTGCAATAACGGGGATGGGGAAGCTCTCGATCATCAGGAACACATCATTGCCCAGCTTGCCGAAGGCCTCACCCTCTGCCTTGGTCATGGTGCTCATGGAACCGATATCTGCACCTGCCACGAAGCTCTTGTCGCCTTCGCCGGTCAGAACGATGCAGCGGACAGTCTCCTGATCCACAGCCTCAAAAGCTGCCTTCAGGTCTGCCAGAACTTCGGGATTCAGGGCATTCAGTGCCTTGGGGCGGTCGATGGTAATGATCTCAACTGCACCCTGCACCTCGGTTTTTACAAATGCCATTGTGAAAACCTCCTATTCAAATCTTATCAATTATCACAAACAGCCCCCGGACGGAGGAAAGGCTCTCCGGTTCCCTTCCCCGTCCGGGTCTGTCATTCAGTCAGGATTCCAAGAGGTGGAACTTAGTCCATCTCAACGATGGTAGCGCAGCCCATGCCGCCGCCGATGCACAGGGTAGCCAGACCCTTGTGAGCACCGCGATGCTTCATAGCATACAGCAGGGTGACCAGGATACGAGCGCCGGAAGCGCCGACCGGGTGGCCCAGAGCAATTGCGCCGCCGTTGACGTTCACCTTGCTCATATCAAAGTTCAGAGCCTGGCTGACAGCCACAGACTGAGCAGCAAATGCCTCGTTGGCCTCGATCAGATCCATGTCAGCAACGCTCATGCCGGTCTTAGCCATGACCTTCTTGGTAGCAGCGATGGGGCCCAGACCCATGACTTCCGGCTCAACGCCTGCCAGAGCACCTGCGACCCAGGTAGCCAGAGGCTTCACGCCCAGCTCCT
>OJPN01001318.1_pt1 | contig 18045 bp, 16 predicted proteins | sample 1598511 | NCBI WGS metagenome assembly OJPN01 (sample SAMN03922485, study PRJEB24848) | human gut metagenome | isolation source: stool sample | host: Homo sapiens | place: Germany | collected 2011-05
ATCAGCATACTCACTCTATAGAACCGACTGTATGTCTATTATAGGTCAATCCTCGGTCTTGAACTCCAGGGCCGGGGAGACCATGGCGTTGGCAAAGCCGATGATGGGCACCAGGGTCCCCGCCCCCGCCCGCTTGGCCAGCTTGTCGAACCAGCCCAGGCCGGTGAGCAGGGCCGCCGCCCCGATGAGGGTGATGGACGTGGCCGCTCCCGCTCCGTCCTGGTCCAGCCCCAGGCGCTGATAAAGGTTCAGCAGATACTGCCCCAGGGCGCAGATGGCCCCGCCCACCAAAAAGGCCCAGGCCATGTCCCGGCCCAGGGGGGACTTGCCCGCCCGCTGCTTCACCAGGGCGGCATATTCCTGGTTTGTGATCTTGCTGTTGTTGGCCATGATAAACCGTCGCCTCTCTTTTCCGCGTTCTGCTTTTTTCTAGCATTCCACACGCCCCGGCGATTATGTGGAAAATTTTCAGGAGGATGCTTATGATCCTATACGGCGCAGAGGGCCTGACCGCCCGGGACCAGGCCCACCGGCTGCTGGCCCTGGCGGCGGCGGAGCACTGGGGTCTCTCTCCCCTGCCCGCTTTGGACCGGGCGGAGCACGGCAAGCCCTTCTTCCCCGGCCTGCCGGAGCGGCAGTTCAATCTCAGCCACAGCGGTCCCCTGGCCCTGTGCGCCCTGGACCGCCGCCCTGTGGGGGTGGACATCCAGACCGTCGGCCCCCACCGCCCCCGCATCCTCCAGCGGGTGTGCTCCCGGGAGGAGCGGACCTGGCTGGACGAACAGAGCGACCTGTGGGCCGCCTTCGCCCAGCTATGGGCCCTGAAAGAGAGCCGGGCCAAGTACACCGGCGCGGGGCTTACCTCCCCCATCGCCGAGATCCGCGTCCCCCTGCCCGCTCCCGGGGTGCTGACGCTGGATGGCCTGCACTTTCGCGTCTACTCCGGCCCCGGCTGGAGGGCCGCCGCCTGCGGAGAGAGTCCACCGCCGGTGGGGATTTTGTGGAGAGCCCTTCAGGCCCCCCGGTTCCCTTGAAACTCCCCGGCTCCCATGCTAGAATGGTCTGGAAGAGCGCAGGGAGTTTAACTCCCCGGAAAGGGGTAATCAACATGAACGTATTACTGATAAACGGCAGTCCCCGGCCCCACGGGAACACCTCCATCGCCCTGGGGGAGATGGTGAAGACCTTCCAGGCCGAAGGGGTGGAGACCGGGGTGGTCCAGGTGGGCAATCTGCCCGTCCGGGGCTGCATCGCCTGCGGCCGGTGCGCCGAGACGGGCAAGTGCATCTTCGACGACGTGGTCAACCAGCTCGCCCCCAAGTTTGAACGGGCCGACGGTCTGGTGGTGGCCAGCCCCGTGTACTATGCCTCCGCCAACGCCACCCTCATCGCCGTGCTGGACCGGCTGTTTTACAGCACCCACTTTGACAAGGCCATGAAGGTGGGGGCCAGCGTGGTCTGCGCCCGCCGGGGTGGTTGCTCGGCCACCTTTGACGAACTGAACAAATATTTCACCATCACCAACATGCCCATCGCCTCCAGCCAATACTGGAACTCCATCCATGGCCGCGCCCCCGGCGAGGCCGACCAGGACGAGGAGGGCAAGCAGACCATGCGCACCCTGGCCCGGAACATGACCTTCCTCATGCGCAGCATCGCCCTGGGCAAAGAGGCCTACGGCCTCCCCCAGCCCGAACCCCGGGTGGCCACCCACTTCATCCGGTAAATCAGGACACAAAAACGCGCTGTCTCAAGGGAGTTTGGTCCCAGAGACAGCGCGTTTTGCTTTATGTTGATTTGTCAGCCGCCCAGATAGGCCTTTTTCACGGCCTCATCCTCCAGCAGCTCGGCTCCGGTGCCGGTGGCTACGATCTTGCCGGTCTCCAGCACGTAGCCCCGGTGGGCCACGGACAGAGCCATGTTGGCGTTCTGCTCCACCAGCAGGATGGTGGTGCCGTGCTGGTTCAGTTCCCGCACGATGTCGAAGATCTGCTCCACCAGGATGGGGGCCAGACCCATAGAGGGCTCGTCCAGCATGAGCAGGCTGGGCTTGGACATCAGCGCCCGGCCCATGGCCAGCATCTGCTGCTCGCCGCCGGACAGAGTGCCGGCCACCTGGTTCTGCCGCTCCTTCAGGCGGGGGAAGCGCTGGTACACGTCGGCGATGCTGGCGTCATACTCGTCGGCGGGGCGGGTGAACGCGCCCATCTGCAAATTCTCCTCCACGGTCATTTGCAGGAAGATCTGCCGCCCCTCGGGGACCAGGGCCAGACCCATGGGCACGATCTTGTGGGCGGGGATGCCCCCCAGGCTCTTGCCCATGAACTGGATGGAGCCGGTGTGGGAGGACAGCAGTCCGGCCACCGTCTTCAGGATGGTGGACTTGCCCGCGCCGTTGGCCCCGATGAGGGTGACCACCTCCCCCTCGTTGACCTCGAAGGAGACGCCCTTGATGGCGTGGATGGCTCCGTAATAGACGTTGATGTCGTCCACCTTCAAAATGGTGTTCATCCCTTGTTGCCCTCCTTCTTCTGGCTACCCAGATAGGCCTCGATGACCTTGGGGTTGGCCTGGATCTCTTCGGCGGTGCCCTTGGCGATGATCTGGCCGAAGTTCAGCACACAGATGCCCTCGCAGATGCCCATGACCAGGTTCATGTCATGCTCGATGAGCATGATGGCGATGTGGAACGTATCCCGGATCTTCACGATGTTCTCCATCAGCTCTGCCGTCTCAGAGGGGTTCATACCGGCGGCGGGCTCGTCCAGCAGCAGCAGGCTGGGGTTGGTGGCCAGGGCGCGGACGATCTCCAGGCGGCGCTGCGCGCCATAGGGCAGAGAGCCCGCCTCGTGGTTGGCCAAGTCCTGCATGTCGAAGATGGACAGCAGCTCCATGGCGCTCTCGTGGGCCAGCTTCTCCTGCTTCCAGAACTTGGGCAGACGGAAGACGCCGTCCCACATGGGATAGCGCACCTGGTTGTGCAGGCCGATCTTCACGTTGTCCTCCACAGACAGGTTGTTGAACAGACGGATGTTCTGGAAGGTACGGGCGATACCCGCCCGATTGGCCTGGGCGATGGACATGCCGTGGGTGTCCTTGCCGTTTAACAGGATGGTGCCCCGGGTGGGCTGATACACCTTGGTCAGCAGGTTAAAGACGGTGGTCTTGCCCGCGCCGTTGGGGCCGATCAGTCCGGCGATCTCCGTCTGGCCCACGGTGAGGTTGAACTCGTTCACGGCGGTCAGACCGCCGAAGTCGATGCCCAGGTGCTGGCACTCCAGCACCGGCAGCTTGCCCAGGTCCCGCTCCGGCACGATGGAGTGGCTGGGCACGGGGACCATCTTGCCCTTTTCAAATTTCTTAGCCATGGCCGTTCGCTCCCTTCTCCGGGGCGGAGCGGACCAGCTTGCGCCGCAGCCCCGCGAAGAACTCCTTGGAATTTTCGTTGTTGGTGGCGATCATCACCACGATGAGGACGATGGCATACACCAGCATCCGGTATTTGTCCAGACCCAGGTTGCGCAAAAACTCGGGCAGTACCGTCAGGAAGGCCGCGGCGATGACCGAGCCGCGGATGTTGCCCAGGCCGCCCAGCACCACAAAGACCAGCACCAGGATAGAGGCGTTGAAGTCGAACTTCTTGGCGGCCACGGAGGAATAGTTCATGGCATACAGGGCGCCGGCAGCGCCCGCCAGCACGGCGGAGGTGACGAAGGCCATCAGCTTATACTTGGTGGCGCTGATGCCCACGCTCTCGGCGGCGATGCGGTTGTCCCGCATGGCCATGATGGCCCGACCCGCCCGGCTGTGGACCAGGTTGAGCACCACGAATAGGGCGATGAGCACCAGGACGGTGCCCACGGTAAAGGTGGACAGCTTCACATTGGCCGTGGCCCCCATGGGACCCTGGAGAATGGACACACCGCCCTCACCCAGGTGCAGGTCGGCCTCGTTGGTGATGGAGAAGTGCAGGCCCTCGGCGTCCACGCCCACATACAGGATGTTGAAGATGTTCTTGATGATCTCGCCGAAGGCCAGGGTGACGATGGCCAGATAGTCGCCCTGAAGACGCAGCACGGGCACGCCCACGATGACGCCGGCGATACCGGCGCACACCGCGCCCACCAGCATGGCCACCGCCAGACGGGCGATGCCGTTGGGGATGGCCTGCTGCAAAGACATGGAGGCCACGATGCCGGAGAAAGCGCCCACGCTCATAAAGCCCGCGTGACCCAGGGACAGCTCACCGGAAAAGCCCACCACCAGGTTCAGGGACACGGCCATGGTGACATAGGCGCAGATGGGCACCAGCTGTCCGGCGATGGAGGGGGAGACCATCCCCGCCCCGTTCAGGGCCTGGATGATGATGTAAAAGGCGATGACGATGCCATAAGTGACGAATTTTCCCGCCAGCTTTTTCTTGGCGGATGCGCTCTGTTTCATCTCTGCCACCTCAAACTTTCTCTCGGACCACCTTGCCCAAAAGGCCGGTGGGCTTGACCAGCAGCACCACGATCAGCACCAGGAAGACCACGGCGTCGGAGATGTTGGTGTTGAACGCCTTGGCAAAGATCTCGATGATGCCCAGCAGGATGCCGCCCAGCAGGGCCCCGGGGATGGAGCCGATGCCGCCGAACACGGCGGCGGTGAAGGCCTTGATGCCGGGCAGAGAGCCAGTGGTGGGCATCAGGTTGGGATAGCTGGAGCAGAACAGCACACCGGCCACCGCCGCCAGGGCAGAGCCGATGGCAAAGGTCATGGAGATGGTGGTGTTCACGTCGATGCCCATCAGCTGGGCGGCGGACTTGTCCTCAGAGCAGGCCCGCATGGCCTTGCCCATCTTGGTGTTGCCGGTGAACCAGGTCAGGCCCAGCATCACCACCACGCACACCACCACGGTGAGCAGGGCGGCATAGGTCACGGTGATCTGGCCCCCCATCAGCTTGATGGAGCCGGTGCCCACCACAGAGGTGAAGGACTTGGGATTGGAGGACCACAGCAGCAGGGCGCTGTTTTGCAGGAAATAGCTCACGCCGATGGCGGTGATCAGCACGGCCAGAGACGGGGCCTGGCGCAGGGGTTTATAGGCCAGGCGCTCGATGACCACGCCCAGCACGGTACACACCGCCATGGCCAGCAGCGTCCCGGCCACGGCCCCCACCAGCAGGGAGCTGCTCATGCGGCTCATGGTGAAAAAGCAGATGTAAGCGCCCACCATAATGATGTCGCCGTGGGCGAAGTTCAGCATCTTGGCGATGCCATAGACCATGGTATAGCCCAGGGCGATGATGGCGTATACGCTGCCCAGGCTGATGCCGTTGATCAGGTTGTTAAGGATACTCAAACCACTCACCTCTCTCTTTTTTGCCGGGGCGCTGCCCCGGGAACGGGTGCGGCCCATAGCGAAAACCTCGGCGGCGTCTGGCTTTTGCTGCCCTGCTGCCGACGTTTTCGCCATGGGGGAAATGCGGCCAGGAGAGGGCCGCCAGCTGGGGCGGTCCTCTCCTGAGATGGATGAACAAAGGATGGCCGTTACTGGGTCACGTACTTGCCGGACTCGACCTTGACCACCACGGGGTCCTTAGAGACCTCGCCGTTGGTCTGCCAGTGCATGCCGGAGCCGGTCAGGCCGTCCACAGCAAAGGAGCCGTCGGTAAACACCTTGGTCAACTTCTCGCAGACCTCCTGGGGGCCCATGTCGGCGGTGACACCGGCCTGCTGGCAGGCCTCGTAGATGGCATAGATGCAGTCATAGCCGTCAGCGGCGAACTGGTTGGGGATGCCGCCGGCCAGCGCCTGATACTCGTTGACGAACTTCACGGTGCGCTCGTCCTCGCCCCAGGCATTGAAGGGGGTCATCAGCATCAGGCCCTCGGCCAGGCTGGTGTCAAAGCCCTCCAGGTCCAGGATGCCGTCCATGCCGTCGCAGCCGAAGAAGGTGGGCTCATAGCCCATGGTCTTGGCCTGGTTCAGGATCAGGGAGGCGGGTGTGTAGTAGATAGGCATGAACACCAGATCGGCGCCGGCCTTCTGGGCCTCGCCCAGCTGCACGGTAAAGTCGGCGTTGGTGTCGTCGGGGAAGGTGCTGGCGGAGACGACCTCCAGACCGATCTCCTGGGCCTCCGCCTGGAAGGCGTTGAAGATGCCGGTGGAATAGGCGTCGCCGTTGTTATAGATGGCGGCGATCTTGGTGCCCAGCTGGTGCTCCTTGATGTAGTCCGCAGCGGCCTTGCCCTGGTTGGGGTCGGTGAAGCAGGCCTGGAACACGTTGTCGCGGCCCTCGGTCACCTTGGTGGAGGAGGCGGAAGGGGTCAGCTGGAAGATGCGGTCGTTAAAGGTCTCGGCGGCCACGGCCACGCAGGGGGTGGTGGTGGTGGTGCCGTACAGCACCTGCATCCCCTTGCCCTTCAGGTTGTTATAGGCGTTGACGGCCTTCTCGGCATCGCCCTCGTCATCCTGAAAGTCCAGGGCAAACTGCAGGCCGCCCAGGGCGTTGATCTCATCCACGGCGACCTGAGCGCCCGTCTTGGTGGCGATGCCGTACACGGCGGCGGAGCCGGTCAGGGGGCCGATGCCGCCGATCTTGATGACGCTGCTCTGATCGGCAGAGCCGTTGGAAGCGGAGCCGGCGTTAGAGGCGGCGCTGTTAGAAGCGTTGCTGCCGCCGCAGCCAGCCAGCAGGCTGACGCTCAGGGCGCCGGCCAGAAGCATGGCAAGATACTTTTTCATTTTAAATAACCTCCTAAGATACCTATCTTAATAGAATAGGAAAACCCACTCCGCCCGGCGGCCTGTTCCGCCGGGGACCGGCTTGCCCGGCCCTGGATTTGTCGCTCATTATAGGTATCCGAAAAACAAATGTCAATCGTAAAAATACACAAGCCGTCTCTCCCCCCGTCTGTTCTCTCTACGAAAATGCAGCAGGAAAGTTGCTCACCGCTGAAAAATTGTCGACTATTTCACAAGTTTTCCTGCGTTTTTTCGTCATCTTAGCACCTCGGTCTCCCTCTTGCCAAAATAGAATATAACACATGTTACAATCTGGCGTTGGTTTATAAAAAATTTCACGCCTTTTTTATCACTTTCCAAATATTGTGCAGTTTGACGATGACTCTTCCTATTCTCTGAAAAAAATTGTTGCCTGGTCACAGGTTTTTCCCGTTTTCTTCCTGGAGGACGTTGATTTTTTATCGCCGCAAAAAAATCTTGACAGACGCCCGGCTGCGGATTATAATGCGTCCATAAACCGATGACGCAGGAAAAAGTCAGGTCGATCCCGGCACAGCGAGGAGAGGACGGTGCAAGCTCTCCCTGGGGCGCTGAGCAATATGGTCTGCGGAGGGCGGCCCAAAATGGGCCGACGTTGAGATGGACGTTACCCGTCAGGGATATGCTGGTATCCCGTGAAAGCACCTGTACCCCAGGTGAAATGCAAGGTGGCACCGTGAATGGTTTTCATTCGCCCTTGACTGGAGCATTGCTCCGGCCAGGGGCGTTTTTCGTTTCCTTCGTACTTTCATGCCCTTCATGCTAAGGAGGAATTCATCATGCAGCAAGAAAAGATCGTCATCATCGGCGCAGGCCATGTGGGCAGCCACTGCGCCTATGCCCTGGCCCACAGCGGGGTGTGCCGAGAGATCGTCCTCACCGATATCCTTCCGGAAAAGGCGGCGGCCCAGGCCCTGGACGTGGCCGACAGCGTCAGCTTTCTGCCCCAGGACGTGACCGTCCGCGCCGGAGCGCTCTCCGAGTGCGCCGATGCCGCTTTGGTGGTGGTGGCCATCGGGGAGGCCCGCCAGCCCGGCCAGACCCGGCTGGACCTGCTGGGCCGCTCCATTGAGATGCTGAAAAAACTCACCGTCCGGCTGCGGCCCATGGCCCTCACCTGCCCGGTGGTGTCCATCACCAACCCGGCGGACATCGTGGCCGACTATCTGCGCAAGCAGCTCTCCCTGCCCCGCACCCAGTGCTTCAGCACCGGCACCCTGCTGGACACCGCCCGGCTCATCCGGGCCATCGCCCAGGCCGCCGGGACGGATCGGCGCAGCGTGAGCGCCTTCTCCATGGGGGAGCACGGCGACTCGTCCATGGTCCCCTTCTCCGCCGTCACCGTGGGGGGCGTGCCCTTTGACAAGCTGGGCCTTGACAAGACCGCCATCCTCACCCAGACCCGCCAGGCGGGCATGGACATCATCGAGGGGAAGGGCTCTACCGAGTTTGGCATCGGTCTGTCCCTGGCCCAGCTGGCCGCCGCCATTCTGGGCGATCAGCACCGGGTGCTGCCCGTCTCCGTCCTGCTGGAGGGGGAATACGGTCAGCAGGGCGTCCACTGCGGCGTCCCCTGCCGCATTGGCCGCCGGGGCATTGAAGAAATCGTGGTCCTGGACCTGACTGAGGAGGAGCAGCAGCAGCTGGACGCCTCCTGCCAGGTCATCCGCAAGCACATCGCACTGGCCGATTCGCTGTAAATCCAACTACAAGGAGGAATTTCTCATAAAAAAACTGCTCTCTGTTATGCTTTCCGCCCTGATGCTCACCGCCGCCCTGGCCGGCTGCGGCAGTTCCAACGCCCCTGCCAGCTCCGGTTCTGACGCTGGCTCCGGATTCGGCACCTCCACCTGCGGAGGGGAGGTATATAAGGTAGCCATCGTCCAGCCCATGAGCCACACCTCCCTGGACCAGATCCGGGACACCATTGTGGCCAAGCTGAACGCCTCGGGCAAGGAGGTGGAGATCACCACCGAGAACGCCAACGGCGACACCTCCGCCCTGACCACCATCCTCTCCAACTGCAAGGCCCAGTGGGTGGACCTGGTCATCCCCATCGCCACCTCCACCGCCCAGTCCGCCAAGACCGTCTTTGAGGACAGCGACATCCCCATGGTCTTCGCCGCCGTGTCTGACCCCGTGGCCGCCGGACTGACCGGGGAGGTCCGCCATGCTCGTCTATACCATGCTCATCTCCGCCCTGAGCCAGGGGCTGCTCTATGCCCCCATGGCCCTGGGGGTGTTCATCACCTTTCGCATTTTAAAAACGCCCGACCTGACGGTGGACGGCAGCTTTGTCTTTGGCATGACCGCCTGCGCTGCCGTGACCATCGCCGGGCACCCGGTGCTGGCTCTGCTGGCCGGGGCGGCGGCGGGTGCCCTGGCCGGGTTCTTCACCGCCCTGCTCCAGACCCGCTTGAAGGTAGAGGCCATTCTGGCGGGCATTCTGGTGGCCTCCGGCCTGTACACGGTGAACTATGCCGTGCTGGGGGGGCAGTCCAACCTCTATCTCCAGTATGACACGGTAAACGCCGCCGGGGCAGCGGTGAAGGAGTCCAGCCCCACCATCTATAAAAACTTTGCCGCCCTGTTTGCCGGGGTGGACAGCCCCCTGCTGGACGCCAACGCCCAGGTGCTGCTGCTCACCCTGGTCATCGTGGCCGCCCTTACCGCCGTGCTGGCCGTGTTCTTCTTCACCCGGCCCGGCATGGCCATCCGGGCCACCGGGGACAACGAGGAGATGGTCCGCTCCTCCTCCATCAATGCCGACCTGACCCGCACCGCCGGGGTGATGCTGGCCAACTGCCTGGTGGCCCTGTCCGGCGCTCTCCTGTGCCAGCAGCAGCGCTATGCCGACTTAAACTGCGGCAGCAGTATGCTGGTCATGGGCCTGGCATCCGTCATCATCGGCCAGGTGCTCTTCGGGGACCGGGGCATCGTGGGCGGGCTCATCTCCGCCGTGGGCGGCTCATTGCTCTATCGGGTCATCATCCAGGCGGCCTATCAGGCCAAGATGCCCAGCTATGCCGTCAAGCTGCTGTCCACCCTGATCGTGGTGGCGGCCCTGGCCCTGCCCCTGGTGAAAAAGAAGCTGGCCCAGTCGGCCAAGGCCAAGGAGGTGCAGTCATGAGCAGCAGTCCCCTCTCCGTCCGCGCCCTGACCAAGCGCTTTGAAGCGGGTACCGTCAACGAAAAGCTGGCCCTGGACCACCTGGACCTGGAGGTCCCCGCGGGGCAGTTCGTCACCGTGCTGGGCTCCAACGGCTCGGGCAAATCCACCCTGTTCAACGCCATTTTAGGCCGTCTCACCCCAGACAGTGGCCACATCCTGCTGGGGGAGGAGGATATCACCCGGCAGAAGGACTATCAGCGGGCGCTGAACATCGGCTGTCTGTATCAGAATCCCCTGCGGGGCACCGCCCCCAACATGACCATTGAGGAAAACCTGGCCCTGGCCTACACCCGCAAGGCCTCCCCCTCCTTCTTCGCGGTGAACCGGAAGGACAACGCCTATTTCCGGGACCTGCTGTCCACCCTGAACATGGGGCTGGAGGACCGGATGAAGACCAAGATGGGCCTGCTCTCCGGCGGCCAGCGCCAGGCGGCCTCCCTGCTGATGGCCACGGTGGCCCAGCCCAAGCTGCTGCTGCTGGACGAGCACACCGCCGCCCTGGACCCCGGGGCGGCAGAGAAAGTGATGGCCGTCACCGCGCGCATCGTGGCCCACGACAAGATCACCACCCTGATGATCACCCACGACATGGACTATGCCCTGAACGTGGGCAGCCGGACCATTATGCTGGACTCCGGCAAGATCGTCATGGACCTGTCCGGCCCGGAGCGGGAGGCCATGACCCCCGGCGGCCTGTCGGAGATCTTCTATACCAAAAGCCGCAGAAAGCACCTGTAATACTTCGCGCCCCAGCCTGCCGAAAACCGGCGGACCGGGGCGCGATTTTTTCTTGAAATATCTCCCATGGCACTTTCTCCACAGGCCTTTGAAAAGATTCACATTTCCTTAACACTTTGACCGATTGACAGGGTAAAATCTCCCGTGTATAATATGTGACAGCTTGTCACAATGACAACCTGTCACATTGAGGAGAGAGACGATGCCAAGCAGTACCTTTTTCCGTCTGCCGGAGGAGAAGCGGCAGCGATTGCTGGACACCGCCTGGGAGGAATTCTCCCGGGTCAGCTTTGCCGATGCGTCCATCAACCAGATCATCCACGCCGCCAGCATCTCCCGGGGCAGCTTTTATCAGTACTTCACGGACAAGGAGGATCTGACTGCCTATATGCTGGGGGAGATGCGGCACTATTTTTCCAAGCTGATGTGGGACATCCTGGCCGAGGTAGAGGGCGACCTATTCCGGGCGATGGTCATCGCCTTCGAGCGGTTTTTAGACCGCAGCGGCATTACCGACCCGGTCCTCGCCAAGCTCATCCACATCATCCAGCTCAACCCCGGTATCGATTTCCACCGCTTTATGTGCAGCAGCCGGGGTGCCTCTGAGCGGGAGATATTCCAGCATGTCTCCAATCGGAACTACCGCAGCCAGGACCGGGAGTTTGTGGGAAATGTCTTTTTCCTGACCATCGCCCCCCTGGCCTCTGCCATGATGGAGACCCTGCGTGCCCCGGAGCAGTGGGAACACCAGCGGGCACTGCTGGAGCGGCGGCTGCAAATCATTCGCACGGGTGCTCTGGCCCCGGCGATTTCTGAATAACCGAATCCCAGATCGTGATCTAAGGAGGAATATGATGAAAGATCGTAGAACCATCGCCGCCATTCTGGCCGCCGCCCTCACCTTGACCATGTGCGGCGTGTCCGCCGTGGCAGCCGAAGAGGCGGACAGCTCCGCCGCGCCGGACAGCTCTGTGGCCGTCCAGGCCGACCAGTCGGACGCCAGCGCCACCGTGGGGGGCACCCCCGAGGACAGCTCCGCCGCTGACACCAGCGCCGCCGACAGCAGCCAGGCCGACGCCTCCGGCGGGGACCAGACCGCCCAGGACGCCGACACCGAGGAGCACCCCGAGCCGGAGATCATCACCCCCGACGCCGTGGGCACCGTGTCCTTTGCCAACGTGAGCCGCCGCCTGCGGGAGAACAACCTGTCCGTCCTCTCCCTGGAGGAAAACATCAACGCCATCAAGGCAATCGACTATGACAAGATGACCGACGACATCCGCAAAAAGCTGAACAACATTGCCGATGCCCAGTGGTTCATGACCATCAGCGGCAACTCCTTCGCCGCCAAGAGTATGTCCAGCAGCTATGACTCCCTGAAGGACTCCTTTGACGACATCCGGGACGGCAAGCTGCAGGAGGACAACGAGGCCGTCATCCGTCAGCTGGAGAACGCCCAGGACCAGGTGGCCATGGCGGGGGAATCCCTTTACATCGCCCTGACCGAGATGGAGCTCAACGGCCAAACCCTGTCCCGCTCCATCAACGCCCTGGACCGCACCATCAAGGTGCTGAACCTGCGCTATGATCTGGGCCAGATCTCCGCCCTGACCCTGGAGCAGACCAAGGCCGGCCGCACCAGCGCCCTCAGCGGCCAGGAGACCCTGACCATGAACATCGGCACCTATAAGACCCAGCTGGAGCAGATGATCGGCGCAGAGCTCACCGGCAAGATCAAGCTCCAGGGCCTGCCCCAGGTGACGGCTCAGCAACTGGCCGCCATGGACCTGGACAAGGACCTGGCCGCCGCCAAGGAGGCCAGCTACACCCTCTTTGCCGCCCAGCGCACCCTGGACGACGCCCGGGACGACTTTAAGGACACCGCCGAGGACTATATGTACAACACGGGCAAGTATCAGTATGTGACCGCCCAGCACCAGTGGCAGGCCGCCCAGTATACATACAACGCCGCCGTCCAGAGCTTTGAGACCAGCTTCCGCACCCTGTATCTACAGGTGAAGGACTATCAGCAGGTGCTCCAGGCCGCTAAAACCGCCCTGGCCACCGAGAAGGACAACTTTGCCGCCGCCCAGAAGAAGCACGATCTGGGCAACCTGTCGGACAACGCCCTGGCCGATGCCAAGGACAAGGTGTCTGAGGCCCAGGACAAGGTGGATGGTGCCGCCATCGACCTGTTCTCCGCCTATAACAACTACCGCTGGGCCGTGGACCACGGCATTTTGAACTGAGACTCAGGAGGAACCACACATTATGAATCAAAAACGCATCCTGTCCCTGGCCCTGGCTGCCGCCATGGCCCTGTCCCTCACCGCCTGCGGCAGCAAGAGCGACTCCTCCAGCAGCGCAGACGACACCCCCACCGGCGTGGCCGTCCAGGTCCAGCCCGTCACTGCAGACACCATCTCTACGGAGAACAAGGTCTCCGGAAAGGTCGTCTCTGACAACGAGAGCTCTGTCTTCGTGGCCAGCAGCGCCAAGTGCACCGCCGTGTATGTGGATGCCGGCGACATGGTCTCCGCCGGGCAGAAGCTGTGTGCCCTGGACCTGGCCAGCACCATCTCCTCTTACAACGCCGCCAACATCAGCTACAACTCCGCCGTGCAGAGCTATCAGGACCAGAAGAACGTCTTTGACAGCCAGATCGCCCTGTACACCAAAAACGTCAACGATCTCAAGGCCCTGAAGGAGATCGGCGCCGCCTCTCAAACCGAGATCGACCAGGCCCAGTTGCAGCTGGAGTCCGCCCAGGCCACCAAAAACTCCACCCTGTCCCAGCTGGAGGCGGGGATGCAGAGCTATAAGTCCAACGTGGAGCAGCTGTCCACCGTGCTGGAGAACGTGGACGGGGCGGGCAACGTCATCGCCCCCATCTCCGGCACTCTGGTCAGCCTGAATGCCGAGGAGAACGCCTTTGTCTCCCCCTCCATGCCCGTGGCCGTCATCGACGGGGTGGACCAGATGAAGATCAGCGTCTCCGTGTCCGAGGCCCTGGTGCCCAAGCTGACCATCGGCGACAGCGTGGATGTCACCGTCAGCGCCGCCAGCCAGACCTTTGCCGGCACCATCCGCTCGGTGGAGCAGGCGGCCAACGCCCAGACCAAGCTGTACACCGTCACCGTGTCCGTGCCCAGCGACGTGTCCGGCCTGCTGTCCGGCATGTTCGCCGACGTGACCTTCCACACCGACACCGCCAGCGGGGCCATCGTGGTGCCCACCGAGTCCATCCTCACCAGCGGCTCCACCCAGTATGTCTATGTGGTCCAGGACGACAACACCGCCAAGTACATTGAAGTGACCACCGGCCTCACCGGCAACGGCGTCACCGAGGTCACCTCCGGCCTGTCCGCCGGACAGCAGCTGGTCACCGTGGGCCAGTCCTATCTCAGCGACGGAGCCGCCGTGCGGGTGGTCTCCGGGGAGGACTAAGGCCAGATGAATATTGCAAAGGCGTGTATCAAGCATAAAGTGGCCACCCTGCTGGCCGTCATTATGGTGGTCATCTTCGGCGTGCTGTTCGGCACCCGGCTGCAGATGGCCCTGATGCCCAACATGGAGATGCCCATGGCCGTGGTCATGACCACCTACGTGGGCGCAAACCCCAGCGACATCGAGGAGCTGGTCACCTCGCCCCTGGAGTCGGCCATCATGTCCGTTTCCGGCGTGGACGAGATCACCTCCACCTCCGCCGAAAACGTGAGCACCATTCAGATCACCTATCTGGAGGGCACCGATCTGGACATCGCCGCCACCAAGCTGCGGGAGCAGTTTGACCGGGTAAGTCTGCCGGACGATGCCTCTGACCCCATCATCGTGAACATCAACATCAGCGAGCTGATGCCCACGGCCATGATCGCCCTGGTTGGCGACGACCTGTCCCAGCTGCAGGCCAAGGCCGAGGACGACATCGCCCCCGCCCTGGAGCGCATCGACGGCGTGGCCCAGGTGCAGGTGAGCGGCGGCACCGAGCAGCACATCGCCGTGCGCATCGACCCGGCCAAGGCCGCCGGCTTCGGCCTGTCCAACTCCTATATCTCCCAGTTCCTGGCCGGGCAGAACCTGCTCTATCCCGGCGGCGACCTGCAAAACGGCACCCAGAAGCTCACCGTCTCCACCGACGCCAAGTTCCAGTCTGTGGACGACGTGGCCAACACCATCATCGCCCTGCCCTCCGGCGGCACCGTCCGCCTGTCCGAGGTGGCCTCTGTCGCCCTGGAGGACGAGGATTCCACCTCCATCGCCAAGGTTAGGGACACCGGCTGCGTGATGCTGCAGGTGTCCAAGCAGTCCGGGGCCAACGAGATGGCCGCCGCCCAAGCTGTGGAAAAGCGCCTGGAGGAGCTGAAGGCCGACGACCCCACCCTGCAATACACCATCCCCTACTCCGCCCGGGAGTATATCAGCCAGTCGGTAAACGCCGCCTTCAGCAACATCATCCAGGGCGTGGTGCTGGCCGCCATCGTGGTCTTCCTGTTCCTGCGCCGGGGCGGCCCCACCTTCACCATCTGCGTGTCCATGCCCGTGTGTATCCTGTCCGTGTTCGTGCTGATGAACGTGTTTGACCTGACCCTGAACATGATGAGTCTGGGCGGCATCGCCATGGGCGTGGGCATGATCGTGGATAACTCCATCGTGGTGCTGGAAAACATCAACCGCTTTGCCCTGGAGGGCCACGACCGGATGAGCGCCTGTGTGGATGGCACCAAGGAGGTCACCTCCTCCGTCATCGCCTCCACCCTGACCACCCTGGCCGTGTTTGTCCCCCTGGGGCTCTCCGGGGGCATCGCCGGCCAGATGTTCCGGGACTTCTGCCTGACCATTGCCTCCCTCATCGGGGCCTCCCTGCTCATCTCCCTGACCCTGGTGCCCCTGCTGTGCTACTTCACCCTCACCGATGAAAAGGTGGAAAAGCTGCGGGCCAAGGAGGCAGCCAGACAGGCCGCCGGGGCCAAGAAGAACCCCCTGTCCGGTTTCCTCTCCAAGCTGAACGCCGTCTATCTGCGGCTGCTGAACTTCTTCATCCGCCACCTGAAGATCGGGATGCTGGTCTCGGTGGGTCTGGTGGTCTTCTTTGCGGCCACCCTGGCCAGCACCAAGATGGTCATGATCCCCGACATGGACCAGGGCAGCGTGTCCGTGTCCATCAGCCTGCCCACCGGCTCCTCTCTGGAGGAGTCCACCGCCATCGCCGACCGGGTCACCGCCATCGTCCAGCGGGAGGTGCCCGAGCTGGACGAGATGTATTACCTGGCCAGCAACGGCTCCTCCATGATGTCCGCGGGCAACTCGGTCACCATGGGCCTGAAGCTGGTGGACAAGTCAGACCGCGACCGCTCCGCCTTTGACATCGTAGACGATCTGCGTTCTGCCCTTCAGGACATCGCCGGGTGCGAGATCACCGTGTCCGCCTCCTCCATGTCTATGGGCACCACCAGCGGCGACGACATCAGCGTGGAGATCCAGGGCGACGACTATGATACCCTGGAGATGATCTCCAACGATCTGGCCCAGCAGATCTCCGCCCTGCCCGATGCCATCAATGTGGAGAGCTCCCTGGCCGACAAGGTGCCCCAGGTGCGGGTAACCATGAAGCGGGAGGCCGCCTCTCAGTATGGGCTTACCGCCGCCACTGTGGGTGCCGCCGTCCGTGCCGAGCTCACCGGTGCCACCGCCACCAAGGTGACCATCAACAACAAGGAGTATGACGTGATGGTCAAGGGCGATGGGGCCTCCTCCGTCAGCCTGGACGCCCTGCGCTCCATGCCCGTCTCCTCCGCCTACGGCGGCACCGTGCCCCTGTCCTCCGTGGCCGATGTCACGGTGGAGCAGGCCGCCCAGAGCATCACCCGCCACAACCAGACCCGCCAGGTGACCATCACCGGCGACACCATCAGCGGCGACAGCACCGCCATCACCAAGGCCATCAACGAAATTCTGGACCAGTACACCCTGCCCCAGGGCTACACCGCCCAGACCGCCGGTGCCTATGAGGACATGATGGACAGCTTCGGCGACCTGGGGCTGGCCCTGGCCGTGGCCCTGCTGCTGGTCTACTTCGTGCTGGCCGTGCAGTTTGAGTCCTTTGCCATGCCCGTCATGGTCATGCTCATCCTGCCTGTGACCTTCACCGGGGCGCTGTTCGCCCTGCCCCTCACCGGGCGGGACATGTCCATGATCGCCCTGGTGGCCATCATCATGCTGGCCGGTACGGTGGTCAACTCCTCCATCATCCTGGTGGAGTACATCAAGATCCGCCGGGGCATGGGCGAGGACCGCGAGACGGCCATTCTCCACGCCTGTCCCCTCCGTATCCGGCCCATTATGATGACCACCCTCACCACCGTCCTGGCCATGGTGCCCATGGCTCTGGGCCTTGGGGAGAGCAACGAGATGATGAGCGACATGGGCGTGACCATGATCTCCGGCATGGTGATCTCCACCATCGTCACCCTGGTCTTCACCCCCGTGTATTACTCCGTCATCGACAACCTGAGCCACCTGGGCCGTGGCCGGAAGAAGAAGCAGAAGAACGTCCCTGCCCCCGCCGCCCAGGCGTAAAAGCCGCCCAGGCGCAGAGACAGCAAAAGACCGATGCACAGCCGTTTGACTGTGCATCGGTCTTGTTTTTTGTCTGATATTTGTCTCAGGCGGGCAGGTCCACGTCCACGGTATAGGTGTCCCCCTCGGTATAGACGCTGTCGCTGTCCCCCTCGTTGAACAGCTCCTGAAAGACCAGCTTGGCCTGGGTCACACCCTGGGGCACCTTAAACACCAGGCAGCCGGTGCGCTCCTCCCCCTTGATGAGGGAATACTCGTCGGGCAGCTGCTCCTGGCCCTGATACTCGATGGGGTAGGAGCCGTCGGCCTCCCCGCCCCCCCAGACGAGGACAAAGTCCGCCCAGTTCATGGGCACCGCCTCGGAAAAGGTGCTCTCCAGGGTGAGATAGCACACCGCCAGGCGGCTGCCCTCCTGGGGCTGATAGTCCATCCAGCGGTCCGTGGTCTTCACCTGGTCCACGGTGAACTGGAACCAATAGGTGTCCACCCGGTCCCCCACCTGAAACTCCGTCTGCTTCTCCCTGCCGCAGCCGGGCAGGAGGAGGGCGGCGGCCAGCAGCAGGGCGGCCAGAATTTTCTTCTTCATAAACGCCTCCCGTTTTGCGTCCACGTAAAAACAGAGCCCCGCCCAGGGGGCAGAGCTCTGCTTAAAGACATATAGAGAATGCGCCAAAAATCAGGCCAGGGCCTTCTTGGCGGTCTCGGTCAGCTGGACGAAAGCGGCCTTGTCGTTCACAGCCAGCTCGGCCAGCATCTTGCGGTTGATGACGATGCCGGACTTCTTCAGGCCGT
>OJPN01001341.1_pt1 | contig 17767 bp, 10 predicted proteins | sample 1598511 | NCBI WGS metagenome assembly OJPN01 (sample SAMN03922485, study PRJEB24848) | human gut metagenome | isolation source: stool sample | host: Homo sapiens | place: Germany | collected 2011-05
AAAGGTCTTTCAATAACTGCATGATTTCGGGAGCATCATTCGGGATGATTTCTGTGCCGTCTGCGCGGGTACCTCCTTTGTAATACGTGATGATGGCAGCCAGTCCCAATACCAGACCTTTCGGCAGTTCTCCTTTACGTTTCAAGTAGGTTTTCAGGCCAGGAAGGTCACGGGTTTGGTATTTAGGGAAAGAGTTCAGCATAATACTGGTTACGGCATGGTCAACAAACGGATTGTTGAAGCGCTCCAATACATCTTCTGCAAACTTTTTCAATTCGTTTTTCGGCAGGTTCAACGTTTCCATCAGCTCGTCAAACATCACTTTATGGATGTATTGTCCGATTATAGGATGCTGGCAGGCATCGCGTACAATATTTACCTCCGACAGATAGGCTACTGGAGACAATACGGTATGAGGTCCATTCAGCAAGGTTACTTTTCTTTCGTGGTAAGGTTCTTCAGAAGGAACAAACAATACATTCAGTCCGGCTTTGTCGGCAGGGAATTCTTCGGCGACTTCTTGCGGAGCCTCGATGACCCATAAATGGAAAATTTCAGCCTGCACTACCAGATTGTCATCGTACTGTATCTTTTCTTTTATAGCGGCAATGTCTTTGCGGGGGAATCCTGGAACGATACGGTCCACCAGTGTTGCATACACACCGCAGGCTTCCTCAAACCAAGCTCTGAACTCATCACCCAATTGCCATAATTCAATGTATTGATAGATTGTCTCCTTCAACTTGTGGCCATTCAGGAAGATGAGTTCGCAAGGGAAGATAATCAGTCCTTTGCTCTTGTCGCCGTTGAATGTCTTGAAGCGGTGATACAACAGCTGTGTCAGTTTGCCCGGATAAGAAGACGCCGGTGTATCTGTCAGCTTACAAGCAGGGTCAAAGGCTATACCTGCTTCCGTCGTGTTGGAAATGACAAAACGCATTTCCGGTTGTTCGGCCAATTTCATGAACTCATCGTTTTGAGTATAGGGGTTTAAGGCACGGCTGATTACATCTATCATAGTCAGACTGTTGATGGTTTCTCCTTTATCCAGACCTTGCAGATTTACATGATAAAGGTCATCCTGGGCATTCAGCATGTCAACCATACCTTTATCAATGGGTTGGACTACTACCACATTGCTGTTGAAATCGGTCTTTTGATTCATGTTATAAATAATCCAATCCACAAATGCGCGAAGGAAATTACCTTCGCCAAACTGGATAATGCGTTCCGGGCGTTGTGCTTTGGGAGCAGTTTCTTTGTTTAATGCTTTCATTTAAAAAATGATTTAAATGGTTGATATGTAATTTTTTAATTATTCAAACTCAAAGTAAAAGTCTATGTTTTCCTTCATCAATATGTCGATGGGCATGTATTTCACTGCAGTGACCGGTCTTTTAAATACCACGTGGTTGCATAAAGTCTTTACGCCACAATAGCCTTGCAGGCCTGGACGTTGACCGATGAGAAAGGTTACTTCACCGGTTTTCAGGAACTCTGTATTTTTGTGTAAAAGGTCATATCCCACAAGTCCTGCCAGCTTCCACCCCTTTTCGTGCAGATAACTTGCCACTTGATAAACACGGGAATTAAAAACAGCTCCCAGTACGGCTTGGGGATGTTCTTTAAAAAAAGCATCCAATATCCGTCTGTTGCCGTCAGTATCTTCCTTGTGCAACACAATGTCATGGATAGTCAAATCCTTATGTTCCTCGGAAAGGTATTGCATGAACCCCTCGAGGCGGCGTTGCATCTGGATTTCTGCCGGATTGTTTTTCTGATTGCTCAGGAATAACACAAGCTCCTGCCCTTTTTCATAGCTACGCATCAGAATCTTGGCAGCAATGTATCCGCTGGTTTTGGAATCTTGTCCGATATAACACAAGGCATGCGTCTGTTCAATATTGAAGTCTATGAATGCATAGGGAATATCCGCTTCCTCCAAATAAGTAGTGAGTTTTATGGTCTCCTCTCGGAAATTCGGGGCAACAAGTACGGCGTCGGCATTTTCCTCCCGGAGCACAGCACATGCTTCTTTATAGGAGGATTTGTCCGCATGCCGATAGTACAGATAGCTAACCCCAACATTGAACGGCCGTAATTCTTGTGCGGCACGGTCAATTCCCGCTGCTACAGCATGCCAATAATCATGTTCTATATAATAAGGTATAATGCAGACAATATGATAGCGCTTTTTAGCCGCCAGCCCGATGGCAAACATATTGGGATGATAATCTATCTCGTCGAGTACTTTCTGGACTTTTTCCCTACTGGAAACGGATACGTCTCCGCGGTTGTGCAGTACGCGGTCTACAGTGCCGGCAGAGACGCCGGCCATGCGTGCTATGTCTTTAATGGTATAGTTCTTGTTTTCCATCTTGAGGTATGCTGCCTAAGGCGGTAAAGGTGAGACGTCTGAAGCTTAAATATTATAAATATTCGCCGCAAAGATACGAATTATTTTGTTTCTCCAAGTAAAATTTCTACTTTTGTGTTCGATAACGGTTAATAAAACTAAAAACAATTATACGACATATTAGCTTTACAATCAATACTATATAGGTGTAATAAATAGAAAGTAATATTTTTAGATACTTAAAACACAAGAAGATGAAAAACTTTATGGACGGAAACTTTCTGTTGCAAACGGAAACATCACAGAAGTTGTACCACGAGCATGCGGCTAAAATGCCAATTATCGACTATCATTGTCACTTGATTCCTCAAATGGTGGCGGAAGACTATCAGTTTAAGTCACTGACTGAGATTTGGTTGGGAGGTGACCACTACAAGTGGCGGGCCATGCGTACCAATGGTGTGGACGAACGTTTCTGTACCGGTAAGGATACTACAGATTGGGAAAAGTTTGAAAAGTGGGCCGAAACGGTACCTTATACTTTCCGTAATCCGTTGTACCACTGGACCCACCTTGAATTGAAGACCGCTTTTGGAATCGATAAAATTCTCAATCCTCATACGGCCCGTGAAATTTATGATGAATGTAATGAGAAGCTGAAACAGCCTGAATATTCCGCCCGTGGCATGATGCGCCGTTATCACGTGGAAGTGGTTTGTACTACAGATGATCCTATTGATTCCTTGGAATATCATATCAAGACACGCGAGAGCGGTTTTGAAATCAAGATGTTGCCTACTTGGCGTCCGGATAAGGCAATGGCGGTGGAAGTTCCTGCCGATTTTCGCGCATATGTAGAAAAGTTGGCCGAAGTGAGCGATGTGGCTATTTCCTGCTTTGACGATATGGTTGCTGCCTTGCGTAAGCGTCACGATTTTTTCGCGGAACAAGGATGTAAACTGTCTGACCACGGAATTGAAGAATTCTATGCCGAGGATTATACAGGAGCGGAAGTTAAGGCTATCTTTAACAAGGTATATGGCGGTACTGGATTGACGAAGGAGGAAATTCTGAAATTCAAGTCGGCCATGCTGGTTGTGTTCGGCGAAATGGATTGGGAGAAAGGTTGGACACAACAGTTCCATTATGGTGCTATTCGCAACAACAATAGTAAGATGTTCAAACTGTTAGGTCCTGATACCGGTTTTGATTCCATTGGCGAATTTACTACAGCAAAAGCTATGGCTAAATTTCTCGACCGCTTAAATTCCAATGGTAAGCTGACCAAGACTATTCTTTATAATTTGAATCCATGCGCCAACGAAGTCATTGCTACTATGCTGGGTAACTTCCAGGATGGTACGGTTGCCGGTAAGATTCAATTCGGTTCCGGTTGGTGGTTCCTTGACCAGAAAGATGGTATGGAAAAGCAGATGAATGCCCTTTCTGTACTGGGCTTATTGAGCCGATTTGTTGGTATGCTGACCGATTCCCGTTCCTTCCTCTCCTATCCGCGCCATGAATATTTCCGCCGTACATTGTGTAATCTTGTAGGCCGTGATGTAGAAAATGGTGAAATTCCTATTTCCGAGATGGAACGCGTAAACCAGATGATTGAAGATATCAGCTATTATAACGCTAAGAATTTCTTCCAATTCTAAAAAGCAATAGTAAGCTATAAGTTATGCAGTTTAACCCATAACTTATAGCTTATCTAATATTCCTTTGATACTATCCAATCGTATAAAATTGGGATGTCGTATTTCCCCTTCATGTTGCTCGTATGCCCAAGTTACGTGGTATGGTACATGGGCAGCGTATCCCCCAAGTTCCAATACCGGAAGTATGTCTGATTTTACAGAATTACCTATCATCAGGAGTTTTTCAGGTGGACAGCCCAATGTATCAATCAGCCTCTGGTAATCATCGATTTTCTTGTCACTCATAATTTCGATATGATGGAAATATTCTCGCAGTCCGGAAGCTTCTATTTTTCTTTTCTGGTCGAACAAGTCCCCCTTAGTGGCCAACACCAATTTATATTTCCCATGAAGTGACGATATGGTCTCCTTCACGCCTTCCAGTAGTGTAACCGGTTTCTGCAGAAGCTCTTGTCCCCATCCTATTACTTCTTCTATAAGATGCATATTCCCGTTTCCGTCTGTCACTTTGCAGATGGTTTCAGTCATACTGAGCATTATGCTCTTCAGCCCATAGCCATACATATGCAGATTCTTCATTTCTGTTTCAAAAAACCTTTGTGATATGGATGAAGCAGGCAGATATTGCCTTAAAAGGTTACAGAATTTGTGCTCGAACTCCTGAATATAAAGTTCGCTTTCCCACAGTGTGTCATCAGCGTCAAAAGCTATAAATTCGATTTTATCTTTCATGAATGGTCGTTTTATAAAAGCGTCCAAAGATACGGAGTATTCTATATAAATGAAAAGATAAATAGTGATAAATGGGAAGTTAATATCTTGTCTGCAATTTATTAATATTGTGTTTGCAGAAAATTAATATCTTGCAAACACGATATTAATTTCCTATTTTTGCACTTATTTTTTCATTTAATACATAAATTTTAATCGTACAAAAGGATGATGACATCACCCCAACCCGCTTCCAAAGGCTTCAGCAGAGCTTTTTGGGTAAGCAGTACAGTAGAACTGTTCGAACGCATGGCATATTATGCTGTATTTATTGTTCTTACCATTTATCTTTCCAATATTTTAGGTTTCAATGATTTTGAGTCAAGCATGATTTCCGGTCTGTTTTCGGGAGGGCTCTATTTGTTGCCTATCTTTACGGGCGCATATGCCGATAAGATAGGTTTCCGAAAGTCGATGATTATTGCTTTCTCACTGCTTTCCATCGGGTATTTGGGCTTGGGTTTGCTTCCCACCCTACTGGAAGCAGCCGGTCTGGTGGAGTATGGCGAGACAACCCGTTTTTCAGGATTGCCGGATAGTAATGACCGCTGGATGATTGTCCCCGTATTGTTTGTTATCATGGTAGGAGGTTCGTTCATCAAGTCTATCATATCGGGATCGGTGGCTAAGGAAACAACAGAGGCTACCCGTGCTCGCGGCTATTCCATCTTCTATATGATGGTGAATATAGGAGCTTTTACCGGAAAAACGGTGGTCGACCCTCTACGGAATGTTATCGGTGAGCAAGCTTATATTTATATCAATTACTTCTCGGCTGCCATGACGGTGCTGGCATTATTGGCTGTCATCTTATTGTATAAATCGGCACATACAGCAGGTGAAGGGAAAAGCATGCGTGAAATTGGGCAAGGTTTTCTGCGTATTATCACTAATTGGCGTTTGTTGATTCTTATCCTCATCGTAACCGGCTTTTGGATGGTGCAGCAACAGCTCTATGCAACTATGCCCAAATATGTCATCCGTATGGCGGGTGAAACAGCCAAACCGGGGTGGATAGCCAATGTAAACCCGTTTGTAGTGGTTTGCTGCGTAAGTTTTATCACCCGGTGGATGGCAAAGCGCACAGCTATTACTTCTATGAATATAGGCATGTTTCTTATTCCGGTATCGGCATTGCTGATGGCATGCGGTAATTTGCTGGGCAACGATATTATTTCCGGCATGAGCAATATTACTTTGATGATGGTGTTTGGTATTGTTGTGCAAGCTTTGGCAGAATGTTTTATCTCACCGCGTTATCTGGAATACTTCTCTTTGCAGGCCCCCAAGGGCGAAGAAGGTATGTACCTCGGTTTCAGTCATCTTCATTCATTCCTCTCTTCTATTTTCGGATTCGGTATTGCGGGGGTGCTTCTGACAAAATATTGTCCTGATCCAGTCTTGTTTGAAACCCGCGAAGCGTGGGAAGCAGCTAGTGTCAATGCACATTATATCTGGTATTATTTCGCTGTTATAGGATTGGTTGCGGCAATAGCATTATTCGTTTTTGCCAAAACTACCGAATTCATCGACAAAAAGAAGAAGGCATAAGGTTTATATATTGCATACTTTTTGTATATTTGCCGTCACTTTTTTTAAAAGCGACGGCTTTTTTGTAATTAAGGAGATTAGGATGAAAGTAAAATTTATAAGCCTTGCCAGTGGAAGCAGCGGCAACTGTTATTATATAGGCACAGAAAAATATGGAATACTCATCGACGCCGGCATTGCAGTACGGACGATAAAAAAAGGACTGAAAGAAGCAGGTATCAGCATGGAAATGATACGTGCGGTATTTGTTACGCATGATCATGCGGACCATATCAAAGCAGTAGGCGGATTGGGTGAAAAACTGAATATTCCTATTTATACAACCGCCCGGATTCATGAGGGCATCAACCGGAGCTATTGCATGACAGAAAAGTTATATTCGTCTGTCCGTTACCTGGAAAAGCAGCAACCCATGCAGTTGGAAGATTTTCATATCGAATCTTTCGAGGTACCTCATGATGGCACGGACAATGTGGGCTATTGCATTGAGATAGACGGAAAAGTGTTTGCTTTTCTTACAGACCTTGGTGAAATTACTCCTACGGCCGCAGAATATATCAGAAAGGCCAATTATCTGATATTGGAAGCCAACTACGATGAGGAAATGTTACGCATGGGTACCTACCCCCAATACCTGAAAGAACGGATTACCAGCCACACCGGACACATGAGTAATATTGCTACTGCTGAATTTCTTTCGGAAAATATGACGGAACATTTACAGTATATTTGGCTTTGTCATTTGAGCAAGGACAACAATCATCCTGAATTGGCATATAAAACAGTGGAATGGAAATTAAGGGAAAAAGGAATTATCGTAGGAAAGGATGTACAGTTGTGTGCTTTGAAGCGTACTACTCCTTCTGATTTATACGAGTTTGAATAAAAAATCCCATTCCATCGCAAAAAACACCCCGTTTTGTTTGCACGAATAAAATAAAAGGACTACTTTTGCACCCGCAAACAAGAAATAAGGAATGCACTCTTAGCTCAGTTGGTAGAGCAACTGACTCTTAATCAGTGGGTCCAGGGTTCGAATCCCTGAGGGTGTACTTAAAAAAGGAACAACGACTGTTGTTCCTTTTTTAATTTGTCTTAACAAGAACATGCTTTGATGGGTATAAGCTCCTCATACGGAATCACTAGTAAATATATATATGAGGATGATACATTATTTTTCGTTAGTCCGCATAATAAATTCTTCAGAAGTTTGTTTTTATGCCTTTGCCCTCACCCGCTTGCCGCCTCTTCCGTCACATTCGAAAATATATGTCAGAAAATGAAAGTAGGAAGAAAACTTTTATTTCCTCCTACTCGTATATCTATATTTTGTATATTTGTACACACATCAATGATTTTAAACTAAAAGAAAAACAATATGGATAAAGATTCAAAGCAAGTAGTGGTTCTTCTGACACATCCCAATATAAAAGAGTCGCGAGCTAACAAGGCATTGATGGATGCTATTAGTGACATGGGAGAGGTAGCCATATACAATTTATATGAGATGCGTATGGAAGATGCTTTTAATGCAGAGATATGGAGCACTATCATATCGCATGCATCTGCGCTTGTATTTCAGTTTCCGTTCTATTGGATGTCGGCTCCTTCTTTATTGAAGAGATGGTTGGATGAAGTATTTACTTATCTGGCAAAAACTCCTGCTGTGGCTGGTAAGACATTGATGGTGGTCACTACTGCCGGCTCTGAACATGATGCTTATAGAAGCGGAGGAAGAAATCGTTTTACGGTGGATGAGTTGTTAAGACCTTATCAAGCAAGTGCTGTACATGCCGGAATGGTATGGCAAACTCCTCTTATAGTCTATGGAATGGGGACCTCGGAAGCTAGTAAAAATATAGCAGAAGGGATAAATTGCTATAAGCAAAGAATTGAAGCATTGGTGAAGAAAGACATTTCCAGTGATAATTGGTAATAGTAGGACCATATCGAAATGGAACATTCTTTTTCATTTTTTGAATGTTTGTTTTTCTCTTTATCTTTTTCTAAAATCCTGATTATAAGCAATAAATAAAATATTGTATGAGTTGGCATATTTCTTGTGTTAACTCATACATGAAATTTTATATTATATCAAACAGATTACCCGTTAAGGTTACCAAAGAGGATGAAACGTTCGTGTTTTCACGAAGTGAAGGCGGACTGGCTACCGGTTTGGACTCACTTCAGATTTCCTACGAAAAACATTGGATTGGATGGCCTGGAATATGCGTTGACAACGAAGAAAGTAAAGAGGAAATCACTTCTAGATTGGAAGGAATAAATTTCCACCCAGTATTCTTGTCCGAAATACAGATAAAGAATTATTATGAAGGCTATAGTAATAGTACTATTTGGCCATTATGTCACTACTTTTTTGTTTATACGCTATATCGGAACTCTTTCTGGCAATCGTATCAGGAAGTGAACCAGTTGTTCTGCGATGCCATTTGCCGCGTGATACATCCAGGTGACAAGGTGTGGATTCAAGACTATCAGCCAATGCTGCTTCCCGGAATGCTTCGGAAGGTTTACCCGAATTTGAATATCGGATATTTCCATCATATCCCTTTCCCTTCCTATGAACTTTTCCGGATATTACCGGAACGTGCAGAAATCCTGAAAGGATTATTGGATGCTGACTTTATAGCTTTCCATACTTATGACTATATGCGGCATTTTATCAGTGCTGTCAAACGGGTACTGCGTATTGACTTTAAACTGGACGAAGCACAACTCGGGAATAGAGTAGTTGAGACCGATGCTCTTCCTATGGGAATCAACTACGGACTGTATCACAATGCTTCTTCCAGACCGGAAGTACGGCGGGCGATAGACCGTACACGGAAATTTTTCGGAAATCATAAGTTGATTCTTTCTGTAGACCGCTTGGATTATAGCAAAGGCATTCTGCACCGTTTATGGGGATTTGCTGCTTTTTTAGAATGTCATCCTGAATATTGTGGAAAAGTTACATTGGCAATGGTCATTGTTCCATCACGTGACCATGTAGATAGTTATGCTGAGCTAAAAACCAAGATTGACGAAGAAATAGGTTCTATAAACGGACAGTATTCTACGATGGACTGGACTCCGGTTTGCTATTTCTATCACGGTTTTTCATTTGAAGAACTGGTGGCAATGTACTATATAGCTGATGTAGCTTTGGTAACTCCACTTCGTGATGGCATGAATTTGGTTGCCAAGGAATATGTAGCCTCGAAAAATAATAATCCGGGTGTTTTGATTTTGAGTGAAATGGCAGGTGCAGCTATTGAGATGACGGATGCATTGTTGATTAACCCCAATGACACTGAGGAGATAAAGCAGGCCATTTGTCGGGCTTTGGAGATGCCCGAACAGGAACAACTGAAACGCTTGCAACACATGCAGAAAATTATTTCCGTACAAACGGTTAATAAGTGGGCGGCAGACTTTGTAAGTGAATGGAGCGATACGTGCCGTAAGAATGAACAGCTTCGTAAGAAAAGGATATCCGCCGGTATTATTGGTGCCATCAAAATGAAATATAACCAGGCTAAGCAACGGCTTATCTTGCTGGATTATGACGGAACGTTGGCGTCGCTCAAGACACGACCGGAAAATGCTAAGCCCACCCCTGAACTCATTGCCACATTGCAGAAGCTGGTTTCCGACCCGGCCAACCATGTTGTTGTGAATAGTGGTCGCGACCATTTTACTTTAGAAAAATGGTTGGGAAATTTACCTATTGCAATGGCTGCGGAACATGGTGCTTTCTATAAGGAAAATGGCATCTGGCACAAAAACATAAACAAAGCGGAATGGAGTTCCGGATTGGTGTCCATCTTGAAGCTTTTTGTCGAAAAGACGCCTCGTTCCCACCTTGAAGTCAAGGAAACGGCTTTGGCATGGCATTACCGGGAAAGTGATGCATGGTTAGGAGCTTTGCGGGCACAGCAACTTATCAATGTGCTGGTTAACATCTGTATACAGCAAAAGCTGCAAATCATACAAGGAGATAAAGTGGTGGAGATTAAGTCTCCCGATTATAATAAAGGTTCCGAAGTGAGACGCCAGTTGGAAAAGAAACATTATGACTTTATCATAGCTATGGGAGATGATACTACGGATGAAGATATGTTCAAAGCTTTGCCGGTGAATGCAGTGACAATCAAGGTGGGATATGTGTCGGAGGCAGCAAGCTATAATATGCCATCACAAACGGAAGTCCTGCCTTTTCTTCAAATTCTGGCGAACAAGAAAGACATGAAACAACCCATTGGCGAGAATGTCAAAACAAGCTTGAAAGGGGTATTCGATTTTTTCAGAGACTTGTTAAAAACAAAATAGTAAAAATGAGTAATTTAAATTATGGGGTAGTAGGCAATTGTCGGACTGCCGCACTTATATCCGAAAAAGGCAGCATAGACTGGTTGTGTTTTCCCGATTTTGATTCTCCGTCTATCTTTGCATCACTACTTGATCGGGAAAGAGGAGGAAGTTTTGGATTTGACGTTACAGAAGACTATCATATCTCACAATCTTACGTTCCTCACACTAACATATTGTCTACTTCTTTTTCTTCGAAAGAGGGAGAATTTGTCGTACTTGATTACATGCCTTATTACCGTTCCTGCGAAAATGCCCATTATCTTCCGGCAGAATTGTATCGATATGTGAGGTGGATAAAAGGTAAGCCCCGTTTCAAAGTAAACTATGTCCCTGCTCCCAATTATGCGCAAGGTAAAGTGATTCATAATGTCACTTCTGAATTTATAGAAAGCTATTGTTCTTCTGATAATAAAGATAGACAATATTTGTATTCTTCCCTTCCTTTGCAGAACATCGAACAGAAAAAAGAAATTATATTGGAAAAAGATGAGTTCTTTCTTTTGTCATACAATGAAAAGGTCATTCCGGTGGACATTGAACGGGAAAAAATTGAATATTGCCGTACTTTGGTTTATTGGCTTAATTGGACCAACCGTACTAAGAAATATTCTCTCTATAATGATGTGATAGAAAGAAGCATGCTGGTTTTGAAACTGATGTCTTACTATAACGGAGCCGTACTGGCCGCCCTTACTACCAGTTTGCCCGAATCCGTCGGCGAAGTACGTAATTGGGATTATCGGTTCTGTTGGTTGAGGGATGCCTCCATGTCTATCGAAACTTTGTTCCAGATAGGCCATATAGGAGCAGCAAGACGTTTTATGAAGTTCATACAGTCCACTTTCGTATCCAAGCACGAATCCTATCAGATAATGTACGGCATTCGGGGAGAAAGGCAGCTGACCGAGATTATTCTGGAGCATTTGTCCGGATATAAGAATTCCAAACCAGTACGGATAGGTAATGATGCTTACCATCAAAAGCAGAATGACTCGTTCGGTTATCTGATGGATTTGATTTACCAGTACTATCGGCTGATGCCCGGTACATTAGACGAAATAGAGGATATGTGGGAAATGGTAAAGAGCATTCTTTCCACGGTAATGGAAGATTGGAAGAAACCAGATAAGGGGATATGGGAAATCAGAGGAGAAAGCCGCCATTTTGTTTCATCCAAAGTGATGTGTTGGGTGGCTTTGGACCGTGGTGCAAAGATAGCTTCCATGCTCAATAAATACGGTTATAGTGAACGTTGGCAAAAGGAAGCTGACAAGGTATGGCAGGATGTAATGACATATGGATGGAAGGAAGAACTTCAAAGTTTCTCGCAGACTTATGATAATATGGCAATGGATTCCTCTTTGCTGTTGATGGAACCTTACGGTTTTATTGCAGCAGACGATATCCGATACCATAAGACAGTGAAGGCTGTGAAAAAAGCTCTTTTGCATAAGGGATTGATGTACCGGTATAACAGCGAAGATGATTTCGGGCTTCCTTCCTCGGCTTTTACCATTTGCACTTTTTGGCTGATACGTGCGCTTTTTGTTATCGGAGAAAAGGAAGAAGCCCGTTGTTTGTTTGATGATGTTCTGACATATTCCAATCATTTGGGATTATTCAGTGAGGATATTGATTTTAATACGAAGGAACAACTGGGGAATTTTCCACAAGCTTATTCGCATTTGGCATTAGTCAATACGGCTATTCTGTTTGCAGAAGAAAATAAGAGATTGGCTTTTATCCGGCCGTAACGAGGAGGGGAACTTAATTAATACTGCAAATGGGAGCATTTTGTATTTGTCCTTCTTTCTTTCGTTTTTAATTCCATTGAATGATGATATCTTTCTTTTTTTCTTTATTTTTGCATAAAGAAAATTTCACTATTTCGGCAGTTGTTTTGTACTCATATCGCTGATATAGAATGTTTAGGAACTCAAAATAAAGGATTATCATGTTACGGAAGATTAGACTGACTTTTGCAATGATTTGTTTTGCACTCATCACCTTGCTGTTCCTTGATTTTACGGGAACGTTGCATGGGTGGTTCGGCTGGTTGACCAAAATCCAGTTTTTGCCGGCTGTATTGGCGCTAAATGTGGGAGTGATATTGTTTCTTGTAATTCTCACTTTGGTATGCGGGCGTATCTATTGTTCTGTGATTTGCCCCTTAGGGGTATTTCAGGATATACTGGCATGGCTGGGCCGGCAACCTAAAAAACGCAGGAAGCTTCCTTACTCTTATTCTCCGGCCTTATCTTGGCTGCGCTATGGCGTATTGGGTGTGTTTATCATTGCTTTGATTGCCGGAATTGGTTCATTGGCTGCTCTACTTGCACCCTATAGTGCATACGGACGTATTGCCAATAATCTTTTTCAACCTATATGGCAATGGGGCAACAATCTGCTTGCTTATCTGGCTGAACGGGCAGACAGTTATGCCTTTTATGAAACGGATGTATGGTTGAAGAGCCTGCCGACTTTTATTATTGCTGCCGCTACTTTGGCTGTGCTTGTTGTTCTGGCCGGACGCAACGGACGAACCTATTGTAATACGATTTGCCCGGTAGGAACGGTCTTGGGCTTCCTTTCACGTTATTCGCTTTTCCGCATCACAATAGATTCGGAAAAGTGCAACCAATGCAGTCTTTGTTCACGCAACTGCAAGGCAGCCTGCATCAACTTTAAGGAGCATCAGATTGATGCAAGCCGGTGTGTGGTTTGCATGAACTGCATTGAGAAGTGCAAGCATGGAGCCATTTCCTACAAGTATCATCCTTTCGGTAAACCTGCTGCGGGCAAGGCAGATTCGGAACAGATAAACGAAACCCGCCGCAGTTTTTTCACAGCAACGGCTCTGGTTGCAGCCACTTCTGTTTTAAAAGCGCAGGAAAAGAAAGTAGACGGAGGACTGGCAGCCATTGAAGATAAGAAGATTCCTGAGCGAAGCACTCCCCTCACTCCTCCCGGCTCATTGAGTGCCCGCAATATGGCGCAACACTGCACGGCCTGCCAGCTCTGTGTGTCGGCATGTCCCAATCAGGTTCTTCGTCCTTCTGCAGACTTAAGGAAATTGATGCAACCGGAAATGTCATACGAACGCGGCTATTGTAGACCGGAATGTACAAAATGTTCGGAGGTATGTCCTGCAGGGGCTATCCGTCCGATAACCAAAGCTGATAAATCATCCGTTCAGATAGGGCATGCCGTGTGGGTAAAGAAAAATTGCATACCACTGACGGATGGTGTGCAGTGTGGCAACTGTGCACGCCATTGTCCGACGGGAGCCATACAAATGGTGCCGAGTATACCTGAAGACAAGGATTCTCCAAAGATTCCGGTAATCAATGTGGAGCGTTGTATCGGCTGCGGGGCATGTGAGAATCTTTGTCCGGCCCGTCCGTTCAGTGCCATCTATGTGGAAGGACATGAAAGACATCGAATTATATAACAAAGTAGAATTTCTATAAGTATGGAAGAACATCATAAAAACAATATGAACCGTCGTGATTTCTTGAAGATAGTGGGAATTACAACCGCCACATCTACTGCTGCCCTCTATGGATGTGGTTCTAAGGAAGGAAGCAGTGAAGGCAGTAAAGTATTGGGCCCCATTCCGACGGATAAAATGACCTATCGTAGTTTTCCTGGTTTGGGGAGTGACAAAGTTTCTATTTTAGGATATGGCTGTATGCGCTGGCCTACCGTTCCTGCTCCGGATGGAAAAGGGGAAATGATAGACCAGGATGCTGTAAACGAACTGGTGGATTATGCCATTGCCCATGGCGTGAATTATTTCGATACGTCTCCGATGTATGTACAAGGATGGAGTGAGAAGTCTACGGGAATAGCTCTGAAACGCCATCCACGCGAATCGTTCTATCTTGCCACCAAACTATCCAATTTTCATCCTGATACCTGGACTCGCGAGGGTTCCATCGCCATGTACCGTAAGTCGTTCGAGGATATGCAGGTGGACTATATAGACTACTATCTGCTACACATGATTGGTGGCGGTGGCATGGAGCAATTCCGCAAACGCTACATAGACAACGGTATGATTGATTTTCTTGTCAAGGAGCGTGAAGCAGGACGCATCCGCCGTTTGGGATGGTCGTTCCACGGAGATATCGAAGTCTATGACTATGCCTTGCAGATGCATGACCGTGGTGAAGTTCATTGGGACTTTGTACAAATACAGTTGAATTATGTGGACTGGAAACATGCTTCGGGCAGCAACTTCAAGGCAGAGTATCTGTATGACGAGCTGGCCAAGCGTAAGATCCCTGCTGTCATTATGGAGCCTCTGCTGGGTGGGCGGCTCTCCAATGTCCCCGACCATATTGTGGCACGGCTGAAGCAGCGCGAACCCGAACGCAGTGTGGCGTCTTGGGCATTCCGTTATGCCGGTTCTCCCCAGGATGTACTGACAGTGCTGAGCGGCATGACTTATATGGAACATTTGCAGGATAACATCCGTACTTACTCTCCATTGGTACCACTCACGGAAGAGGAAACTCAGTATCTGTATGATACGGCAGATTTGATGATGGAGTACCCCACCATACCTTGCAACGACTGCAAGTACTGCATGCCTTGCCCGTATGGAATTGACATTCCTGCCATATTGATACATTACAATAAATGTGTCAATGAAGGAAATGTGCCGGAAAGCAGCCAGGATGAGAATTATCGGAAAGCACGCCGTGCTTTTCTCGTAGGATATGACCGAAGTGTACCCAAACTGAGGCAGGCCGACCATTGTACCGGGTGCAACCAGTGTTCTCCGCATTGCCCGCAAACGATTGATATTCCCAAAGAACTGCATCGTATTGACAAATTTGTAGAACAGTTGAAACAAGAGACTTTATAAAATGGAGAGTATCATTGACATACTGCACAAGGGAGGATACTCTTGTGTTATGAAGAACCGGGAGGAAGTCCGTACTTTCACCCAACGGGGAGTAGCGGATTTGTATGATTTGTACCAGGCAGATTCTGCATTTATGAAGGGGGCTGCCATTGCCGATAAGGTTATAGGGAAAGGTGCCGCTGCTTTGATGGTACTGGGAGGCTTTAAAACGGTCTATGCCGATATAATCAGCACTCCTGCGCTGGCATTGCTGTGCGAAGCAGGAATTGAAACGACTTTTGCCCAAGAGGTTCCCCATATCATTAACCGTGACAAGACCGGCTGGTGCCCGTTGGAGACGGCTTGCATGGAGCTGAATACGGTAGAGGAGATGTATCCGGTGATTCAGAATTTTATATCAAGAATCAGGGCAAAATAGCAACAGCCTACTCTCTTTCCCTGATTACCTGATGCCTTTCTCTTCCAGCATCTTGAAGTCTTCCTTGAGCATACCGACATCATCCAGTGTGCGGACTTCATTGTGGTCGTTCAGATAGACTCTGGGTCTTTCGATAAACAGAGCGCTGGTGACAGATAAAGAGTCATTCCGGTATGGGGTCTCCACTCCACCTATTTCCAGCATTGTCTGGAAGAATGAGGCACTGGAAGATACATTCTTCTGCCTATTGGCTTGTGCGGCCTCCAATAACGATGGGTATCTCTGCCGGTAGTTGTCGGACATCCAAATAAAGAATGGCACATGTATCTGATAATAGGAAGGTACCGGTGAGGCATGCAGAAAGAGATGCCGGTTGTCATCGAAAATATCTTCTCCATGGTCTGAAGTGTATATCAGGGCAGAATTGACATGTTGTTCTTGAAGCATATCTATCAGACGAACCAGAAAATTATCCGTGTAGCGGATAGAATTGTCATAGGCATTAATCAGGTTGTCTTTGTATTTCACTTCCGCATCAACGGGCATGTCCGGCAGGAAGAAAGCCTGCTCTGCCGGATAGCGCTCTTTATAATTAAAATGAGAACCGTAAGTGTGGAGAACTATAAATTGCCTGGAAACTCCTTTGCCCAGTTCTTTTGCTACCAGTTTCAACAGTTCGTTATCAGAGGGGTTGTAATTGGAATCCCCTACATCTTCTTTAATGAAATCATACGTGTCGGCTTCTTTGCCGAAGAAGTCTATAAATGAGTGGTTATAGCGCTGGTTCGAGAAAAAGGCGGTCTGGTAACCGGCTTCCTTGAATGCTGTGATAATCCCTTTCTGATAATAGATGGAATCAAAACTGGAAGCACTGACCGGCGACAGCAACATCGGAACACTCTTGTGGGTGGTGTTTGATTCTGTCAGCACATGGCTGAAAGCTGTCAGTCCGCCAATGCCCGACAGTCCCGGGTTAGTCTCCCGTTCGTAGCCGTACAAAGCCCAGTTGCATGCCCGTGAGGTTTCTCCCACCACCATTACATATACTTCCCTTTCATCAGCCTGATGAGTACTTCTAGCATGAAAGGTAAAATCTTTAGAGGTCTTGTGATAATTCCGCGTCTGGGCCGTCCGTTGAAAAGCAAGTGCTATGTTGTAGCATACGTTGGCAGGATACAGTTCGGATTTCGGCTCATACCGGTTATCTGTCAAATAAGCAGTGCCTAAGGATAATATTCCGGCAGACAACACATACAGAGTGCGACGGCGAGCTTGCCGGATAAATGCTTCGGACAGTCTGCGTTTGTGTACAATGGATATGGTTGCCAGAATTAATGCAGGTATATAGAGCACTACCACAATAACGATGGCAGGTATCAGATTGTCCAGCAGTTCCAGCGCCTCGCTCGAATTGGTTGTCACCAGATTCAGAAACATATCCACTGCGATAATGGACTGACCGAAAAGATACAGCAATACAAGCTGGAAGGCTCCGAAGAAGATGAACGGAAATAGCAGCCAGAATGTCCTGCCACAGTTTCTCGACCAAGCCATTACAGCATAATATATAGAAAGGGGTAGCAGGATATTACATATCTTTGCCGTCCATGATATGGGTTCTGTAAAGCATAGCACTACATTGGGCACTATCAGAATGACCAGAAACAGATAGAACAAATGTTCCTGATTGTCGAACCATTTTTTTATGTCTCTAAAAAGCTTCATTGATATTGAATATAAATCCGGTCTGGTGTTTGCCAAAA
>OJPN01001351.1_pt1 | contig 17595 bp, 10 predicted proteins | sample 1598511 | NCBI WGS metagenome assembly OJPN01 (sample SAMN03922485, study PRJEB24848) | human gut metagenome | isolation source: stool sample | host: Homo sapiens | place: Germany | collected 2011-05
CCGTCTCGTGGGCTCGGAGATGTGTATAAGAGACAGCCTTGATTTCCCCTGACACGTTATTTCGTTTCGCCGAATGAAATTATTCAAATTCCGTCATATGCTCTGCCGTTCGGAATAACCGGCGTCTGTTCGCAGATTTTTCGGGGATATGCCGAGATGCAGAGGTTCTTCCGGATGGTACAACTCTTGCTCCCATCATGGGTCTTTTCGTTGTGTGCTTCTGTTCAGCAAGGCGGGAAGTATGATAACATTTTGAAATATATGCATCGAATTATACGGTTTGTTGTCACCGTACAGCAACTCATGCAAAGGTATTACGGATTCCCACGGTCGGTCTGCGGACTGGTCGTGGGAATGACAGTGCTATATTTATGTTGATAGCCTTCAGCCTCCTATGATGCTTTTCGCTTTTGTTGTCTCCTGCGGATAACTTCGACGGGAACGTGCCTCCGGCGGCCCGCTTTTCCCAGCAGCCGGAAAAGCGGGCTATCGGAGACAAGGGAAAAATCTTCTGAGCAAAACAGCCTCCCCGCAGCAAAAGAGGGACACGCCCGCCAGCGTGTCCCCCTTTTGTCCCTTCCATCGAGATCTTCTATCCAATATTCCGCCTATCAGTGCCGGGACACACGGTCCCAGTTCTCCGGATCCTCGTACAGCAGCTCAATGTCCTCCATATACTCCGAATCCAGTGGGTTGTCCAGCGCCGCCCGAGCCTTGTACTGCTCCAGCATCCGCCTGGACTTCTCCGGCGGCTGAACCGTACCGGCGCCGGCGATGCAGCCGCCAGGGCAGGCCATGCCCTCCAGCAGATAGCCGTCGTATTTGCCGGACCGGGCCACCCGCAGCATCTGGCGGCAGGCCCGCAAGCCCTCGGCGTACACCGTCTTGACCTCCCGATCCGGATTCTTGGTCTGAATCACCTTCTCCACGGCCTTAGCCACGCCGCCGGAGGCAGCAAAGCCCACGCCGGGAGCCGACGCCTTATAGTGAGCCTCCGTATCAGGGATTTGGGAGAAGTCGATATCCTTGGCGGCGAACATTCCCCGCAGCTCCTCAAAGGTCAGCACGAAGTCCACCTCGCTGCGGACGCTGCGGCGGCTGGCCTCCAGCTTCTTGGCGGCGCAGGGGCCAATAAAGGCGATCTTGCAGTCGGGGTGCTTCCGCTTCTGGAGTCGGGCCGTCAGCACCATGGGGGTCATGGTCATGGAGATGTACGGTGCAAAGCCGGGGAACTCCTTCTTGGCCATGACGGACCATGCCGGGCAGCAGGAGGTTGCCATAAAGGGCTGTCTGGCGGGGACGTGCTCCATGAACTCCTCCGCCTCCTCCACGGCGCAGAGGTCGGCGCCCACCGCCACCTCCTCCAGTCCTTCGAAGCCCAGCTGCTTCATGGCGGTGAGGATCTGTCCGGGGGTGACCTTTTCACCAAACTGGCCCCAGAAGGCCGGGGCGATGATGGCGATGACCTTCTCCCCCTTCTTGATGGCGTGGATCAGCTGGAAGATCTGGCCCTTGTCCACAATGGCGCCGAAGGGGCAGTTCACCAGACACTGGCCGCAGTTGACGCACTTATCGTAGTCGATGTCCGCCCGGCCGTACTGGTCCTTGCCGATGGCGTTCATGCCGCAGGCCTCCTGACAGGGCCGCAGGAATTTGATGATAGCCTGATAGGAGCAGGCCTCCTTGCAGCGGCCGCACTTGATGCATTTGGTCTGATCGATGCGGGCCCGGCCATGCTCCAGCTCGATGGCGCCCTTGGGGCAGGACTGATAGCAGTGCTTGGCCAAGCACCCCTGACAGGCCTGCGTCACCTCGTAGTGGGTGTCCGGGCATGCGTGACAGGCGTACTTGATGATGTTGATCAGCGGTGGATCGTAGTATTTTTCGGAGATGGCGCTAGCCTCCACGCCGTCGGAGATCATGTTCTCCTCCGTCACGTCCCGCAGCGGCAGACCCATGGCCAGCCGGATGCGCTCACCAACGATGGCCCGCTCCAGAAAAATGGATTCCCGATAGGTCCCCACCTCACCGGGGATGATCTCATAGGGCAGCTTCTCCATGCGGGAGCAGTAGTCCCCACCCTCATAGGCCAGCTTTGCCACAGCGGCAAAGACCTGCTTACGCAGCGCCTCCACGTTGCAGTACAAATTTCTCATGTGTTCCCTCGCTAAGTTCCCGTTAAGTTCCAAATGCACCATGCTCTGCCGGCAACCCGGCACTTTTCACGCATATTATAGCAGATGTCCTCCATTCTTGGCAATAGAAGCTTCTGTTTTATTATTAAAATAATAAATAATCATTACAACCTGAATATCCCCGCTTGACGGCCCTGCTGCCAGCGTGGTAAGCTAATCCATACCATGGATACAGAAAAATTCTCCCCTATGGAGGTGCCGCTATGGACATTCGGGAATATACCTCCCCCACCCTGCCGGTGGCTCAATTCGTGGAGCGGTATGTGGATACCGACCACTATGACGCCGGGTGCCGGGGGTGTGATAACTACGGGCAGGTGTGGGTATGTCCCCCCTATGATTTCTCCGTCTCCGGCTACTGGAGCGGATTCCGGGAGGTCTGCCTGCGGGGCGTGCAGCTCCGGTTCTCCCCGGAGGAGCAGGCCCGCAGCTATGATCCGGAGGAGCTGGCGGAGCGACTACGGCAGCTGTTCTCCCGGACGGCCCGGCAGATGATCCTCCGGCTGCGGGAGGAGTATCCCCGGTCGGATATCCTCACCGTGGGCGGGTGCCATCTGTGCGAGCACTGCACCCGGCCGGAGGGCCGGCCCTGCCGGTATCCGGAGGGCATCGGCTATACGCTGGAGTCTTTGGGCTGCGACGTGTCCACTGCGGCGGAGCAGCTGCTGGGCTGGCCGCTTCTGTGGAGCCGGAAGGGATGCCTGCCGGAGTATATGGCGCTGGTCTGCGGCGTGCTGATACGGTGAGAGACGGTCTTACCATGATCGCCGCCGAGGGTAAAAATAAAGTCCGGAAACAACTGGTTTCCGGACTTTAATTCTATAATACAGAAGAAACTCAAACCAGGAACTTCGCCAATCCCAGCACCAGCGGCATGGTGATCATGGACAGCAGCGTCTGCACCGCCACCAGCGACGGTGCCAGAGACACATCCTTGTCGAACTTGGCGGCGAACATCCCCAGCAGCGCCGCCGGAGGCGTACTGGCCGCAATGACCACCGCCAGCGTCACGCCGGAGTCCAGCCGCATCAGCATACACACCCCCAGTGCCAGCAGCGGCAAAATCAGCAGCCGCAGTGCCGCCGACACCCAGAAGCTGGCCCCGTGCAGCGCCCGGCGGAAATCCGCCTGAGACAGCTGGTAGCCAATGACCACCATGGGCAGGGGCGTATTCATGTCGGAGAGATATGTAATGGGGGATAGAATGATCTCCGGCAGAGTGATCTGCAGCAGGTACAGCACCATGGCGATAGCCACGCCGATCACACCGGGATTCATCAGCAGCGTGCGCCATGAGAACGCCATCTTGCCGCCCTTCACCAGCTGGATGCCCAGCGTCCAAGTCAGGACGGTGAACACCAGCAGATAGGCCGAGCCGTAGAACACACCCAGCGAACCCAGGATAGCCGTCTGCAGCGGCACCGCCATGAAGCCGCAGTTGGAGAAAATGGCGGAAAATCGGAAGAAACTCTTTCGCATGGGATCCCGGTCCCGGATGACCAGTTCACTGACCAGAATATTGATGCCGTGGATCACCAGCGCCGCCAGCAGCGCTACCCAAAAATTGTGGAAGGTCTCCGTCTCCAGCGGCCGCTGGAACACCACGATGAGGATACAGGGGGACACCACATACATCAGCAGATTGGACATGGACACCGCACCCTTGTGGGTGATGAGGTGCAGCTTCCCCAGCACGAAGCCCGTGCCGATCATGAGGAACAGGATCAGCACCTGTGTGCCTACCGAGAGAAATGATTCGATCATACCGGATTCCTTCCCGCCCACAGGGGGCTGCGTACACACACAGCCGGGACAGACGGCTTGCGCCGTCTGTCCCGGTGGGTCACGCTGTGATTTTTTCTATCTGTATTTTAGTCCTTGTTGTAGCTGTGCGCCAGCGCCACATAGGTCTCATAGCGGGCATCTGCCTCCACCTGAGCCTCGGCAAAGAGCTTGGCCGCCGTCTCCGGATACTTGATCTTCAGGCCGGCATAGCGGACCTCACCGTTGAAGAACTCCTCCACAGGCACAGAGGGCTTCTTATAGTCCAGAGAGAAGGGCTTTTCGGTCTTGTTGGGATCGTAGCGGTACAGGGGCCACAGGCCGCAGTCCACAGCCTTCTTCATTTCGGCCTGCACGTTGTTCATGCCAGCCTTGATGCCGTGGTTGATGCAGGGGGCGTAGGCGATGACGATGGAGGGACCCTTGTGGGCCACAGCCTCGGTGACGGCCTTCATCAGCTGAGCGGGATTGGCGCCCATAGCTACGGAGGCCACATACACGTTGGGATAGGTCATCATCAGACGGCCCAGATCCTTCTTGGCAGTCTTTTTGCCGCCGTCAGCAAACTTGGCGGAGGCACCCACAGGCGTGGCCTTGGAGGACTGGCCGCCGGTGTTGGAGTACACCTCGGTATCCACCACAAAGACGTTGATGTCCTCGCCGGAGGCCATGACGTGATCCAGTCCGCCATAGCCGATGTCGTAGGCCCAGCCGTCGCCGCCGAAGAGCCATACCACCTTCTTGCCCAGCTGATCCTTGTTCTTCAGCAGCTTCTCGGCCAGCTCGGCAGCCTCACCGGTGAGGGAGGCGGACTCCAGAGCCGCCGTCAGCTTGCGGGCATCGGCATCGTTGGCATCCAGATCGTCGAAGGAGGACAGCCAAGCGTTGATGGCCGTCTCCAGCTCCGTGCCGGGGACCAGCGGCAGCAGCTGCTGAGCCACCTGCTTGACGTAGGCCCGGCGCTGCTTGGTAGCCAGCACCACGCCCAGACCGTTCTCGGCCTGATCCTCGAACAGGGTACCGTAGAAGGCAGGGCCACGGCCCTCCTTGTTCTTGGTATAGGGCAGGGACGGGAATGCACCGGCCCAGGCCAGAGAGCAGCCCACGCCGTTGACCCAGTAGGTCTTTTCGCCGTACAGCTGGGTGATGAGCTTGGCATAGGGGGTCTCGCCGCAGCCGGCGCAGGCGCCGGAGAACTCCACCAGCGGCTGGCTGAACTGGCTGCCCTTGAGGGTCTTGCGGTCGAACACACCGGGCTTGTCCTTCAGGGACAGGGCATAGTTCCAATTGGTTTCATCATACATAGTATCATCCACAGGCTGCATCGTCAAGGCCTTATCCTTGGCAAGGCAGGAAGCGGCGCAGCTGCCGCAGCCGGTGCAGTCCAGCGTGCTGACCTGCAGGCGGTACTGCAAGCCCTTGGCTCCCTTAGCGGGAACAGTGGTGAAGCCGGCGGGAGCCGCAGCGGCCTCCTCCTCGTCCACCAGATAGGCCCGGATGGCGGCATGGGGGCAGACAAAGGTACACTGGTTGCACTGCAGGCACTTGTTGCTGTCCCACTGGGGCAGGAAGGCGGCAATGCCACGCTTGTCGTACTTGGAGGTACCCAGCGGATAGGTGCCGTCCTGATAGGGCAGGAAGGCGGACACAGGCAGATCGTCGCCACGCTGACGGTTGCAGGGGACCACGATGTTCTTCACCACATCCGGCAGGCTCTCGTCCACGGTGCGGTCGTCGGCGGCATTCGCCCAGTCAGCGGGAACGTTGACCTTCACAGGGCTGTTGATACCGGCGTCCACGGCGGCCATGTTCATGTTGACCACCTTTTCGCCCTTCTTGGCGTAGGTCTTTTGCACAGCCTCCTTCATGTGGCGCACGGCGTCCTCCACCGGCATCACACCGGAGAGCTTGAAGAAGGCGGCCTGCAGGATCATGTTGGCGTGGTTGCCCAAGCCCAGCTCACGGGCCAGACGGTTGGCGTCCACGATATAGAACTGCACGTTGTGGCGGGCGATGTACTGCTTGACGTCGCCGGGCAGCTTCTCCGTCAGCTCCTCCTCGGTCCAGGAGGTGTTCAGCAGGAAGGTGCCGCCGTCCTTGATCTCGTGGATCATGTCGTAGCGAGTGATGTAGGACTGGGAGTGGCAGGCCAGAAAATCCGCCGCCTTGATGAGATAGGTGGAGCGGATGGGGCTCTTACTGAACCGCAGGTGGCTCTTGGTGATGCCGTAGGACTTCTTGGAGTCGTACTCGAAGTAGGCCTGCGTATACATACCGGCGTAGTCACCGATGATCTTGGCGGAGTTCTTATTGGCACCCACCGTACCATCGGAGCCCAGACCCCAGAACTTGCAGGACACGGTGTCGGCGGACTCGGTGATGAGAGGCTCATGGACATCCAGAGACAGGTGAGTCACATCGTCGTTGACGCCGATGGTGAACAGGTGCTTGCCGCTTTCATCCTTCATGTTGTCGAACACGGCCTTCAGCTGGGCGGGTGTCACGTCCTTGGAGGCCAGACCATAGCGGCCGCCGTAGATCTCCGGGGCGTCGCTGCGGTTGGCAAAGGCGGCGCACACATCCAGATACACAGCGCCGGCAATGGCGCCGGGCTCCTTGGAGCGGTCCATGGCGGCGATCTTCTTCACCGTCTTGGGCAGGGCGTTCAGGAAATACTCCATGTCGAAGGGGCGGAACAGATGGATCTGCATCAGGCCCACCTTCTCGCCCTTGGCACACAGATAGTCCACCACCTCACGGGCGCACTCGCAGGCGGAGCCCATCATCACCATGACACGGTCGGCATCCTTGGCGCCGTAGTAATTGAAAATGTGGTAGTCCCGACCGGTGATCTCGTTGATGCCCTGCATATACCCCTCTACCACAGCGGGGATGCTGTCATAGGCGCCGTTGTTGGCCTCCTGAGACTGGTAGTAGACGTCGGGACCCTGCACGGTGGTACGCATCACCGGATGCTCCGGGTTCATGGCGATGGCATGATAGTCCTCCAGCGCCTGACGGTCCAGCAGCTTCTCCACCTTGTCCAGGTCGATGACCTCGATCTTCTGGATCTCGTGGCTGGTGCGGAAGCCGTCGTGGAAGTGGATGAAGGGTACACGGGTCTTGATGGTGGTCAGGTGGGCCACGGCAGCCAGATCCATGACCTCCTGCACGCTGCCGGTGGACATCATGGTGACGCCGGTGGTACGGCAGCTCATGACATCCTGATGGTCACCGAAGATGTTGTTGGCGTGCTGGGCCACGGAACGGGCCGCCACGTGGAACACGGCGGGCATCCGGTGACCGGCCATGATGTACAGGTTGGGGATCATCAGCAGCAGGCCCTGCGAGGAGGTGAAGGTGGTGGCCAGCGCACCGGCCTCCGCCACGCCGTGGAGGGCGCCGGCAGCGCCCGCCTCGGACTGCATCTCTACCAGCCGCACCGGCTGGCCGAACATATTCTTCTTGCCGGCGGCAGACCACTCGTCCACCTTCTCGCTCATGGGAGAGGAGGGAGTGATGGGGTAGATACCGGCTACATCGGTGAAATGGTAGGCAACGGTGGCACAGGCCTCGTTACCGTCCATGGTTTTCATGACTTTCTTATCAGACATTACATTGCCTCCTAACGTATCCGTCGCCCGGCAGCAGCCGGTGCGGCATTTTTCTATCTGTCGGATGCTGAGTTACGCCTTGATGATAGCGCCCTCGTCGGCAGAGGCAGCCACCTTGGCATACAGCCGCAGATAGCCGTTGGGGATGTTCTTCTTGGGCAGTTCCAGTGTCTTGTAGCGCTCAGCGATCTCCTCGTCGGAGACGTGCAGCTCCAGAACGCCCTCATCCACGTCGATGAGGATCTCGTCGCCGTCGTGAACGATGGCCAGAGGACCGCCCTCGGCAGCCTCCGGAGAGATATGTCCCACGAAGCAGCCGTTGTTGGTGCCGGAGAACCGGCCGTCGGTGATCAGGGCAGCGGACTTGCTCAGGCCCACACCGTACATATACTTCATGGCCTTGAACATCTCACGCATACCTGGGCCGCCCTTGGGACCCTCGTAGCGGATGACCACCACGTCGCCGGCCTGGATCTTGCCGCCCAGGATGGCCTCCTCGGCCTCCTCCTCGCTGTTGTAGCACTTGGCCTTACCCACAAAGCGGTGCATGGAGGGATCGATGGCGCCGGGCTTGGAAACGGCGGTACGGGGGCAGAGGTTGCCGTGCAGAACGGCCACGCCGCCGGTCTTGGAGAAAGGCTCCTCCACCGTCTTGATGATGGTGGGATCCTCCGGATACTCGTAGACGTAGCCGGCCAGATTCTCGGCCAGCGTCTTGCCGCTGACGGTCATGACGGAGGTATCCAGCAGGCCGCCCAGATGCTGCATGACACGGGGGATACCACCGGCCCGGTAGAAGGCCTCCATCTCCGGCTTGGCAGCGGGATTGACCTTGGCGATCTGGGGCGTGGTCTTGGTAAGAGCCTCGAACTCCTCCAGCACGTTCATATCCAGCTCCGCCTCGTTGGCGATGGCGGGCAGGTGCAGCACGGCGTTGGTGGAGCCGCAGATGGCCATGGTCACCTTGATGGCGTTGCGGATGGCCTCCTTGGTGAGGATCTGACGGGCGGTGATGCCCTTCTTGCACAGCTCTACAATGGCACGGCCGGACTCGAAGGAGTGGCGCAGACGGCCGGCGTAAGCAGCGGGGATCAGAGCGCCACCGGGCAGGGTCATGCCCAGTGCCTCGGACACGCAGCACATGGTGTTGGCGGTGCCAAGGAAGGAACAGGAGCCGCAGCCGGGACAGGCGGTGTTCTCCAGAGAGTTGTACTCGCACTCGGTGATCTTACCGGCCTTCAGCATACCCAGGGCCTCGGAGATGGAGGTCAGGTCGGACTTACGGCCGTCGAACTCGATGCCGCCCAGCATGGGACCGCCCACGCAGACAATGCAGGGGATATCCAGACGAGCCGCCGCCATCAGCATGGCAGGCACGATCTTATCGCAGGAGGCCAGCAGCACCAGACCGTCCAGCCGGTGGGCCTGTGCCATGATCTCCACGGAGTCGCAGATGATCTCACGGGAGGGCAGAATGTAGTGCATACCCTCATGGCCCTGTGCCACACCATCGCAGGCAGCGATGGTGCCGAACTCCACAGCGGTGCCGCCGGCGGCATAGATGCCGTTTTTCACATACTCAGCCACCTTGTCCAGATTGTAGTGGCCGGGAACCAGCGTGTTCCAGGTGTTGGCAATGCCGATCAGGGGCTTGCCCTCCTTCAGTTCGCTGTCCGTGTAGCCCATGGACTTGAACAGGGAGCGGGCAAATGCGCTGTCCTCCATGCCAAGGATCGCCTTACTACGGTTTTCCATTGTGTTTCCTCCTTCAAATATGACATATCTCTTTTTCTTATGTTACTGGCCGCAGGCTGCGGCTTGGTTTGGCGGTTATTCTATAATGCCGTTTACCATTCTGAAAATATTATAAAATCCATGGTGCCTTTTGTCAATAGGATATCTTCTGCTTTTCTAAAAAACTTGACTGTTTTCCGGTATTAGTTGACTTTATCTGTGAGAAGGTCTATAATGGTCTGAATTAGATTGGTTCGCAATGTTCTATGATACAGAACGAACAAGGAAGGAAAAGATATGGCAACCACAAAAACCATCCAGTCGGTGGAGCGGGCCTTCTCCATTCTGGAATACCTTCAACAGTGCGGTGGCGGAGAGCGCAGCGTCAAGGAGATCGCTGATGCACTGGAGCTGAACAAGAGTACCGCCTTCGGCCTCATCAACACCCTGACCACGCTGGGCTACCTGCAGCAGAACGCAGATAACCAGAAGTATGTGCTGAGCCTGAAGCTGCTGAGCTTCTCCAACACCATCAAGGTCCAGAACAGCATCATCCGCACCGTCCACCCCTATCTGGAGCAGATCAGCCTGAAATACGGCGAGATCGCCCACTGCGGCGTGGCTCAAGGGGACAGCGTCATCTATGTGGACAAGGTGGAGTCCAGCCGGTCGCTGTCTATCAACACCCAGATCGGCACCAAGAACTACCTCCACTGCACCGGCGTGGGCAAGTGTATTCTGGCCTATATGCCGGAGGATGAGCAGCAGCACATCCTCGCCGGACCGCTGAAGGCACTGACCTTCAACACCATTGTGGACCCCCGTCAGCTTCAGGTGGAGCTGCGGCACATCCGGGCCGACGGCTACGCCATGGACAACGAGGAGGTGGAGGTGGGTCTGTCCTGCGTGGCAGTGCCGGTGTTCTCCGCACCGGGGCAGGTCTCCTGCTCCATCAGCATCTCCGGCATGACCCCCCGTGTCCGCACCGCCCTGCGGGGTGGACTGCTGGACGATCTGAGGCAGGCCTCCGCCGACATCTCCCGCAGTCTTTACGGCTATCAGCCCGCCGATGACCTCCTGTAACGGGTCCTGCGATCCAACTGTATACCGCTCGTCTCACAAAGCGGAGGGGAAACATGGTTTCCCCCTCCGCTTTCTTTTGCCTCAGTGCCGCACAGCAGACGACAAATCTCTCACGGAAGGATCCATTCACTCCTTCCGCAATTTTTTAATAGCACGTCACGCCGCCGTCGATGGGCAGGTTCACGCCGTTGAGGAAGGACGCCTCGTCGCTGGCCAGATACAGCACCGCATTGGCCACATCCTCCACGGAGGTCAGGCGGCCCAGCGGGATCTCGTTGAGCCGGGCCTGCTTCTTCACCGGGTCCGCCATCAGAGCCGCCACAAAGGGCGTGTCCACGGTGGCGGGATGGATGGAGTTGCAGCGGATGTTGTCCTTGCCATACCGGGCTGCCACAGACTTGGTCAGCAGGGTGATAGCACCCTTGGTGGCCGTGTAGGCCTCCGGAGTGTTCATGTGGCCGATGAGGCCGCAGATGGAGGAGGTGTTGATGATGGCGCCGCCCCCCTGCTTCCGCATCACCGGCAGAACATACTTGGTGGCCAGAAAGACGCTGGCGGTATTGACCTCCATCATCTTCATCCACTCGTCCTTCACCATTTCCTCGATGGGCTTGCGGATGTTGATGCCGGCGTTGTTCACCACCACATCCAGCCTCCCGCTCTCGGCGACGATGCGCTCTACGATGGTCTTCCACTCCTCCTCGCTGGTGACATCCGCCACGGCGCCGTGGGCCTTGCCGCCCTGACGCTTCAGCTCCTCCACCAGCTGGTCGATCTTCTCCTGCACCAGATCCAGGATCCAGACCTCGGCCCCATTCCGGGCCAGCAGCTTCGCCTGTGCCGAGCCGATGCCGCCTGCACCGCCGGTGATAACAATGACCTTACTCTGCACGTTCATGGTAAGCATCTCCTTTTCGCTGTGCGTTACGCTCTGGTTTCCTTATCCTTCCACGCCTTGGCGGGGTTCTGCACGCCCATCTTGCCGCCGCTGATCTCCAGCGTGGTGCCGGTGATATAGCGGGCATAATCCGATGCCAGAAACGCCAGCGCCCACGCCACATCCATGGGCTCACCGAAGGTCTGCATGGCGATGGCGCTCTTCATGGCCTCGCCGTTGCTGACGGTAAGTGCGTGGGTCATGTCCGTATCGATGACGCCGGGGATATACCCATTGACTCGGATGCCGTAGGGGGCCAGCTCCGCTGCCAGCGTGTTCACCATGGACTTTACGGCGGACTTGGTGGCGGCATACACGCCGCTGCCCACAGAGGGGAACACCGCCGCAAAGGAGGAGGCCAGCAGCATGACGCCACCCTTATCCTTCATGGCCTCATAGGCAATGCGTGCGCCCAGATACACCGACTTCATGTTGGTGTCCACCGTCTTGTCCCAGACGTTCTCCGGGGTGTCGATGATGCTGTACTGGGGATAGACACCGGCGTTGCTGACCCAGATGTCCAGCCCGCCCAGTGCTTCCTCGGCGTGGCGGGCAAAGCCCTTCAGGGACTCTCCGTCGGACACATCGCAGGTCTCGCCGAAGGCGGTGATGCCCTGCGCCTTCAGCTTCTCCAGCGCTGCAGCCAGCTTCGTGGGATTGGTACCGCAGATGGCCACCTTGGCCCCCAACTGGCCGAACAGCTGGGCGCAGGCCAAGCCGATGCCGACGGTACCGCCGGTGACGACGGCCACCTTGTTGTCAAAACGGATGTTCATGCTCATGACAGGATTCTCCTTTCTATGGTTCCGGTCCCCCGGAAAAAAGCGGCCGGGGACGCCCCGGTGAACGGAGCGTCCCCGGCTGGGAATGCACGTTTGATTCAGTTACGCAGAGATCAGCCAAAGACGCCTACGGCGTTAAGGATGACCACGGCGATCAGGCAGATCACGGAAGCCACGGCGCAGGGTACCGTGACGTACTTCACGGACTGCTTGGTATTCAGGTGGAAGAACTGACCCATGACCCAGAAGCCGGAGTTGTTGTAGTGGTTGCCCATCAGGGTACCACTGCCGATGGCCAGCACGGCGGCCAGAGAAGACAGGCCCAGGTCGGGCATCATGGGCAGCACGATGGCGGCTGCGGTCATGCCGGCGGTGGTCATGGAGCCCACGGAGGTCATCATGATAGCGGCGATGGCCCAAGGCACCAGAATGGCGGGGATGGGGCTGTCAGCGATGAGCTTGGACAGGGGCTCCAAAGCGGGGGAATTCTTCAGCACGTTGCCGAAGGCGCCGCCCATAGCGGTGATCAGCAGAGGAGACAGGCAAACCACCAAGCCACGGGCCACCCACTTGTTGAGCATGACCTCGCCCAGCTTTGCCTTGGGCTCATTGTAGGTGTCGGCGTACACGCCCAGCACCATTTTGCGCTGCTTGTAGCCCAGATAGAAGGAGTACAGCAGGCCGATGGACAGAGCGATGACCTTGTTGCCGATGGTGGTGCAGATGGTGTAGATCGCGCTGCCCTCGGCGGCATACATCTGAGCGAAGGAGGACACGGAGATCAGCAGCACAGGCAGCAGCAGGGGCAGGAAGCCCTCACCGGTGTGGGGCAGGCCGGGATCCTTGATGAGGATGTCATCCACGCTGTCGGAACCGGTCTCCTCCATGCCACGAACGAACTCAGGATTGGGCTCGATCCACTCCTTCTCCGTCCACTTCCGCAGCAGGAAGTAGGTGCCGAAGAAGCCCACGAAGCTGATGACCAGACCCCAGACGATGGTCATACCCAGATCGCTGCCGAACATCAGCGCAATGGCCAGGATGCCGGGGGTGGGAGGCACCAGACCGTGGGTCAGGAACAGGCCCAGACCGGTGAAGGAAGCCATGGTGGACATGGAGATGTGCTTACGCTTGGAGAGCATAGAGGCAATGGGCGCTGTCAGCACCATGGTGATATCCCCGAAAACAGGGATAGACATGATGAAGGCCGTCAGGGCCGGAGCCAGCTCCATGCGCTTACCATGGAACAGCTTGATAAAGAAGTTTGCAATGACCTTGGCGGCGCCAGTATCCTCGATGGCCATGGAAATGATGGCGCCAAGGATGATGGTGATGCCCACGCTGCCCAGCGTGCCGCCAAAACCGTTGCTGATGTAATCCACGGAACCGGTGACGCCGTAACCCAGCGCAATACCGGTTCCCAGCGCAGCAATAAACAGCGCCAGCACGGGATGCATCTTTGCTTTGACGATCATCAGCACCAAGGCTGCGATCGCCACTACCAGAATCAGAATGAATACTCCAGCAGACATAGTGTTTTCTCCTTTTCAGATTTTCTCTCTGACTTGCAGCGGACTCTCGGTGCTCTGCCCGCTTACTCATGCGACACCTTCTCCCTTGCGCCGCATCGGTAAGCGGATATTTCCGTTCGCCGTTCTACAATGTCGATGCCCGTATTTTATTCCCAAATGGGTCATTTGTCAATATCCTCTGCCGCATTTTGTCGTTATTTACATATTTCTTTTCTTGTTTTGTACATTTCAGAGAAAGTTCCTGTGGCATACTATTTTGCATACAAAAGTGGCGTCATTCCTCTCATCCTTTTGCGTTTCTCATTCTATTATGCAGAATGAGAAACGCATCTTATACTAAACATCACACACCGAACTCTGCCCTCCGCGCTTTATGCTTTCCCCCAAGCGGCCCGCCCTTTTCTCACTGGCCTAAAAGAATACACTCCTCTCCTTCACGCTCCATAGAATCTCGCCCCTATTAGAACGCCTTGCCGCACTTTCTTCTACCCCGCTCTCCCCCACGTCGCATTGCTCAGTTCTTCGCTTTGTAAGAAGATGCCGCCTCCGATTGGAATGCATCTCCCTAAACGGCATAAAAATAAGGCGCAAGCGGTTTCCGCTTGCGCCTTATCTCATACTATTTCACCCTTGGCTGCACCGATGGTGTGCCGTTGGGGTCACAGTTCTTCGTTCAATTAGTCCTGGTTGATGGCGATGACAACACCGGAACCGACGGTACGGCCGCCCTCACGGATAGCGAAACGCAGACCGGTCTCGATAGCGATGGGGGTGATCAGCTCCACGTTCATGTCGACGTTATCGCCGGGCATGCACATCTCAGTGCCCTCGGGCAGGGAGATGATGCCGGTCACGTCGGTGGTACGGAAGTAGAACTGGGGACGATAGTTGTTGAAGAAGGGGGTGTGACGGCCACCCTCGTCCTTGGTCAGAACGTACACCTGACCAACGAACTTGGTGTGGGGATGAATGGAACCGGGCTTGGACAGAACCTGACCACGCTCGATCTCGGTCTTAGCCACGCCACGCAGCAGAGCGCCGATGTTGTCGCCAGCCTCAGCGTAGTCCAGCAGCTTGTGGAACATCTCGATACCGGTAACGGTGGTCTCACGCTTCTCGTCGGACAGACCAACGATCTCGACCTTCTCGTTCAGGTTCAGCACGCCACGCTCCACACGACCGGTAGCAACGGTACCACGGCCGGAGATGGTGAACACGTCCTCGACGGGCATCAGGAAGGGCATATCCTCCTTGCGGTCGGGGGTGGGAATCCAAGTGTCAACAGCGTCCATCAGCTCCTTGATGCAGGCATACTCAGGAGCGTTGGGATCGGTGGACTCGGAGATCAGGGCGTTCAGAGCGGAACCACGGATGATGGGGGTGTCATCGCCGGGGAAGCCGTAGAAGTCCAGCAGCTCACGGACCTCCATCTCCACCAGCTCCAGCAGCTCCTCATCGTCCACCTGGTCGCACTTGTTCAGGAACACCAGCACAGAGGGCACGTTCACCTGACGGGCCAGCAGCAGATGCTCACGAGTCTGAGCCATGGGGCCGTCGGTGGCAGCGATGACCAGGATAGCGCCATCCATCTGGGCAGCACCGGTGATCATGTTCTTGATATAGTCGGCGTGACCCGGGCAGTCCACGTGAGCATAGTGACGGTTGGCCGTCTCATACTCGACGTGGGCGGTGTTGATGGTGATACCACGCTCACGCTCCTCGGGAGCCTTATCGATGGAAGAGTAGTCGGTGTACTCAGCACCGCCCTGCAGCGCCAGGTACTTGGTGATGGCAGCGGTCAGAGTGGTCTTACCATGGTCGATGTGACCGATGGTGCCGATGTTAACATGGGGCTTGTTTCTCTCAAATTTCTGCTTGGCCATTTGAAATGATCCTCCTTAACAGTTTTGCAAATTCTTAAAGTGCAATGTTTTGCTCGACATTGCTATTTTACAGTATCTGCGGCAGAAAAGCAACCTAAAATTTAGGATTTACGCCTCATGGCCGCTGCGCTTGCTGACCAGCTTCTCCTGCAGACTCTTGGGCAGCTCCACATAGTGGCTGGGCTCCATGGTGTACTGGCCACGGCCCTGGGTGCGGGAGCGCAGGTTGGTAGCATAGCCGAACATCTCGGACAGGGGGACAAAGGCATCGATCTGCTGGGCGCCGGAGCGCATCTCGTAGCCCTGGATCTGGCCACGGCGGGCATTCAGGTCGCCGATGACATCGCCCATATACTCGTCGGGTACGATAACGCACACCTTCATGATGGGCTCCAGCAGGACGGGATCCGCCTCACGCATAGCCTCTTTGAAGGCCATGGAGCCGGCGATCTTAAAGGCCATTTCGGAGGAGTCCACCTCGTGGTAAGAACCATCGTACAGCGTGACCTTCACATCCACCACGGGATAGCCGGCCAGCACGCCCGCCTGCATGGCGCCCTGAATACCGGCGTCGATGGCGGGGATATACTCCTTGGGAATGGCGCCGCCCACGACGGCATTGACAAACTCGTAGCCCTTGCCGGACTCGTTGGGCTCCAGCGTGATCTTCACGTGACCGTACTGACCGGAGCCACCGCTCTGGCGCTTGTACTTGGTCTCGTGGTTGACCTTCTTGCGGACGGTCTCCTTGTAAGCCACTTGGGGAGCGCCCACATTGGCCTCCACCTTGAACTCACGCAGCAGACGGTCCACGATGATCTCCAGATGCAGCTCACCCATACCGGCGATGATGGTCTGACCCGTCTCCTCGTCGGTGTAGGCCCGGAAGGTGGGATCCTCCTCGGCCAGCTTGGCCAGAGCGATGCCCATCTTCTCCTGACCGGCCTTGGTCTTGGGCTCGATGGCCACACGGATCACGGGCTCGGGGAATTCCATGGACTCCAGAATGATGGGGTTCTTCTCGTCGCACAGGGTATCACCGGTGGTGGTGTTCTTCAGGCCCACCATGGCGGCGATGTCGCCGGCATAGACGGTCTCCAGATCCTCACGGTGATTGGCATGCATCTGCAGCAGACGACCCACACGCTCACGCTTGTTCTTGGTGGCATTGAGCACCGCAGAACCTGTGTTCAGCGTACCGGAGTACACACGGAAGAAGCTCAGACGGCCCACATAGGGGTCGGTCATGATCTTGAAGGCCAATGCGGCGAAGGGCTCGTCGTCGGAAGCGTGACGATCCTCCTCCTCCTCGGTCTTGGGGTTGACACCCTTGATGGCCTCGATATCGGTGGGGGCGGGCATATAGTCCACCACGGCATCCAGCAGCTTCTGGACGCCCTTGTTGCGGTAGGAAGAACCGCAGGTGACAGGCACCATTTCCACAGCCAGCGTGGCCTTACGGATGGCGGCACGGATCTTGGAAGCAGGGATCTCCTGACCCTCCAGATACATCTCCATGATCTCATCATCGAACATGGAAACGGCGTCCAGCAGCTTCTCACGATACTCGTTGGCCAAGTCCACCATGTCCTCAGGGATGGGCTCCACACGCATATCCTTGCCCAGCTGATCGTAGTAGATATCAGCATCCATCTCCACCAGATCGATGATACCCTTGAAGGTATCCTCCTTCCCGATGGGCAGCTGGATGGGTACGGCGTTGCACTTCAGACGATCATGGATCATGTCCAGCACGTGATAGAAATCAGCGCCGGTGATGTCCATCTTATTGACGTACACCATCCGGGGAACATGATAGTGGTCGGCCTGACGCCACACCGTCTCGGACTGAGGCTCCACACCGCCCTTGGCACACATCACGGTGACAGAGCCGTCCAGCACACGCAGAGAACGCTCCACTTCCACAGTGAAGTCCACGTGACCGGGGGTGTCGATGATGTTGATACGGGTCTGAGGAAACTGGTTCTTGGAACCCTTCCAGTAGCAGGTGGTAGCGGCGGAGGTGATGGTGATACCACGCTCCTGCTCCTGC
>OJPN01001367.1_pt1 | contig 17463 bp, 12 predicted proteins | sample 1598511 | NCBI WGS metagenome assembly OJPN01 (sample SAMN03922485, study PRJEB24848) | human gut metagenome | isolation source: stool sample | host: Homo sapiens | place: Germany | collected 2011-05
GCCTTGCGGCGATGCCAGCCCCCTTTCACAAGGGGGCCTATTGGTGCGGAACATCAGCCCCCCTTGTGAAAGGGAGGTGGCACGGCGAAGCCGTGACGGAAGGATTCTGTCCCTCGTCCCCCGCAGGGCGAAAACCACGTCCATTTTAACGTTAGCGCTACAAGCCCTTCGGCGTTCCCCTCATCCGGCCCTGCGGGCCACCTGCCCTATCCCTTTTGTCCCTGTGGGACATTTCCCCTTGACAAGGGGAATCGGCCCCAGGGGAAGGCAGAAAAACAGCCGCCTCCCGGCGGCTGTTTTTCACGCAAACTCTCAAACTCTTTCAGCCCAGCGCGCCTTTGGTGCGCTGCTCTTTCCGCTCCTCCATTTTGGAGATGACCACGGCGCAGGCGGCGTCGCCGGTGATGTTCACGGTGGTGCGGCCCATGTCGAAGATGCGGTCCACACCCATGACCAGGCCGATACCCTCCACGGGCAGGCCCACGCTCTCCAGCACCATGGCCAGCATGACCATGCCCGCGCCGGGGACGCCTGCGGTGCCGATGGAGGCCAGGGTGGCGGTGAGGACGATGGTGACCATCTGGCCCAGGGTCAGGTCGATGTTAAAGCAGGAGGCGATGAACACGGCGCACACGCCCTGATAGATGGCGGTGCCGTCCATGTTGATGGTGGCCCCCAGGGGGATGATGAAGGAGGCGATCTCCTTCCGGGCCCCCAGCTTCTCGGCGCACTCCAGGGTGAAGGGCAGGGTGCCCACGGAGGAGGCGGAGGAGAAGGCCATCATCATGGCGGGGACCATCTCCCGGAAGAAGGCCACGGGGGAGATCCGGGCCAGGGCGGCCATGCTGAAGGAATAGACGCACAGAGCGTGGATCACATAGCCGATATAGGCCACCAGCAGCACGGCGGCCAGGGCACCCAGGATCTTGGGGCCGTTCTCCGCCACCACGGGGGCCAGCAGGCAGGCCACGCCCACGGGGGACAGACGGATGATCAGGTCCATGACCTTCATAGACACCTCGTTAAAGCTGTCCACCACCTGGGCGCACACCAGGCCCTTCTCCCCGGCCACCAGGATGCCCACGCCGAAGAGGATGGCGATGACGATGACCTGGAGCATAGAGGCCGAGCGCATGGGCTCGATGACGTTGGCGGGGAAGATGTTCACCAGGGTGTCCATAAAGCTCACCGGGTCGCTGGCGGTGTACTCCCCGGCGGCCAGCTTGTCCAGGGGCGGGAAGAAGCCGCGGCACAGGTTGGCCAGCACCAGGGCGATGACCACGGCCAGGGCGGTGGTGCACATGTAATAGACGATGGTCTTCACGCCCACCGAGCCCAGCTTTTTGATGTCCCCCATGGAGATGATGCCGGCGGTGATGGAGAACAGGACGATGGGCACCACGATGAACTTGATGAGGTTCAGGAAGATGGTGCCGAAGGGCTTGACATAGGTCTTGGCGAAGTCCACGCCGCCGGGGATGGCCATCAGGGCCAGACCGGCCACGATGCCGATGACCAGGCCCACGAAGATCCAAAATGCAAGGGGCAGTTTCTTTGTGTTCATTTTCTCTCCTCCTAAATTTCAGGGTCGATTGTTTCGGGGTCGTTTCTCTTCTCTCTTTCCCCTCCATTATATCGGCATTTTCCCCCTTTTACAAGAAAAATTTTCCCCTGTTTCGTCTATTTTCCCCATTTCCCCGGGAAAATTTCGGTTTTTGCCATCCAGATGCAGGAAAATTATTTCTCCGGCCCATATTTCGACGGTTTTTATTCCACAATGTGGTAAACTGTTTTTGACAACACCAGAAAGAAAGCGGGGGTCCAGTATGCGTTTTCTCACCAAAAAGGGACTGTATGACAGCGGGCGGGTGCTGTTTCTGCCCGTGGAGGACATCGCCCCCAATCCGGGCCAGCCCCGCACCCAGTTCTCCCAGCCCGAGCTGGAGGAGCTGGCCGGGTCCATCCGCGCACTGGGGCTGCTCCAGCCCCTCACCGTCCGCCGGGGGGAGGGGGGCTGGGAGCTGGTGGCGGGGGAGCGCCGCCTGCGGGCGGCCAAGCTGGCGGGGCTACAGCAGGTGCCCTGCCTGTCCGTCCAAGCCGACGGCCAGACCTCCTCCCTGTTCGCCCTGGTGGAAAACCTCCAGCGCCGGGACCTGGACTTCTGGGAGGAGGCCCTGGCCCTGCGGCGGCTTCAGGGGGACTTTGCCCTGTCACAGGAGGAGCTGGCCCGGCGGCTGGGCAAGAGCCAGTCGGCCATCGCCAACAAGCTGCGGCTCCTCAAGCTCCCCCAGGAGGTCCTGTCCGCCCTGCGGGACGCCGGGTGTACCGAGCGCCACGCTCGCTCACTCCTCCGCCTGCCCGACGGGGAGCAGCAGCGCCGGGCGGCGGACCGGGCCATCCGGGACAAGCTCACCGTGGCCCAGACGGAGGCCCTGGTGGAGTCTATGCTCCGCTCCCCGCCCCCCAAAAAGCGCCGCCCCACCCTCATCGTCAAGGATGTGCGCCTCTTCCTGAACACCATTTCCCACAGCCTGGATGTGATGCGCTCGGCAGGGGTGGACGCCCAGTGCCAGCGCCAGGACGCCCCCGACGCCATCACCCTGACCATTCGCATACCCACGCCGCCCAGAACATAGCAAACGCGCCCATGGATCGATGTTCAAACGATCCATGGGCGCGTTTTGTTTTGTTTATAGTCCCTCCACGCCCAGCTCCTCCACGGCGTGGCGCATGTGGATGGCCATGGCGTGCTCGGCCCCCTCGCCGTCCCGCTTTTGGATGAACTCCAGCAGCAGGGCGTGGTCTTGCAGGGTGATCTGGGCCAGGGCCTCCTTGTGCTCCCCGGCGGAGATGGCCGTCTCCACCGCCCGGTCGATCATGGGCAGCAGACGCATCATAAATTCGTTGTGGGCCGCCCGGACGATGGCGGCGTGAAAGGCCCGGTCTGCCTGGGTCCGGTCCGCCCCCCGGCGGATGCAGTCGGCCACCGCCGCCCCCTGGGTCAAAATGTCCTCCAGCTCCCGCTCGGTGGCCCGGCGGCAGGCCAGGCGGGCGGCCTGGGGCTCGAAAATAGTCCGCAGTTCGAACAGGTCCCGCAGCTGGCCCTTCACCCGGGCCAGGTCGTCAAAGCCGAAGTCCTCCACCTGGGCCGCCTTTTGGGTGACAAAGGTGCCCCGGCCCCGGCGCACCTCCACCACGCCCTGGACCAGCAGGGCCCGCAGGGCCTCCCGCAGGGTGGCGCGGCTGACCCCCAGCTGGGCGGACAGCTCCACCTCGTTGGGCAGCTTCTCCCCGGGCCGGAACCGCTTTTCCACCGCGATCCAGCTGTACAGCGTCTTTCCCGCCTGCTGGGACAGATTTCCCATGGTCCATTCCTCTTTTCTCTTGACAATTCTGAATCACATGATATAACATGTAGTCAGACAATGCAATAGTTATCAGACAACTATTTTTGTTTTGTATTCCCGTGAATACAAAACACTATTTTGAGGAGGAGTTTTTTGTATGCGTTCTGACGTTGTGAAAAAAGGCATCCCCGCCGCCCCCAACCGCTCCCTGCTCTATGCCCTGGGCTATACCAAGGAGGAGCTGGAGCGCCCCCTGATCGGCGTGGTCTGCTCCTATAACGAGATCGTCCCCGGCCACATGAACCTGGACAAGATCGCCGAGGCGGTGAAGGCCGGTATCCGGGCCGCCGGGGGCACCCCCGTGGAGTTCCCCGCCATCGCCGTGTGCGACGGCATCGCCATGGGCCACGTGGGCATGAAGTATTCCCTGGTCACCCGGGACCTCATCGCCGACTCCACCGAGGCCATGGCCATGGCCCACCAGTTCGACGGTCTGGTGATGATCCCCAACTGCGACAAGAATGTGCCCGGCCTGCTCATGGCCGCCGCCCGGGTGAACATCCCCACCATCTTCTGCTCCGGCGGCCCCATGCTGGCCGGTACCCTGAACGACGGCCGCCGCACCTGCCTGTCCCACATGTTCGAGGCCGTGGGCGCTTACTACGCCGGAAAGCTGGATGAGGCGGGCGTGGAGGAATATGAGAACGCCGCCTGCCCCACCTGCGGCTCCTGCTCCGGCATGTACACCGCCAACTCCATGAACTGCCTCACCGAGGCCATCGGCATGGCCCTGCGGGGCAACGGCACCATCCCCGCCGTCTATTCCGCCCGGCTGCGCCTGGCCAAGCACGCGGGCATGAAGATCATGGAGCTGGTGGAAAAGAACATCCGGCCCCGGGACATCATGACCCGCGCCGCCTTCCACAACGCCGAGACCATCGACATGGCCCTGGGCTGCTCCACCAACACCATGCTCCACCTGCCCGCCATCGCCCACGAGTGCGGCATCGAGCTGTCCTTCGACATGGCCAACGAAATTTCTGACCACACCCCCAACCTGTGCCACCTGGCCCCTGCGGGCAACACCTATATGGAGGACCTGGAGCGGGCCGGCGGCGTGTACGCCGTGATGGCCGAGCTGGCCAAGAAGAACCTGATCGACACCAGCCTGCTCACCTGCACCGGCAAGACCGTGGCCGAGAATTTGGAAGGCGTGGTCAACCGCAACCACGACATCATCCGGCCCATCGATGACCCCTACACCAAGACCGGCGGCATCGCCGTGCTGAAGGGCAACCTGGCCCCCGACGGCTGCGTGGTGAAGCAGTCCGCCGTGGCCCCGGAGATGATGGTCCACCAGGGCCCCGCCCGGGTGTTCAACAGCGAGGACGACGCCATCCAGGCCATTTACGACGGCAAGATCGTCTCCGGCGACGTGGTGGTCATCCGGTATGAGGGCCCCAAGGGCGGCCCCGGTATGCGGGAGATGCTCAACCCCACCTCCGCCATCGCGGGCATGGGCCTGGACAAGGACGTGGCTCTCATCACCGACGGGCGCTTCTCCGGCGCTACCCGGGGCGCGTCCATCGGCCACGTCTCCCCTGAGGCGGCCAGCGGCGGCCCCATCGGCCTGGTGGAGGAGGGCGACCTCATCTCCATCAACATCCCCGAGCACACCATCCAGCTGCTGGTGGACGACGCCACCCTGGCCGAGAGAAAGGCCAAGTGGGTCTGCCCCGAGCCCAAGATCAAGACCGGCTATCTGGCCCGCTACGCCAAGATGGTCTCCTCCGCCGACAAGGGCGCGATCCTGGAGTAAACTTATCGCAATTTTCTTTGAAAATACAACAAAAAGCAATCAGCGTGTTCCCGGATTTAAACGGGAACACGCTGATTTTTGTTTTGTTTATTTGGCAGACAGGCCCTGGGTCTCCCGCCAATACTCCGCCCACAGGAAGCGGGTGACAAAGTCCTGCTGCTCCTGGGGGAGGGCGTCGGTGATCTGGCCGTCATACAGGTACAGCCCCCGCTCGTGGACCAGGGGGGTCACCTCCCGCACCTGGCGGGCAAGCTGCATAAAGGCCGGTCCCGTCCAGCCGCACAGGTCAAAGACCTTGGGCATGAGGAAGCAGGGAGAGAAATCCCCGCCGTCCCCGGTGAAGTCGTCGCCCAAAATCTCTTTGGCGGCGGCGTTGGCCCAGATGAGATAGGGCGTGGCGTAGTAGTCGTAAAAGCCCTGGAGGGTGCCCAGGTCAAAGGTCAGCCCCATGGCGGCATAGGCGGAGTTGCCGTTGCCCCCCCAGGGCTTGTGGTCCCCAAAGAGCACCAGCACCACCGGCTCGTCCAGACTGTCCAAGTCTTGGGTCAGCTTGTTCATGGCGGCGATGGTCTCCCCCACCCCGGAGAGATAGTGGTTCCAGATGTTGCAGCTCTCCTGGTCCAGACCGCTGCCCTCGGGGGTGACGTACTCGGTGTTGGCCGGGGCGGCCCACTCATAGGGGCCGTGGTTCTGATAGGACACGGAGAAGGAGAAGCAGGGGCCGTCGGCTACCCGCTCCTTCAGCTGAGCGAACAGCTCGTCGGTGAGAATATCGTCGGAGTGATAGATGGCGCTGGTGGGGTCCACCAGATCGCCATAGTGGTTCTCGGTGAACCAGCTGTCCTGAAAGCCCAGATAGCCGTTCACGTTCTGGCGGTTATAGAACCAGCTGTAGCCCGGGTGGCTGAAAAAGGTCTGATAGCCCTGGTCCCGGAGATACCAGACGTAGGAGTCGGTGTCCCGGCGGAAGTCGTCGTGCTGGGAATAGCCGGACAGAAAGCCCCACTCGCTGTCCACCGTGCCCCCGGCGAAAATGTTGGTCAGCAGCCTGCCGGACACGCCCTGGTCGGTCAGCTCATGCCACTGCTCATATACCTGGGCCACGGCGGGCTGGCTTGCCATAAAGTCAAAGTCGGTCAGGTCGCAGAAGGCCTCCAGCATAATGCCCATGACGGACACCTGCTTGTCCGCCGGGATGTCCTCGTCGGTAAACTCCGCCAGCATGGCCTGGGCCGCCTGGGCGTCATACCCCGGGGGCGGCGCGGGGAACATGTCCCGCATGCTGTATAAGAAGGGGTACAGGCAGCCTTTCGATACGAAGACCTCCACGTCGGACCAGGGGTTGATATACTCGGAATTGTCCGTGGCCTGATACAGGTCCTGGTCAGTAAACAGGCTGGCGCAGCTCACGGCGCACAATGCGGCGCAGGAGGCGGCGGCAAAGGCCCGCACCCAGCCCCGACGGGGCCATTTGGGGATGAGCAGGGCCGAGAAGAGCAGCCCCGCCACCAGCGCCCCCAGGGTCAGCCAGGTGAGCCAGTCCACATCCAGGGAGTAGTTGCCCACGATGCCCCCGGCCTCGGAGACAAGCCGGAGGTCGGCGGCCAGAAAGGGGTCAGACCGCAGGCGGATCTTGAAATAGTTCACCATGGCCACGATGATACAGGGCAGAAAGCTGCCCAAAAAGGCGCACCAGCCCCGGCGGGTGAGGAAATAGAACAGCCAGATGAGCAGCACCGGGGGCAGCAGATTCAGCCCCAGCAGGGCCGGGTGGTGAAAATAGGACTGGAACAGGGCCAGCCCCGGCAGCTTCACATAGGCCGCCGCCCCATACAGCAGGGCCAGCACCCCCACGCAGCAGCCCAGCCCCGTGAGGGCGAAGAGCAGCCACACCCGCCGCAGCGGCGTGAGGGGCGGGGTTTGTTTGTGGGGATGATGTCGTGTCATGTGGATACCTTCCTTATCAAAAAGCCCTTCCTATGCCTTCCCCTGGGGGAAGGCTTTGGGACGAGGGGTTTTCTCACCCCGTAATGACCGTTCCCTCCACCCGCTGGCCCAGGGTGTCCAGCAGGAGGGCGTGTTCTACCCGGCCGTCCAGGATGGACACCTGGCCCACGCCGGACTGGATGGCATGGACGCAGCCCCGGACCTTGGGGGCCATGCCCCCGGCGATGAGACCGGCGTCCATCAGCTCCAGGGCCCGCTTCACGTCCATGTGGGGCACGGCGGTTTTGGTGTTGTGGCTGTCGATGAGGATGCCCCCCACGTCGGTGAGGAACACCAGCTTCTGTGCCCCCAGGGCCTCGGCCACCGCCCGGGCGGCGTCGTCGGCGTTGCAGTTCAGGCCGCCGCCGTCCTCCCCCAGGACGATGGGAGAGATGACAGGCAAAAAGCCCGCGTCCAGCAGGGTGGTGATGAGCCTGGTGTCCACGTGGGTGATCTCCCCCACCCGGCCCAGGGCCGGGTCCTTCACCGTGGCGGTGATGAGGCCGCCGTCCTTGCCGGACACGCCCACGGCGGACACCTTCTGCCGGGCCAACTCCTGGACGATGGACTTGTTCACCTGGGCCGACAGGGCCAGCTCCGCCGTGTCCAGCACGGCCTGGTCCGTGTAGCGATAGCCGTTTTCAAACCGGGTGGGCACGTGCAGCCGGGACAGCAGGGCGGTGATGTGCTTGCCGCCCCCGTGGACCAGCACCACCCGCACCCCGGCCATGCGCAGGGCGGCCACGTCCTGGAGGGTGGTGTCGTGGACAGACTCCGCCCCGATGGCCGAGCCGCCGTATTTTACAACGACCGTCTGCCCCTCCGCCCGGTTCAGGATGGGCAGGAGGGAGAGCAGGCTGCGCACCTTCTCCATGCCGTCCAGGCCGTGGGACACGTCATACTCCTGAAGATAGGTGTGGACATAGTCCACGTCGGAGGGAGTGTCGATATACTCGCTGCCCCGCTTCTGCCGGGTCTCCGCCCCCTTGCCGGTGATGAGCAGGACAGACGGGCTCTGGCAGGACAGGATGGCCCGGCGGATGGCCTCCCCCCGGTTGGGCTCGATGGAGTAGTCGCAGGCGACATACTGGGCGATCTCCCGGCAGATGGACACGGTGTCCTCCTCCCCGGAGTCCTCCTCGGTGAGAATGATGAAGTCGGAGTTGGCCCCGGCCACCTCGCCCAGATCTTTCCGCCGGTCCAGGGCCTTTTTGCCGGGGCAGCCGAACACGGTGACGATGCGCCGCCCGGGATACTCCGCCTGGACGGAGCGGAACAGAGTCTCGAAGCTCATGCGGTTGTGGGCATAGTCCACAATGGCGGTGACGGTGTCGTCGGCGTTAGAGTAGACTTCCATGCGCCCGGGCACCCGGGCCTTCATCAGCCCCACATACACCGCCTGCTCCGGGATGTTCAGCCCCTGGCACACGGCGATGGCGGCCAGGGCGTTTTCCACGTTGAACAATCCGGGCATAGTCAGGCGGAACTCCCGCTGGAACCGGCGGGTGCGCACCCGGAACAGGATGTCGTTGCCCCGCTTGCGCACCTGGCTGGCGTACACGTCCGCCTCCTCATTCTTCTGGGAGAAGGTGATGACGGGGCGGCCCCCCTCCTGAGCGGCCTGGAGCACCCGCTGGGCGTGGTCGCAGTCCAGATTCACGCAGGCGATGCGGGCCTGGGCGAAAATTTTCAGCTTGGAGGAGAAATAGTCCTCAAAGTCCGGGTGCTCGATGGGGGAGATGTGGTCGGTGCCGATGTTCAAAAAGCAGGCAGCGGCAAAGTCGGTACACAGGGTGCGGTGATACTTCAGCGCCTGGCTGGACACCTCCATGGTCACATAGCCCAAGCCGTTGTCCCGGGCGTTGGCAAAGTGCCGCTGAAGCTCCAGGGGCTCCGGGGTGGTGAGGTGGGACTCGAACTGCTCTGTGCCGTCATAGGTGTCGATGGAGGAGATGACGCCCGAGGCGGGGCGGCCCTCCCCCGCCAGATACTCGTCCAGAATATACTTCAGGTAATAGGCGGTGGACGACTTGCCCTTGGTCCCCGTGATGCCGATGACGTTCAAATCGCCGGAGGGGTGGCCGTAGAACAGGTCGGCCAGGGGGGCGATGGTCTCCCGCATGTCCGTCACCCGGATGCAGGGCAGGTCCACCTGGGGATAGGGCTCCAGGCTGACATAGGCCATGGCCCCCTTGTCCCGGGCCATCTGTAAAAATTCCGCTTTGAAGTGGGCACCCTTGCACACAAACAGGGTGCCGGGGACCACCTGGCGGGAGTCGTAGGAAACCAGAGCCACCGGGGCCGTCAGGTCCAGGCCGGCGGGCCGGGACACCAGCAGCCCCCGCTGCTCCAACAGATCAAGATAGTCCCCCAGGGGACGGATGGACTGAGCCATAGCTGTCGCCTCCATGAAATCAAGAATAAATCGCCCGGGGAATATTTTTTATTGCCCCGGGCTTTTTTATTGTTCAGCTAAAGATGTCCCGCAGGGGCCGGCGGCAGGCCAGCACGGCCCGCTCGGCCAGGACGGACATGGCGTCGGTGTAGAAGGGGGGCAGCTGGCGGCGGACGGCGAACACAGACAGCTCTGTGCAGGCCAGCACCCCGCTGTCGCAGCCCTGGGCCAGCAGGTCCTGGTGGATGGCGTCGAACTTCTGGGGGTCGCCGTCCCGCCCGGCCTTCACGTCGTCATAGATCAGGGACATGACCAGCTTCTGGGCCGCCGGGGAGGGCGTCACCGCCGTGATGCCCAGGGCCGCAAACTCCTTCTGATACAGGCCCGAGCGGATGGTCCCGTCGGTGGCCAGAATGCCCGGGCGGGTGCGCCCCTGGCGCTTCAAGGCCGCCGCCGTCTCCCGGATCATGTTCAGAATGGGGACGCCGATGTGCTCCTGCACCCGATCCAGAAAGAAGTGGGACGTGTTGCAGGGCACGGCCAGCACCGTGCAGCCCGCCCCCTCCAGCAGCCGGGCGTCGGCCAGCAGCCGCTGAAACACCGCCTCCTGCTCCTCCGCCGTGCCCAGGATGGCCGCCGTGCGGTCGGGCATCTGGCAGTCAGACAGGATGAGGGCGTTCACGTGCTCCTGGTCGGTGTGGGCGTCGGTGCGGTCAATGACCAGCTGATAAAAGGTGTTGGTGGCCTGGGGCCCCATGCCCCCCAGCACCCCGAGACGGTCGTTCACAGAAACCTCCACGTTATCCCTCCGGCACCTTGTTGTACTGGTCGAAACGCTTGATGTTGCCGATATGGTTCTTCAAAATGCGCAGGCGGCGTTTCAGGCTGGCGTCGCCGGAGTAGACCAAAGAGTGGGAGTCCTTCCCCGCCCGGATCAGCTCCTGCATCTCCCCGTGGTAGGCCTTGGGGGTGAACTTGAAGGCGACTTTTCGGGGCACCATCCGCCACAGGGAGCGGTCGTGGGTCATCTGGAAGGGCAGGTCTTGATGCTCCACCCGGTCCTCCACCACCATTTTGGCGATGTTGTGGCCGGAGCCGGTGACATAATAGTTGCTGCGGCCCTGGCGGCAGTTGATCTCAAAGGCCTTATACTTGCCGTCCCGGCGGTCATATTTGATGTCGAAATTGGAGAAGCCGGTGAAGTGCAGGCTCTCCAGCAGGTCCCGGAACTTAGATTCCAGCTCCTCGTCGCAGTCGGTGAGGATCACGGCGTGGTTGCCGATGCCGTGGGGAGAGTGCTCCTCCAGCAGCACGTGGCCCAGGCACATAGTGGTCACCTTGCCGTTGCGGTCAGAGTAGCTGGTGAGCACCCGCATATAGCTGTCGTCCCCGGGGATGAACTCCTGGAGGACCATGTGGTCCTGATAGCCCGCAGCATAGACGTGGTCCAGGCTCTCCAGCAGCTCCTCCCAGCTCTGGCAGATATACACCTTGGCCAGGGAGTGGTCGCCACAGGCCCAATAGGCCACGGAGTCGGCGGGCTTGGCGATATAGGGCGGGCCCCAGGGCAGGGAGAAGTCGTGGCCCATGGACTTGTCATAGATAAAGGTGGCCGGGTGGTCCACCCCGTGCTGGTCGCACAGCTGATAGAACCGCTCCTTGTTGATGAGGGAGTTCAGCAGATCCTCAGAGATATAGGGTGCGATGACGTTTTCCGGCAGATGGTCCCGGTGGCGGGCGGCCAGCTGGACATAGCTGTCGCCGCAGCCCAGCAGCAGGACGGTCTTGTCCGCAAATTCTTCGGCCACCGCCCGGGCGTTGCGCAGGAAGGCCTCGTCGCTCTCGTTGTCTGGGCAGACCCGATAGTCGAGGATGGCGCTGCCGTGGCAGGGGAAGGAGGGATATTTGCCAAAGGCCACCGAGCGCACGCCATAGGCCTCGTGAAAGGCCCGGGCCACGCTGTATACGTTGATATCGCCGCCGAAGAGCAGCGGCTGGAAGGAAAGTGACTGATCCATCAAAGAGACTCCTTTGTATTCCAATGTCTGGTGTCATTGCGCTGGATATCGCGGGCGGCTGATAGCCGCCCCTACGAGGTATGGCGGGGCTGTTCGTAGGGGCCGCTGTCCCCAGCGGCCCGTCGTTATATGGGTGGTCATCGTTCGGGCGGATGAGGACATCCGCCCCTACTTGGCTTGCCCCTTATCGAAACTCCACCTGAAAGCCCCGGGCGAACAGGGGGTCCATCTCAAAGGTGGCCAGGTCGCCCACGGAGCACTTCAGGTCCGTCACGTCCAGGATGAGCTCGCTGGCCCCCAGGCCGCCCAGCACACGGGCCCGCTGAGACCCCAGGCGCACGGTGCGGCGGTTATTTTTCCGCCACCGGGCGATGGCAGCCAGCAGCCCCGTCTCCCTGGGCCGAGTGACCCCAAAGCCGTTTTGATAGCCCACGGGCAGCACCGCCACCCGGGTGGGCTTTTTCAGGGTGACGGGCCGGTCCACCCCCAGCACGTGGCCTTTGGGCAGCCAGCGCACCTCTGTCAGGGGGGCCTGTCCAAAGCCCACGGTCTTCAGTCCGTCGTCCCGGGTGCGGCGGCACCGGCCCAGGATGGCGGAGCCGGCCCGGACCCCGTCCAGCTCCGGCGCAAGCCCGTGGAGCAGGGCGAAGGAGCCGGCGGCGTGGACCACCCCGGTCTCGAATCCCGCCTGGTGGATGGCATCCAGGGCCTGCTGAAACTGCTCCAGCTGGCGCTTGGCCTGGGGGTCGTTGGGCCGGGCGGCATGGAGCTGGGTATACACCCCGGACAGGGCCACGTTGGGCATGGAGCGATAGGCCAGCAGCAGCTTTTCCGGCTCGCTGACCAAAAAGCCCCCAAAGCCCATGCCCGTGTCCACCTGGATGTGGGCCTCGGCCACGGTGGAGCGGTTGCCCGCCAGGGCGTTCAGGGCCATGCCCGTGTCCACGGAGGAGACGGTGCACACCACGTTCAGGTCCACCAGCCGCTCCAGCTCCTCCCGGTCGGTGGTGGCCCGGAGCATCAAGATCTCCTCGTCCACAAAGCCCGCCTGGCGCAGGGCCTCGGCCTCGGAGACCTCGGACACGGCGAAGCGCCCGATGCCCTCGTCCCGCAGCAGCTGGGCCAGGGCGGCGGCGCCCACCCCCTGCCCGTCTCCGGTGACCACGCCGTAAATGGCGGCCCCGGCGGCCCGGTCCTTGATGACCGTCAGGTTATTCTTGATGGCGGCTCTGTCGATGACCAGCTTGCGCATGATGCAGCACTCCCCTTTTCTCTGTGTCGGGACGCGGTGGAACAGGGCCCGCAGCGTGAAACTTGCACGGGCACAGCCTTTTTCGGCTATTTTACCACCCTTTGCCCGAAAAGGCAATGGGCACAGAATTCACAGTTGCCTTTTCCCACGAATCCGGTTATAATAGGGGGAAAACGGGGTGTCTTGTCACCCCCTGATATGAGGAGGCGGCCTCAGGAATGAAAGTGAAAACAAACCTGACGATGCTGTGTGATTTTTATGAGCTGACCATGGCCAACGGCTATTTTCAGACGGGACTGAAGGACCGGATCTGCTATTTCGACGTGTTCTACCGCTCGGTGCCCGACAAGGGCGGTTTTTCCATCGCCGCGGGCCTGGCCCAGGTGGTGGAGTATATCCAGGACCTGACCTTTGACGAGGAGGACGTGGAATATCTCCGCGGCAAGGGCTGCTTCAGCGAGGAGTTTTTGCAGTATCTGCTGCACTTTGAGTTTACCGGCGACATCTGGGCCGTGCCCGAGGGCACCCCTGTCTTCCCCGGCGAGCCCATTCTGACGGTCCGCGCCCCGGCCATCCAGGCCCAGTTCGTGGAGACCTTTATCCTGCTGACCCTGAACCACCAGAGCCTGATCGCCACCAAGTCCAACCGCATCGTCCGGGCCGCCGAGGGCCGCCCGGTGTCTGAGTTCGGCTCCCGCCGGGCCCAGGGGGCGGACGGGGCCATTCTGGGCGCCCGGGCCAGCTATATCGCCGGCTGCGCCTCCACCGCCTGCACCCTGGCCGACCAGCGCTATGGCTCCCCCGCCTCGGGCACCATGGCCCACTCCTGGGTGCAGATGTTCCCCGACGAGTATACCGCCTTCAAGACCTATTGCCAGCTGTATCCCAACAACGCCACATTGCTGGTGGACACCTATAATGTGCTCAAGTCCGGCGTGCCCAATGCCATCCGGGCCTTTAAAGAGGTGCTGCTGCCCCAGGGCATCACCCGCTGCGGCATCCGGCTGGACTCCGGCGATTTGACCTATCTGTCTCAAAAGGCCCGGAAGATGCTGGACGAGGCGGGGCTGACCGACTGCAAGATTTTTGTCTCCAACGCCCTGGACGAGTATATCATCCGGGACCTGGTGCGCCAGGGCGCCCGCATCGACGCTTTCGGCGTGGGCGAGCGGCTGATCACCTCCCGGTCCGAGCCGGTGTTCGGCGGCGTGTATAAGCTGGCCGCCATCGAGGACGACCAGGGCAACATCATCCCCAAGATCAAGATCAGCGAGAACCCCGCCAAGATCACCACCCCCCACTTTAAAAAGGTCTACCGCATCTTCTCCAAGGACACCGGCAAGGCCGAGGCCGACCTGGTCTGCCTCCACGACGAGGAGTTCGACTTCTCCCAGCCCCTGGAGCTGTTCGACCCGGACGCCACCTGGAAGAAGAAGACCTTTACCGACATCTATGCCACCGAGCTGCTGGTGCCCGTGTTCCAGGGGGGCAAACTGGTGTATCAGGTGCCCGATATCCAGACCAGCCGGGCCTATTGCCAGCGCCAGGTGGACTCCCTGTGGGACGAGGTCAAGCGCTTTGAGAACCCCCACAACTACTATGTGGACCTGTCCCAAAAGCTGTGGGACGTGAAGCAGCAGCTGCTCAGCAGCAACGGCTGAAGGCCCATAAGATAAAAAAATTCCCGTCCTTTCGGACGGGAATTTTTTTATCTTACTTACTGGATGACGCACAGGGCCAGGGTGAGGATCACCCACAAAATAGCCACCCACTTGGTCGCCTTGGCCAGCTTGGCGTCCATGGTCTTGGCCTTGTTCTTGGACAGGAAGGTATCCGCCATGCCGGAGATAGCCCCGGACAGGCCGGCGCTCTTGCCGGACTGGAGCATGACGATGGCCACCAGGACCAGAGAACACAGTACCTGAATCACCGTGATTACCAGATTCATTGCTTTCATCGTTCCTTTCAAAGCCCTGTGGGCCGGTTGTTGCAAAGTCCGTCCAGACATCTGGACGCAGATTAAAGAATACCACAGTTTTTTCCCCAGCGCAAGCCCCTATTGGGGAAAATTCCGCAGTTTTGCGGGTCTCACACCCGGGAATACCAGATCACGCCCTTACTAGGCCGCAGCTCCACCAGCCCCTCGTCCATTAAAAAGTCCAGAAACAGGCGGATGTTCCGCTGGAACCGCAGGGCCCGGCTGGGCTTTTTGGTGAAGAGCTGATAGCGGGCGCACACCGCCCCGGTGATCTGGTCCAGGGTCATGGGCCGGGTGATGGTCTCCAGGATCTCCCCCGCCCGCTGCTGGATCAGCGCCCGGTTGTCGTCGATGAGGGGCAGAAACTCCCCCCGGTCACACACGTCCCGGTGGGCCATGATGTATTTGTCGCAGTGTAAGCTGCGCAGCCGCTCCCGGCTCTCGTTGGCCTGGGCATAGTTGAAGTGATAGGGCAGCTTGGCCCCCATCAGCTCCCGGCTGACCATGGCGTCCCCGGTGTAGCACACGTTGTCCGCCGTGACCAGGGAGGTGTGCCCGGGGGAGTGCCCCGGGGTGGGGACGATGTGAAAGGTCGCCCCGGCGAAAGCGAAGTCCCCCTCCGTCTCCGGGAGGAGCACGTCCGGGGTGTGGACCAGCCACCCGGCCTCCCGCTCCACCGTCTGTGGGGACAGGACGAGAAAATAGCTCTTCAGGGTGGTGACCGACCGGCACATCCCCGCCTCGCTGGGGGTGAGGGCCACAGGAATGCCGTACTTCTCCTGAAAATACCGGTTGTTGCCGCAGTGGTCCACGTGGACGTGGGAGCATAAGATGCCCACCGGCTCCAGGCCGTTTTTCAGCAGGGTCTGCTCGATGGCCTCCCCCTCCTCCCGCAGGCCGGTGTCCAGCAGGATCACCCGGCGGCTGTCCAGCTTGTAAAAGGGGATCAGGGCCATGGCCTCTATCACCCAGGTGTTCCCCTTCACCTGCGTCAGCTTCATCATGAGTTGGGGGCCTCTTGCTCCCGGTGAGCGCTCTCGGCCTGCTTTAAATAGATCATCAGCACGGCCACGTCCGCCGGGGACACGCCGGACACCCGGCTGGCCTGGCCCAGGTTGTGGGGGCGGATGTCCTGCAGCTTCTGCCGTGCCTCCATGCGCAGGCCGTGGATGGACAGATAATCGATATCTTGGGGCAGGACCCGGTCCTCCAGGCGGCGCATCTCCTCCACCTGGCGCAGCTGGCGGTCAATATACCCGGCGTATTTGATGGTGATCTCCGCCTCCCTTGCTACGGCGGGGTCCAGGGCGGGGCGGTCCGGGTCGAAGTGGGCCAGGTCTGCATAGCTCAGCCGGGGGCGGCGGATGAGGTCGGCCAATCTGGCCCCGTTTTTCACCTCCGTCTCCCCGTGGGCCTCCAGCAGGGCGTCCAGGGCGGGGGACGGGGCCACGCCGGTGTGCTCTAACCGGCGGACCTCCCGGTCCGCTGCGGCGTATTTGGCCAGGGTCTTTTCATACTGCTCCTTGGACACCAGCCCCAGCTCATAGCCGATGGGGGTCAGGCGGCGGTCCGCGTTGTCCTGGCGGTGGAGCAGCCGGTATTCCGTGCGGGAGGTCATCATGCGGTAGGGCTCGTTGGTGCCCTTGGTCACCAGGTCGTCCACCAGCACGCCGATGTAGCCCTGGTCCCGGCGCAGGATCATGGGCGGGCGGCCCAGCAGCTTCAGGGCCGCGTTCACCCCGGCCACAAAGCCCTGCACCGCCGCCTCCTCATAGCCGGAGGAGCCGTTGAACTGCCCCGCGCCGTAAAGGCCGGGGACCACCTTGCTCTCCAGGGTGGGCTTTAATTGGGTGGGGTCCACGCAGTCATATTCGATGGCATAGGCGCACCGGGTCATCTCCGCCTGCTCTAACCCGGGGATGGTGTGGAGCATCTCCACCTGCACCTGCTCGGGCATGGAGGAGGAGAAGCCCTGGATATACAGCTCCTCGGTGTTCAGGCCCATGGGCTCGATGAACAGCTGGTGGCGGGCCTTGTCCGGGAAGCGGACGATCTTGGTCTCGATGGAGGGGCAGTACCGGGGACCCACGCCCTCGATGGTCCCGTCGTACAGGGGGGAGCGGGACAGGTTGTCCCGGATGATCTGGTGGGTGCGCTCGTTGGTATAGGTCAGCCAGCACACCGCCCGATTCTCCGGCGGCGTCTCGGTCTGGAAGGAGAAGGCCAGCCCCTCGTCGTCCCCGGGCTGAAGCTCCATTTTAGAGAAGTCCACGCTGCGGGCGTTCACCCGGGGGGGCGTGCCCGTCTTAAAGCGGCGGATGGACAATCCCAGCTCCACCAGCCGCCGGGTGAGGGGCAGTGCCGCTGCCAGGCCGTCCGGCCCGGAGTCCCGGACCACGTCTCCCACGATGGTCCGGCCCCCCAGATAGGTCCCCGTGGCAACGACAACGGCCTTTACGGCATACTCCGCCCCGGTGTGGGTGACCACGGCGGACACCGCGCCGGTCTCGTCCACCCGCAGGTCCACCACCTCCGCCTGCTTCACCCACAGGTTTTCCTGAAGCTCCAGGGTGTGCTTCATCACCTGCTGATAGGCCCGGCGGTCGGCCTGGGCCCGGAGGGACCACACGGCGGGGCCCTTCCCCCGGTTCAGCAGCCGGTATTGGAT
>OJPN01001370.1_pt1 | contig 17438 bp, 15 predicted proteins | sample 1598511 | NCBI WGS metagenome assembly OJPN01 (sample SAMN03922485, study PRJEB24848) | human gut metagenome | isolation source: stool sample | host: Homo sapiens | place: Germany | collected 2011-05
TAGGAGTCCGTCTCGTGGGCTCGGAGATGTGTATAAGAGACAGATCTACGGCCATGGTGCTGTGGGCGCTGTGGCGGATGTTCTCCCGGAATCTGGCCAAGCGCCGGGTGGAGAATGCGTGGTTCATGAGCAAGGTGTGCTGGCCGGTGAAGAATGCCTTCGGCCTGACCCGGACCCGGATGCGGGATCGGGAGCACAAGTACATTGCCTGCCCCAAGTGCCGGACGGTATGCCGGGTCCCCCGTGGGAAGGGACGGATCGTCATTACCTGCCCCAAGTGCCGGGAGGAGATCCATACCAAGAGTTGAATAGAAGCTGCTGCAAGGCCCGTTTCCTGTGAGGGAAACGGGCCTTCTGGTGTGTTGGGGGGGCTTCGGCGGGTGGCGTTCTTCTTTTGTGTCTCCGACGGGTGCCTTTCTTTCAATAGCGAAAGAAAGGCACGAAAGAACGCCACTTGAAACCTAAGGTTTCAAGACTTCCTCTTTTGGTGTACAAGAGTTTCATCCTAAAACTTGCCGAAGCAGAGGATCGACGTATTTCTACTATCGCTGCCGCTGCATTGAAAAGTTGAGGGAGCCTGCTGTTCTACCGTGGAATCCACTCTCGGCGGTAGACCTATACGCCCCTTCGCCAGAGCGGGAGCGGCAGCGGGTCTGTTGCTAAGTCGATTCCCTTTACGGCCGATAACAAATGAAACTCTTGAGAGTAAAGGAAGTCCAGAAACCATTGGTTTCTGGCGGCTGTCGGAGACATAAATCGTAATAGCCACTACCGGCAGAAGGTTACCCGTGGGAGACAAAAAAAGAAAGCCGTCTGTCGGATATAAAAAGGCAATGGAATACAAGTGAATTTCCGCAAAAGGGGCGAACCAGACAAACGCCCGCTGCTCTGGCAAACCAGAGGAGCGGGTGTTTGTGGCTCACAGCACCTTGCTGAGAAAATCCTTCAGGCGGGGATCCTGGGGATGGTCAAAGAGGTCGGCGGGGGCGCCCTCCTCCAAAATTCGGCCGTCGGCCATGAACACCACCCGGCTGGCCACCTCACGGGCGAAGCCCATCTCGTGGGTCACCACCACCATGGTCATGCCGTCGGCGGCCAGCGAGCGCATGAGGTCCAGCACCTCACCCACCATCTCCGGGTCCAGCGCAGAGGTGGGTTCGTCGAACAGCAGCACCTCCGGCTCCATGGCCAAGGAGCGGACGATGGCGATGCGCTGCTTCTGTCCGCCGGAGAGCATATTGGGGTATTCATCGGCCTTATCCGCCAGACCGATGCGCTCCAAGAGGGCCATGGCCTGCTGCCGGGCCTCCTGCGGCGTTTTCTTTTTCAGGGCCACCGGGGCCATGGTGATGTTTTGCAGCACGGTCTTATGGGGGAAGAGGTTAAAGTGCTGGAATACCATACCCATTTTCTGACGGTGAAGGTCGATGTTCACGGATTTGTCCGCCAGATCCGCACCGTCGAAGTAGATGGCGCCGGAGGTAGGCTGCTCCAGCAGGTTCAGGGAGCGCAGGAGGGTAGATTTGCCGGAGCCGGAGGGGCCGATGATGGCCACCACCTCGCCCCGGTAGACTTCCAGATCACAGTGATCCAGAGCCACCACGCCGCGGCGGAACTCCTTGGTCAGCTGCCGGACGGAGATGAGCGCATTATTGCTTGTCGCCACGGCGCATCCTCCTTTCAATGGCCTCAATGCCCTTGGAGGCCGGGTAGTTGATGCAGAAATATACCAGTGCCGCCAGCGTGTAGGGGGCCAGCGAGATGCCGGTGGAGCCGGCGATGGTCTTGGCGGCGAACATCATCTCCGCCATGCCCAGCACAGAGCAGATGGAAGACTCCTTCACCATGGTGACCATCTCGTTGGCCAGCGCAGGCAGGACGTTCTTCACCGCCTGCGGCAGCACCACCAGACGCATACTCTGCCATTGGGAGAGACCCAGAGAGCGGGCGGCCTCCGCCTGTCCCTTATCCACGGCCAGAATACCGGCACGGAAAATTTCCGCCACATAGGCAGAACTATTCAGGGCCAGCGCCACCACGCCGGGGATGAAGCGGCTGATATCCACGAAGCCGAAGAGGGTCAGCCGGGGCAGGGAGATGGCGTAGAACAGGCCGTAGTAGATGATGGACAGCTGCACCAGCATGGGGGTGGAGCGGAACACGGCGATGTAGGCCCCGGAGAGCCAGCGCACCGGCTTTTTCCGGCTCAGGCGCATAAGGGCCAGCCCCAATGCCGGGAGAATGGCCAGCAGCACGGACACCACGGCCAGCAACAGGGTATATTCGATGCCACGGACGAAAGCGGTGCCGTATTTGGGCAGGAAGGAAAAGTTGAAGAAATCGGTAGGGTTCATGTTGGTGAACAGGTCGCTCCACCACATGGGCGTCATCTCCTTTCAGATGGAAGAATACCCGGCGCTGCGCCCAGTGCGGGGCACTGGGCGCAGCGGGGCGGATGCAGTTTCGGATCAGTTGGGGTCCACGGCCTTGGTGGCCAGCTCGTTGGCGGCATCGATGAAGCTCTGAAGCTTGTTCTCACTGTTGAGCTTGGCGATAGCGGCGTTGATGCCGGGCAGCAGACCCTTAGGATCACCCTTGGCCACGGCCACGCAGTAGGCGGAGGCCTCACCCAGCTCGCTGGAGGCACCGGCGATGACCAGATCGGGGTTGGATTCGGCATACTGCTGCGCCACGCCGCCGTCCACCACGATGGCATCCACCTTGTCGTAGGTCAGGTCATTGATCAGATCCAGCACAGACTGGAGAGACACGGCGTTGGCACCGGGCATGGAGTCGGCGATGATATCCAGCTTGGTGGTGGCAGCCTGTGCGCCCACGGACTTGCCGGCGAAATCGGCCAGCGTCTTGAACTGGTCGGCCTTGTCAGCCTTTACCAGAATGGCCGGGGGGATATCGTTATAGTAGGGGTCGGAGAAATCGGCGTTCTCCAGACGGTCGGGGGTGGCCTCCATGGCGGCCAGCACCATGTCGAAGTCGCCCTTGCCCAGAGAGGTCAGCAGGTACTCGAAGGCCATGTTCTCCACCTGAAGGGAAAGACCCATGTCGTCGGCAATGTACTGAGCCACGGACACGTCGATGCCGGCGTAGGTCAGTTCACCCTTGTCATCGGGATACATGAATTCGAAGGGGGCGTAGTCGGCACTGGTCCCCAGGATCAGGGCGGTTTTCTTGTCGTTGCTATCGTCGTTGCTATCGTCGTTGCTGTCGGGGTTCTTGTTGCCGCAGGCGGCCAGAGACAGGATCATGGCGGCGGCCATCAGAAGGGCCAATACTTTTTTCATCTCTCATACCTCACTTTGTATTCGTTGTGCCGCCTGTGCAGGCGGCCTTGTGGATGGAAGGCTCCGGGCGTTCCGGAGGATGTGGTTATGATACAACGGAGATGAATAAAAGTCAAGCACAAAATGAATAAAATTACAACAAAAACGAGAGAATCATGCAAACTGCTCGCTTCCGAACTGAATATTGCGGAAGAAAGAAGCGAATTGCACAAAGGAAATGCAGCGAAAATGAATAAAAATACGAATATACGGAGGCGAAAGAAAAAGTAAGAGAGCCGCCCGCAGGCGGCTCTCTTAGGATGTCTCTATGTGACGCTTCAGGGGAGGATGCGTCCGGCCCCCAGATAGCAGGCAGCGTAGTAGCTTTCGTAAAGGGAGTTGACCTTCACACCGCCGGAGGAGCTGGCGTGGATGAACTGACCGCCGCCCAAATAGATGCCCACGTGGCTGATGCCGCCGAAGGTATCGAAAAACACCAGATCACCGGCCTGCCGCTCCTCGGAGGAGACGGAGGTGGCGGTGTAATACTGGTCGCTGGCCCCGTGGGACAGGGAGTAGCCGAACTTGGCGAACACAGCCATGGTGAAGCCGGAGCAGTCGGTACCGGAGTAGCTGGAGCCGCCGTAGACATAGGGCGTACCCAGATAGGTGTAGGCGTAGGCAATGAGTTCCTCCCGCACGGTGTTGGTGGCGGAGGTACCCTCATAGTCGGCATAGTGGACCGGCTGGGCATACTCGGCGGGGATGTAACCGGTGGACTGGCCGAAGGTGACCTGGTACCAGCCGTCCTGATAGTCGTTGAGGCGGGCCACCTTGCCGCTGTCTATGGTGAGGGAGGTGGCGGTGTCGTTATCGGCGGCACTGCGAAGCCGAACGGCCTCGGTGAGCTGCACGCCGTCGTACTCGCTTAGCAGGCTCTGACGGGCGGCCTCCTTGGCGGCGGCGTCAGCGGCGGCTGCGGCGGTGTCCGCCTGCTTGCGGCGGGCGGCGTCCTCCTGGGCCTGACTGGTCTTGAGGGCCTCGGTGGGCAGCTGGGAGAGGGAGATGGTCTCCTCCTCCGGCAGGCCCAGCTCCAGCGCCAGAGCCAGACCCTCGCCGCTGGGCAGGACATTGCTGGAGCGGCTGGTGAGCCCGGCGGCATCCAGCGCCTCCACAGCGGCGCTGTACTGCACCTCCTGTTGTACGGTATCACGTTCATCGGCGCTGGCGATCCAGATGCTGGACACCAGCAGCGCAACGGCCAGATAGAGACAGGCAAATTTTCTGGACATATGCTTTTGCCATCCTTTCTGCGTTGGTTTTGGAAAACTACGAGAGATATCATACCACAACTCTATCAAAAAAGCTACACAAAAATTACAAATTGATAACAAAATTTTCAGAATGGTAAAAAACGCCCGGAAATTTTGGGCAGGATGCACAAGGCACTGTGACGGAAATGGGACATATCGCTGGGAAAGTGTCGGGAAAAGCAAAGGGGAGCCTACGGCGGAAACGACCGTTGACTCCCATATTCTGTGAAAAAGAGGCCCGGCGGCGGGCGAAAAGGTTACAAGAGACGGCGCTGTCCCTCAGACCTTGGCGGGCCAGCGGGCCATAAGACGGCCCAGCAGCACATCATAGACGAAGAACAGGGCGACGCCCATGGCGATGGTGGCGGTCAGCAGCCAGCGGCCGGTGGCTGCGAACTCCTCCACCACGGCGGGCAGGCAGAATACATAGAGGATCAGGGCGTACAGCGCCGCCATGGAGACGGCGGCCCACAGAAGCTTCAGCGTCAGGGAGAGAAGGCGGCTGCGGAGGGCATCCAGCCGGGGCTTCAGCAGCGGATAGTAGCCGGTGAAGCAGAACAGCAGCGATACCTCCTTATCCGGGCACAGCAGCAGACCCAGCAGGGCGATGGCCCCATAGCAGCACCATGCGTACCGTGGGCGGGAGCGCACCGGCAGCAGGGCGATGGAGGCCAGAATGGGGCAGATATACAGGGCAAAGGGGACGATGCCCCCCAGACACAGCAGCACCACGTCCAAGGCGGTCAGTACGCCGCACAGGGCCAGCAGGCGGGTGGTTCCTTTCATGGCTTCACGTCCTTTCCCCTCTACTATAACATAGGAGTGGGCGGGGCTGCAACGGAGAAAAACGGGGGAGGTGTCCTAAAAGCTGGCGCTTCACTGCGGAAAATTTTTCCTGCGGCGCAAAAGCGGCGGCGTGACAGTCGTGCGGGACGATTGCCATGTCTGGCGGAATTTAACGCCGATGAAACCGGCGGCTGCGGCGCAAAGTAATGGTGTCGCCGGCGACGAAAACAAAAAATAAGAGGTGATCCGATGCATGAAACGCAAGCAAGGCGAGGCGTGCGGCGGGGCGCTGCCGTACTGCTGGCGATGGTGCTGGCCCTGTCGCTGGGATGGCAGCGGACGTGGGCCGATGAGGGACGGCAGTTGATCCCCGTGGGCAAGGCCGTGGGCATCAAGCTGTTTGCCGACGGTGTACTGGTGGTATCCGTGTCGCCGGTGCAGGGAACGGAGGAGACTCGCTCCCCGGCCAAGGAGTGCGGCCTGAAAGAAGGAGATATCCTGCTGACCTTCAATGGTGAGAAGATCCGCTCCACAGAGCATTTACAGGCCATGCTGGCGGAAAACGGCGAAACGGCGGCGGAGCTGACGGTGCAGCGGGACGGGAAAACGCTGGAGGTGACGGCCAGTCCAGTGGTTTGCGAGGACGGCGGCATCCGGTTGGGTGCGTGGATCCGGGACAGCATGGCGGGTGTCGGCACGCTGACCTACTATGACCCCGCCACCGGCAGTTACGGCGCTCTGGGCCACGGTATCACGGATGTGGACACGGCGGAGCTGATGCCGCTGGCCAGCGGCTCTATTATGGAGACTATGGTGAAGGCGGTGAAGAAGGGCCAGCGGGGCGACCCCGGCGAGCTGAAGGGGGACTTTACCGTGCAGCGGGATGTAGGCACGGTGACGGTCAACAGCAACGAGGGCATCTTTGGCACGGTGGAGGATGCGGGTTTTATCTCCGGCGAGGCGGTATCGGTGGCAGAGCCGGAGGAGGTACACGCCGGGGAGGCGTCTATATTATGTACCATTTCCGGCAGCGATACCCGTGCCTATGAGGTGGAGATCCTGCGGGTGAACCCCCGGAGCCGGGACGGCCGGGATCTGCTGCTGCGGGTGACGGACCCGGAGCTGCTGGAGACCACTGGAGGAATCGTGCAGGGGATGAGCGGCAGCCCCATTTTGCAGGACGGACGGTTGGTGGGAGCCGTGACTCATGTGCTGGTGGCAAACCCGGCGGAGGGATACGGTATCTTTCTGGAGAATATGCTGACCACGGCGGGATAAGCGCCCTGTGAGACAGGAGGCCTGGAGCATCGGCTCCGGGCCTCCTGCGCCGGGTTTACCGGGATTTTCGCTGCAAAACGATTGACAGGCGGGGCGGTGGGGCTTATATTGTACCGTAAAGGATCCATAGAAGCTAAGGCATAGCGGACAGAAAACACTCGATAGAAAGAGAAAAGGACGGGGAGAGCGATGAAATACGCATTTTGTGGTGGCAAGCTGCTGGACGGCACACGGGAGATGCAGCCCCGTGAGGGACTGGTGCTGCGGACCGACGGCGACCGTATCACGGACATCGTACCGGAGGGGACGGATCTGACGGGCTATGAGGTGGTGGACCTGAAGGGCGGCTATCTGATGCCGGGACTCATCAATATGCACGTCCATCTGGCGGGCAGCGGCAAGCCTCAGAAAAAGCAGCGGGACAACGAGAAGCTGGTAAAGACCATCCTCTCCACGGGACTGACCCGGAAGGTGGCCTATGGTATGGTGGCGGGCTTTGCCAAGGAGGAGCTGTTCTCCGGCGTCACCACCATCCGTACGGTGGGCGGTCTGGCGGACTTCGACACCCGGCTGCGGGATGATATTCGGGCCGGACGGAGAGTGGGCCCCCGTATCCTGGCGGCCAACGAGGGCATCTCCGTTCCCGGCGGCCACATGGCCGGGTCTGTGGCGGTGGCGGCCCACACCATCGACGAGGCACTGGCCCAGTTGGAGAAGGGGCGGCAGCAGGGCGTGGATCTGGTGAAACTGATGATCACCGGCGGTGTGCTGGACGCCAAGGAGAAGGGCGTGCCGGGCGAGCTGAAGATGCCGCCGGAGATGGTGAAGGCGGTGTGCGAGAGGGCGCATGAGATGGGCTACACCGTGGCGGCCCATGTGGAGTCACCGGAGGGCGTACGGGTGGCACTGGAGAACGGCGTGGATTCCATTGAGCACGGCGCCAAGCCCGATGCGGACATCCTGCGGCTGTTCCGGGAGCGGGGGGCGTTTTTGTGTACCACCATCTCCCCGGCCCTGCCCTATGCGCTGTTTGACCGGTCCGTCTCCAACGCTTCGGAGGTGGAGCAGTACAACGGCAACGTGGTGTTCGAGGGCATCATCGACTGCGCCAAGGCGGCGCTGGAGCAGGATATCCCGGTGGTGCTGGGCAACGACGTGGGCTGCCCGTGGATCACCCAGTATGACTTCTGGCGGGAGCTGTACTACTTCCACAAGTATGTGGGGGTGTCCAACGCCTTCGCTCTGTACACCGCCACCGGCCGCAGCGCCCAGCTGACGGGTATCGGTCAGGAGACCGGCACGCTGGAGCCGGGAAAGGCGGCGGACCTCATCGTTACGGCGGCGGATCCACTGGCCGACCTACGGGCGCTGCGCCATGTAGAGCTGGTCATGGCCCACGGGCAACTGCACCGTGCGCCGCAGGTGAAGCATCGGAAGAACGTGGAGGCGGAGCTGGATCGGTTCCTGTAAGGGGAGATATCTGACAGACCGTCGAAAATTGAATGAAGCGTGAGTTACAATATCGCCCGGCATTGAAAGAACGCCGGGTGATATTTTTGTTGTATTTTTCATCGGCTTTAACGGGTTTTTGATATGAGATGCGTTTTTGAGAGGATTTTTCGACACAATAATCTTGAAACGATCAGATAAATATGATAAATTATACACAAGTTGCACGACAAATGGGAATGGCTGGAGAACATTTGGGGGCAGCGGAGCAAACTGTGGAAAAGGATTGGATGCGATGGAAAAAAGAACGAGAGTGCTGCTGGCGGATGCGAATGAGGAGTTTCGCATTTTGCTGAGGCAGCTGCTGGAGGAAACCGGCGAATTTGAGGTGGCGGCGTCCACCGGCGACGGGCCGATGGTCATGGAGCTGGTGCGCCGCACAAAACCGGAACTGATCCTGATGGACGTGGTACTGCCGGGGCTGGATGGCTTCGGCATCCTGCGCCAGCTGGCAGAGGAGCCGGGAGAAAGGAAGGTGATCGTCATATCCGCATTTTGCAGCCAGCAGGCCGTGAGCCGGGCAGTGGAACTGGGCGTGTATTTCTTCTTGCCCAAGCCCGTCAACGAGGAGTCTCTGCTGGAGCTGATGCGGCAGGCGGTACATCCGGAACAAGAGGAGCCCTACCACGCCCCGGCTTTAGAGGGGATGGTAACGGCCATCATTCATGAGATCGGCGTACCGGCCCATATCAAGGGCTATCAGTATCTGCGGGAGGCCATTTTGCTGGCGGTGGAGGACATGGACGTCATCAACGCCGTCACCAAGGTGCTGTACCCGGAGGTGGCACGGCGCTTTTCCACCACTCCCAGCCGGGTGGAGCGGGCCATTCGCCACGCCATTGAGGTAGCATGGGATCGGGGCGACCTGGAAACCCTGCAAAAGTACTTTGGATACACGGTGAATTCCGCCAAGGGCAAGCCAACCAATTCGGAGTTCATCGCCATGATCGCTGACCGGCTGCAGCTGCAGCGCAAGAAGAAGCGGGCATGAGGAGCACATAGGATAAGGAAAACAGAGGGTCCGCCTCCTGCGGTCTGCATGGGGCGGGGCTTGAGAGGGAGAGGCGCTGCCTCTCCCTCTTTTGTGGCGGCGGGGCTGTTGAAATTTCCCGAAAGCTGTGCTATACCGAGCCATCAAGTCGCATTTAGCTGCCAAGGAGTTTTTTCAATGAGCCGCATAGCTGCCGGGTCTGCGGAGAGACGGAGCAGCGGCAGGAGTCGTCCGGAAAGGAGCGGACGGTAGGACTGCTGCTGGTGCTGCTGGTGCTGCTGGTGGCGCTGATGACTTGCGTATTCAGCACGCTGGACAATGCGGTGACGCTGGTCCACTCCAGCGGAGAGACATCGGTCAATGGTCCAGAGCGCTGCTGGCCCTCAGTGGTCTGGCGGCGGGCTTCGTGTTCGACTGGAAGAGCCGCCAGTACATGGGGCCGATCATGTACTGCGTGATGATGCTCTCCACCACAGACCGGTGACGGCAGCCGGATGGCCCTTTGGGATGGGGCTGCTGCTGGCAGGCGCTATGGGTACGGCGGAGGTCACGCTGCACAAACAGCGGAAAGGGCAGCGGCAATGATCCCTCCGCTGCGATCGGAGGAACCTTTCTTATAGCGGAGACAGCCTGTCGGTTTTGGTAGGGACCTGCGGGCGCTGCAAAAAACCGTCCCCTGTGCAAAGACAGCACAGGGGACGGTTCTTTGATATGGAAGGGGTCAGGCGGCCAGAATTTCAAACTTCAGCACGCCCTCGGCGGCGGTGATCTCGGTCATCATCTCCTCCAGCGACTCGTGCATCTCGCTGGTCTCGGCGGTGACGGTGACACCGGCGCAGCCGTTGGTGGGAATGGTTTGGTTGATGGTCAGTATATTTGCCCCGGAATTGGCAAAAATAGACAGTATGTTGGACAGCGCACCAGGCGTATCCTTCAAGAGCGTATAGAAGGTGATGATGCGCCCGGCCTTCATGTTCTGGAAGGGCTGCACCGCATCCTTATATTTATAGAAGGCGCTGCGGCTGATGCCGGCCTTGCAGGCGGCCTCGCCCACGGTGTCGGCCTCGCCTACCTGAAGCATCCGCCGGGCCTCCGCCACCCGCAGGAATACCTCCGGCAGGGCGTCCGCCGCTACGATGTAAAACTTTTCATTTGCCATGATCTTACACTCCTTTTGCCGGTCCGGGGACGGGCGGGATTTCTCTCCTCTGCATCATACCATGTATTTGGAGAAAATACAACTGTTTTTATAAGAAAGAGGGGACGGTTTTGCGGGACCCAAAGCTGACGTTTCTCATCCGGTGCGCCTACGGGGCGGTCTGGCTGGCGCTTATATGGCTGATGGTGCGGTATGTGCTGGTGTGGCTGCTGCCGTTCCTCATTGCACTGGCGCTGGCGGCGCTGCTGGAGCCGGCGGTGGTACTGTGCCGGAGAAGGCTGCACCTGCGGCGGGGCTTTACGGCCACGGTGCTGAGCTTGGTGGTGCTGGGAACGGTGGCGGCGGGACTGGTGCTGCTGGCCATGGTGCTGCTGCGGCAGGTCTGTGAGCTGTCGGGTCGGCTGCCGGGGTATCTGGAGGCTCTGCCCCGGTGGACGGAGCTGGTACGGGTCAGGGCGCAGCAGCTGTGCGCTGCCTGCCCGGAGGGACTGCGGAGCTGGCTGGAGGCTCTGCTGGATGGGCTGTCGGCTCAGCTGGCGGAGCTGCTGGAGAGCATGGGCCAGCGGTGCCTGCGGGCGGTGACGGCGGCAGCGGCGGCGCTGCCGCAGGCGGTGCTGTTCTGCGCTACCACGCTGCTGGCGGTGCTGTTCACCGCCGGAAGCTATCCCCGCATCCGGGCGTTCCTCCGGCGGCAGCTGCCGGAGGACAGGCTGCGGCAGGCCAGAGGCGTCAAGGCGGACCTGTTGGCCACCTTGGGAAAGTGGTGCAAGGCCCAGTGCATTCTGCTGGGGGTCACCTTCTGTGAGCTGCTGGCGGGACTTCTCCTGATGCGGCAGGGCTATGCCCTGCTGCTGGCGGCACTGATCGCCGTCATCGACGCCCTGCCGGTGTTCGGCACGGGGACGGTGCTGGTGCCGTGGGGGGCGCTGTGTCTGCTGACAGGGAACGTTCCCAAGGGGCTGGGGCTGCTGGCCCTGTACGGCGTCATCTCGCTGGTGCGGAGCGTGCTGGAGCCTAAGATCATGGCGGCGCAGGTGGACCTGCCGCCGCTGGCGGCGCTGGCGGCCATGTATGTGGGCTTCTGCGCCTTCGGCGTGGCTGGGATGGTGCTGTGTCCCATGGCGCTGCTGTTTGTCAAGCAGCTCCATGACAGCGGGTGGTTGCGGCTATGGAAATAGTGCTTTTCACTGGGGAAAAGGTGTGATATAATGTCCCGTAAGCGATATGCTGTACGGGAGGGATGAGATATGAGCAGGCAGCGTAAAGCGGATCTGTTGCTGGTATTGGCCACCGCATTCTGGGGAGTGTCCTACTACCTGCTGGATCTGTGCCTGACGGAGCTGCCGCCGCTGACCCTGAACGCCTTTCGCTTTTTGACAGCGTTTTTCGTGCTGGGGGCCATCTTCTTCCGGAAGCTGCGGAACATTTCCCGGCGGACGCTGCTTGCAAGCATCCCCATCGGGCTGTGCCTGGTGCTGACGTACATCGGCTGCACCTATGGTGTGCTGTATACCTCTCTCTCCAACGCAGGCTTTATCTGCGCTCTGCCGGTGGTGGTGACGCCGCTGCTGGAGTGGCTGTTTCTGCGGAAGCGGCCGGATCGGCGGCTGGCGGTGGCGCTGGTGCTGTGTACCGTGGGCATGGGGCTCATGACCCTCAACGGGGCGCTGCGCCCGGCGCTGGGAGATATCATCTGCCTGCTATGCGCCGTAGCCTACGCCGGGGATCTGGTGCTGACGGACCGGGCGGTCCACGATCCGCAGGTCAACGCCCTGCAGCTGGGCATTTTGCAGCTGGGGGTGGTGGGCTTCGTGATGCTGGGGCTGGCCTTCCTGCTGGAGAAGCCCTGCCTGCCCCAGACCCCTGCCGTGTGGGGAGCGGCCCTGTTTCTGGGGGTGTTCTGCTCCGGCGTGGGCTTCGTCATCCAGACGGTGCAGCAGCAGTACACCTCCGCCAGCCATGTGGGGCTGATCTTCACGCTGGAGCCGGTGTTCTCCGCCATCGTGGCGTATTTCTTTGCCCATGAGGTTTTGCAGCTGCGGGGCTACATCGGGGCGGCGCTGATGATGGTGAGCCTGCTGGTGATGGAGCTGGACTGGAAGAGCCTGCTGCGCCGGAGGGAGTAAGGGGCTTGCATCCGCCGCAGCGGCGTATTATAATGACGGAGCGCAGCATACAGCTCCGCAAGCGCTTGCCGAAAAGCAGGTTTTCGGCGGGAAATGAAGGAGGAACCTGAATATGATCCATCCCACTGTGGATATCCATACGTATCTCAAGCCCGGTGTCCGGGTCCATCTGGCGGGCATCGGCGGCGTGTCCATGTGTCCGCTGGCGGAGGTGCTGCGGGGCATGGGACTGACGGTGCAGGGCTCGGATATGTCCGAGAGCGATACCGTCCGGCACCTGCGCTCACTGGGCATCGACGTGGCCATCGGCCACTCGGCGGAGAATCTAAAGGACTGCGATCTGGTGATCCGCACCGCCGCCATCCACGACGAGAATCCGGAGATCTCCGGGGCCATCGCACGGGGCATCCCCGTATATGAGCGGGCGCAGGCCTGGGGCGCCATCATGCAGAAATACGCAAATGCCGTGTGCTTTTCCGGTACCCACGGCAAGACCACCACCACCTCCATGGCAACCCACATCTTCATGGAGGCCGGGGCCGACCCCACGGTGATGATCGGCGGTACGCTGCCGCTGCTGCACTCCGGCTATCGGGTGGGGCAGGGGGACACCATCATTCTGGAGTCCTGCGAGTACTGCAACTCCTTCCTGAACTTCTTCCCCACGGTGGCGGTGATCCTTAACGTGGAGGAGGATCATCTGGACTTTTTCAAGGATCTGGCGGATATCGAGCACTCCTTCCATGCCTTTGCCGATCTGGTACCCCAGCGGGGCTACATCATCTCCAATGCCGACGACACCGGCGCACGGGACTCCGTGAAGGGACTGCAGCACCCGGTGTTCACCTTCGCCGTGCAGGATCGGACGGCGGACTGCGTGGCGGACAACGTGTCCTTCTTCGACGGCTGCCCGGTGTTCGATGTGGTGATCCACGGGGAGGTCTATGCCCATGTGGAGCTGAAGATCCCCGGCAAGCACAACATCCTCAACACGCTGGCAGCGGCGTCGGCAGCGTATGTGCTGGGTCTGCCCGGCGAGGCGGTATCCCGTGGGCTGGAGACCTTCCACGGCGCAGGCCGCCGCATGGAGCACAAGGGGACATATCACGGGGCGGAGGTCTACGACGACTACGCCCACCATCCCGGTGAGCTCCATGCTCTGCTGACCACCGCCCGCACCATGGGCTATCAGCGGGTCATCTGTGCCTTCCAGCCCCACACCTACTCTCGCACCAAGGCGCTGTTTTCCCAGTTCGTGGAGGAGCTGAAGCTGCCGGATGTGACGGTGCTGGCGGAAATTTACGCCGCACGGGAGCAGAACGACATCGGCATCTCCTCGCAGGATCTGGCACGGGAGATCCCCGGCGCCATCTACTGCTCCAGTCTGGAGAAGGTGACGGATACGCTGGCCTCTTTGGCCCAGCCCGGCGACCTGATCCTGACGGTGGGGGCCGGAGACATTTTCCGGGCCGGGGAAAAGCTGCTGGAAAGAGCGTGAGAGCATGAACGTATCGCCTGTGTATCACGGCGCCCCGGCGGAGAGCCGGACGCCGGTGGAGGACCGCACCTATGCGGCGCTGGAGGAACTGGGCATCCCCTTTGACCGGGTGGATCACGATCCGGCGGAGGATATGGCGGACTGCGCCGTCATCTCTCAGGTGCTGGGGGCGGACATCTGCAAGAATCTGCTGCTGACGCCCCGGAACCGGTCGGCCTTTTACCTGCTGGCCATGCCGGGGGACAAGCCCTTTGTGACCAAGGAACTGTCTAAGCAGGTCGGCTCCTCCCGGCTGAGCTTTGCCACGGCGGAGGATCTGGAGCAGCTGCTGGGCGTGCAGCCGGGCTCGGCGTCGGTGCTGGGACTGCTGAACGACACGGAGCATCGGGTGACGCTGGTGCTGGATCGAGCGGTGGCGGAAAGCCGGTGGTTCGGCTGCCATCCCTGCCGCAATACCAGTTCCCTGCGGCTGCGGACAGAGGACGTGCTGGAGAAATTCCTGCCCCACACCGGCCATGTGCCGCTGGTGGTGGAGTTTTGACAATGAAATTGTGCGCTGGGAGGGAACACCATGTACCCTTCCGGCGCTGATTTTTTCCACAGGCGGTGAACTTCCCCGTTGACATAATGCAATAAATGGGATATGATGATGTTATCATGAGAAAAATGGGGCATGGTCGGCATTTTTGTCGGTGTCCCGGTGGATATGCGGTGGTCAGATAGGGAGGAGCACCCATGGGAAAGTATGTACGGATATTGTGCGGCATGATGGCGGTGCTGGTGGCCGCCACGGCGCTGGGCCTGTGGCAACTGGCGGAGGCTCCGCAGTATGTGGCTGCGGCGGAGAGCCGGGGACAGGCCAAGCCGGTGAGCTTCGGTACGGACACGGCGCTGGTGCCGGTGCATCTGGAGAGCCAGACTCAGGAGGAGCAGCTGGTGCTGCGGGTCCTGGCAGCGGACACGGAGGAGCCGGTGCGGGGAGCGCTGTTCGTGGTGGAGCTGATAGACGGCGACGGGCAGAAAACGGTCTGTAAGGACTGGGATCTGGACGGCGTCATCACCACGGAGGCCATGCCGGAGGGGGACTATACGGCCCACCTGCGGACGCTGGCGGGCTTTCTGATGCCGGAGGACACCGTGGTGACGGTGGAACCCATGAAGCGGGAGGTCATCGACGTGTCGGATCAGGTGGTCTCCTCCGACGAGGTGGACTCCCGCACCGAGGACGGACAGTATGGCGACAAGAAGCCGGACGATGCCGGCAGCGGCTCCAGCGAGGAGCTGCCGCCCTCCATCGACACCCCGGACCCGGAGCCGGAACCCACCCCGGAGCCGGAACCCACCCCAGACCCGAAGCCCACCCCCGATCCGGACCCGGAGCCGACGCCGGAGCCCACACCGGTGAAGCGGGGCTGGCAGACGGAGGACGGTGTGAAGTACTATTATAGTGCCGCCGGTGAGCGTGTCACCGGCACGCAGGTCATCGACGGCACCGCCTACCGGTTCACCCCCGGCGGGGCGCTGATGGGCCGCATCGGCATCGATGTGTCCGAGTGGCAGGCCAATGTGGACTGGCAGAAGGTGAGGGCCTCCGGCGTGTCCTATGTGATCCTGCGGCTGGGCTTCCGGGGCTACGGCACCGGACGTCTGGTGCTGGACAGCTCCTTCCGCAAGAACATCGAGGGCGCCCGTGCGGCAGGCCTGCAGGTGGGTGTTTACTTCTTCAGTCAGGCCGTCAATGAGAAGGAGGCCATCGAAGAGGCCAGTATGTGCGTGCAGTACGTACAGGGCTATCAGGTGGATATGCCCATCTTTATCGATCTGGAGGATGTTTGGGATCCGGATGACGGCTCCGGCGGACGGGCCAACAACTTGTCCGTGACGCAGCGCACCAGCGTGGCCAGAGCGTTCTGCGATACGGTGCGAGGTGCCGGGTACAAGGCAGGCATCTATGCCAGCTACTACTACCTGCTGGATCGGATGCACATAGGCCAGCTGGAGGGGGATAACTACATCTGGATGGCCAGCTATGCCGATTCCACCAGCTATCCCCGCAGCCATGATATGTGGCAGTACACCGACAACGGTCGGGTGCCGGGCATCACCACATGGGATGGACGGGCCGCCAGCGTGGATATGAATGTGTGGTACGAGTAAGTGATTTTGAACAGAAACGGAGGCGGACGCTGCGGCGTCCGCCTCCGCCGTGCTGCTGCGTAGTGAGATTTTTTCAAAAATTTCCGCAGAAAAAGAGGAAATCACCACCCGAATGGGTATAAGAAATTAGAAGTTGTTTTTCCGACGGTCTGGGCCGGAGAACGCACGACCCTCCGGCGCACCGTGCCGGGGGAAAATTTCAGCAGAGAGGAGGAGGTCGAATGCCGTTTCCCCAGAATTTTCTGGACGAACTGCTGGCCCGTAGCGACATTGTGGATATCGTGGGCAGCTACGTCTCGCTGACGCCCAAGGGCGGCAGCTACTGGGGCTGCTGCCCCTTCCACAACGAAAAGACTCCCTCCTTCCATGTGCTGCCGGACAAGCAGTTTTACCACTGCTTCGGCTGCAAGAAGGGCGGCGGCGTCGTGAACTTCGTCATGGAGATGGAGGGACTGACCTATCCGGATGCCATCCGATTTCTGGCCAAGCGGGCCAACCTCCCGGTACCGGAGGAGAGCAGCGACGGAACGGAAAAGCTCCGCAGCCGGATGCTGGCGCTGAACCGGGATGCCGCCCGGTACTATTACAGTGTGCTCCAGTCTCAGGAGGGGGCGGCGGTGCAGGCGTATCTGGACAAGCGCCGCATCCGCCGGGGCATTGCCGTGCGGTTCGGTATGGGGGCGGCCCCGGACAGCTGGGATGCCCTGCTGACGGCCATGACCCACAAGGGCTACACCAAGCAGGAGCTGATCTCCGCCGGTCTGGCGGTGAACGGGAAGAACGGGCGGTTGTATGATAAGTTCCGCAACCGGCTGATGCTGCCGGTGATCGATGTGCGGGGCGACGTGGTGGGCTTCGGCAGCCGTGTGCTGGACAAGTCCGAGCCCAAGTATATGAACACCCCGGAAACACTTACATACAGCAAGCGCCGTATTCTGTACGGCATGAATCTGGCCAAGAAGTCCAAGCGGTCCAATATCATCCTCTGTGAGGGCAACCTGGACGTGGTGACGCTGCATCAGGCGGGCTTTGACAATGCCGTGGCCTCCATGGGTACGGCGCTGACCCAGGAGCAGCTGCGGCTGCTGAGCCGCTACACCAAGGAACTGGTGCTGTGCTACGACAACGACAACGCCGGACAGCAGGCCACCCGCCGGGCGCTGGAGCTGCTGAACAACTCCGAGTTTTCCGTGAAGGTCCTGCAGCTGCCACGGCGGCTGGTGGACGGGGAGTACATCAAGCAGGATGCCGACGATTTTATCAAATTTCAAGGGCCGGCGGCCTTCGAGCCTGTCTCTTATACACATCTCCGAGCCCACGAGACGGACTCCTATCTCGTA
>OJPN01001371.1_pt1 | contig 17431 bp, 16 predicted proteins | sample 1598511 | NCBI WGS metagenome assembly OJPN01 (sample SAMN03922485, study PRJEB24848) | human gut metagenome | isolation source: stool sample | host: Homo sapiens | place: Germany | collected 2011-05
CGTGGGCAAGACCGAGCTGGCCAAGACCCTGGCCGAGGCCCTGTTCGATTCTGAAAAGAACCTGGTCCGCATCGACATGACCGAGTATATGGAGAAATTCTCCGTGTCCCGTCTCATCGGCGCTCCTCCGGGATACGTGGGCTATGAGGAGGGCGGCCAGCTGACCGAGGCGGTGCGCCGCAAGCCTTATTCCGTCATCCTGTTCGACGAGGTGGAGAAGGCCCACCCCGACGTGTTCAACATCCTGCTCCAGGTGCTGGACGATGGCCGCATCACCGACAGCCAGGGCCGCACGGTGGACTTTAAGAACACCATCATCATCCTCACCTCTAACCTGGGCAGCCAGTTCCTGCTGGACGGCATCCAGCCCGACGGCGAGATCAGCCAGCAGGCCCGGGACCAGGTGAACGAACTGCTCAAGCGCTCCTTCCGCCCCGAGTTTCTGAACCGTCTGGACGAGATCGTGTTCTACAAGCCCCTGACGAAGGACAACGTCACCCACATCATCGACCTGATGGTGGACGAGCTGAACCGCCGTCTGGAGGACAAGCAGCTCACCGTCCGCCTCACCGACCAGGCCAAGACCCACGTGATCGACGAGGCCTATGACCCCGTCTATGGCGCCCGTCCCCTGCGCCGCTATCTCCAGCACACGGTGGAGACCCTCATCAGCCGGAAGATCATCGCCGACCAGGTGAACCCCGGCCAGGTCCTCACCGTGGACTGCAAGGACGGCCAGCTGACGGTGGAGTAAACCGAACATCCACACAAGCCATCCCCGGGCGCGCCGCTGTGCGTTCCCGGGGATATTTTATGCCGGAACAGCCCCCAATCTGTGGGCAAATAGCTGACCTTTTTCCCTGGTCACTGGGGCAGATTCGGCGCTTGTCCGAAAAATATAAACAAAATTTGAACGATGGGGAAAAGCCGTTGACATTGAAAAACTGCGTGGTAGAATGATAAGCACCTTAATGATAAATAGGTTAATGAAAAAGACGGGACGGCCGTCCCGCCGGTGAAAGGAGGCTTCGTCATGCCCATACCCAGCGATCAGCTGGAGCTGCTCAGTCAGCAGATCAACCACGCCCACCGCAGCGCCGTAAGCGAGGAGCTCAGCCGCCGGGGGTTAAGTGAGATCGGCCACCCCATGCTGCTGACCATTTTAGAGGGCTATCAGAGCGACGACCCGGAGGGTCACGCCCAGCGGGACCTGGCCGAGCTGCTGCATATCTCCCCCGCCGCCGTGGCAAACTCCCTGAAATCCCTGGAGCGAGGGGGCTATGTCCGCCGGGAGCCGGGGCAGAAGGATGCCCGGCGCAACCGGGTGATGCTGACAGACAAGGGACGCGCGGCGGTGGAGGGCTGTCAGGCGGCCTTTCAGGCCGTGTCTGAGCGGATGCTGGCCGGGTTCACCCGGGAGGAGCGGGACCAGCTGCTGGCCCTGCGCCGCCGGATGCTGGAGAACCTGCGCCGCCCCTGCGCGTCTGACGCGCCCAAAGTCAAAAAGGAGGAATCTTAATTTGATTTCCCTGTTTATGACCCACCTTCAGGGATATAAGAAAGAGGCGCTGAAGTCGCCCATTCTCATCGTCCTGGAGGTCATTTGCGAGCTGCTGCTCCCCTTGGTCATGGCCCAGATCGTGGACACGGCCATCCCCGCCGGGGACGTGGGACTCATCTTCAAGCTGGGGGCGCTGATGCTGGTGCTGGCCGCGGCGTCTATGACCTGCGGCGTGCTGGCCTCGAAATACGCGGCCTTTGCCAGCCAGGGCTTTGGCGCCAATCTGCGCCAGTGCCTGTTTGACAAGGTGCAGGAGTTTTCCTTTGCGGACATTGACCGCTTCTCCTCCGCCTCCCTCATCACCCGCATGACCAACGACGTGAACAACATGACCATGATGCTGGCCATGGGCCTGCGGATGCTGGTGCGGGCCCCGGTGATGCTTATTGTGGCCGCCGCCGTCAGCTGCTACCTCAACGCTAAACTGGCCCTGATCCTGGTGGTCATCATCCCCCTGATGATGATCGTCATCGGCCTTTTGATGTATACCTGCACCCGCCTGTTCAAGGTCCTCCAGACCAAGATCGACAACCTGAACAACACCCTCCAGGAGAACCTGGTGGCCATCCGGGTGGTAAAGGCCTTTGTCCGGGAGGACCACGAGCGGAAAAAGTTCAAAACCTCCAACGATGACCTGACCGGGGCCGGACTGTCCGTGGGCATGCGCATCATCGCCATCATGCCCGTGATGATCATCGCCATGAACGCGGCCACCGTGGCCGGGCTGTATTTCGGCGGCAAGATGGTCATGGGGGGCGCCTTTGACCTGGGCCGTCTTCAGGCCTTTTTGAACTATGTGTTCCAGATATTGATGAGCGTGATGATGGTGGCCATGTCCCTGCTTCAGCTCTCCCGGGCCCAGGCCTGCGCCGCCCGCATCCAGGAGGTGCTGGACACCCAGCCCTCCATCCAGGACCGGCCCCAGGCTGAGCAGAACGCCCTGCCCGCCCCCCGGGGCGCGGTGGAGTTCCGGGATGTGTCCTTTAAATATCAGGCCACCGGCACCGGGGACGACGTGCTCTCTCACATCAGCTTTTCCATCGAGCCGGGCAAGTTCCTGGCCATCGTGGGCGGCACGGGCACGGGCAAGTCCTCCCTGGTCAATCTGATCCCCCGGTTCTACGACGTCACCGGCGGCCAGGTGCTGGTGGACGGAGTGGACGTGCGGGACTATCCCTTGGAGGAGCTGCGGGAGCGCATCGGCATGGTGCTCCAGACCAACGTGCTCTTCACCGGCACTATCCGGGAGAACCTGCTGTGGGGCGACCCCAACGCCACCGAGGAGGACATGATCCAGGCGGCCAAGGACGCCCAGGCCTATGACTTTATCATGTCCTTCCCCGACGGGTTCGACACCGTGCTGGACCAGGGGGGCGTGAACGTCTCCGGCGGCCAGAAGCAGCGCCTGTGCATCGCCCGGGCCATGCTGCGCAAGCCCGCCATCCTTATTCTGGACGACTCCACCTCCGCCGTGGACTCGGCCACCGACGCGGCCATCCGGGAGTCCTTCGCCAAAAATCTGAAGGGCACCACCGTTATCATGATCGCCCAGCGCATCTCCTCGGTGCAGTATGCCGACGAGATCATCATTCTGGACGACGACCACATTGCCGGACAGGGCACCCATGAGGAGCTGCTGGCCAGCAACAGCATCTATCAGGAGATCTATCGCTCTCAGCAGGAAGGGGTGGGTGAATAATGCCGGGACCCAATCGCGCCCCCCGTGGGGGCTATCAAAAGCCCAAGGACCTGAAGAAGACGGTGGGCCGTCTGCTGGGCTATCTCACCCGCAGCAAGCTGCCTCTGCTGGCCGTGCTGGCCTTTCTGCTGCTGTCCGTGGCCACCAACATCGGCGGCTCCTATATGATGCGGGGCATCATCAACGACTTTGTCTGGTCGAACTGCACCGACTTTGCCGGGCTGGGCAAGGCGGTTCTGGTGCTCATCGCCGTGGAGCTGCTCAGCGCGGCGGCCACCTATGGCCAGTCGGCCATTATGGTCCAGCTGGCCCAGCGTGGCGTGAACCGCCTGCGCCGGGACCTGTTTGACAAGCTGCAAAACCTGCCCCTGTCCTATTTTGACCGCCACCCCCACGGCGAGCTGATGAGCCGCTTCACCAACGACGCGGACAACGTGCAGCTGGCCCTGGAGCAGAGCGTGGTGTCTATGCTGTCCAGCTGCTTCACCTTTGTGGGCCTGGTGGCCATGATGGTCATCATCAACTGGAAGCTGTTCATCGTCACCGCCCTGGTGCTGGCCCTGACCATGACCCTGTTCAAAAAGCTGGGCGGGCGCAGCCGCCGCTTCTATCAGCAGCAGCAGGCCGCCCTGGGCAAGGTCAACGGCAGCATTCAGGAGACCATCGAGGGCCTGAAGGTGGTGAAAGCCTTCACCCACGAGGAGCAGGCCAAGGCCGACTTTAAAAAGCTGAACGAGGCCTATCGGGACTCTGCCCAAAAGGCCAACTTCTATTCCACCATGATCATGCCCGTGTCCGGCAACCTGATGAACATCAGCTATGCCCTGACAGCGGCGGTGGGCGGCCTGCTGTCCATCCTCCAGGGCTTTGACCTGGGCGGCCTGGTGGTCTATCTGAACTACTCCAAGCAGGTGGGCCAGCCCATGAACCAGATTTCCCAGCAGATGACCACCCTGCTGTCCGCCATGGCGGGCGCGGAGCGCATCTTCGAGGTGATGGACACCCAGCCCGAGGCCGACCAGGGCCAGGTGACCCTGGTCCGGGCCAGAAAAGAAAACGGGGTGCTCACCCCCCTGGCCCCCGGCCAGGCCCGCACGGGCACCTGGGCTTGGAAGGTGCCCAAGAACCAGCCCATGCGCCTGGTGCGGGTGCTGAATCTGCCCGACAAGACCGCCGTGGAATTGCCCGCCGACGCCGACCTTGCCGGAGAGAACAAGGGCTGGGCCTGGAAATACCCCGGCCCCGACGGCAGCATGGGCCTGCACCCCATCCGGGGCGCGGTGCGCTGCGTGGAGGGGGAGGACGCCACCTATGTGGAGCTGAAGGGCGCGGTGCGCTTTAACCACGTGGACTTCTCCTATGTGCCCGGCAAGCGGGTCCTCCACGACGTGTCCGTCTACGCCAACCCCGGCCAGAAGATCGCCTTCGTCGGCTCCACCGGCGCGGGCAAGACCACCATCACCAACCTCATCAACCGGTTTTACGAGATCGAGGGCGGCCTTATCACCTACGACGGCATCGACGTCCGTTCCATCCGCAAGGACGACCTGCGCCGATCCCTGGGCGCGGTGCTTCAGGACACCCACCTGTTCACCGGTACCATTATGGACAACATCCGCTATGGCCGCCTGGACGCCACCGACGAGGAGTGCATCGCCGCCGCCAAGAGCGCCAACGCCCACTCCTTCATCCGCCGCCTGCCCCAGGGGTATGACACCGTCATCACCGGGGACGGGGCCAGCCTGTCCCAGGGCCAGCGGCAGCTGCTGTCCATCGCCCGGGCGGCGGTGGCCGACCCGCCGGTGATGATCCTGGACGAGGCCACCTCCTCCATCGATACCCGCACCGAGGCGCTCATCCAAAAGGGCATGGACGCCCTGATGGAGGGCCGCACGGTGTTCGTCATCGCCCACCGCCTGTCCACCGTGCGCAACTCCAACTGCATCGTGGTCATCGAGCACGGCGAGATCGAGGAGAAGGGCGACCACGAGCAGCTGCTGGAAAAGCAGGGCCGGTATTACCGCCTGTACACCGGCCAGTTCCAGTTGAGCTGAGCCGCCGCGCCTCTCTCACCCGAATCAAATCAAGCTCCGCCGCCCCGCAGCAGGTCTGTGGGGCGGCGGAGCTTTTTGCTGTCTTTTGTAGAATCGGCACAAACGGGCCTTCTGGGGCATAGCATGGGCAAACTGCCAGAACGGGAGGAGAGACTATGGAACAACGGACGGGCAGATTGAGCGTGCGGGTGTACACCACCCAGGCCGAGCTGCCGCTGGAGGGGTCCACGGTGGCGGTGCTGCAGCAGGGGGAGGGCGGGCGATACCGCCTGCTCAGTCTTCAGACCACAGACTGCAGCGGGCGCATTACCTCTGTGGACATCCCGGCCCCGGCGGCTGAGGAGAGCATCGCCCCCGGGGCGGCGGACGGCCCGAAGTGCTTTTCGGTGTGCAGCGTGTGGGCCGAGCATCCGGGCTATGCCATGCTGCAGGTGGATGGGGTACAGATCTTCCCCGGCGTGGAGACGGTACAGAACATGGAGCTGACTCCGCTGGAGCGGGGACAGAGCAGCCTGCAGCAGCGGACGGTGCGGGATATTCCCGCCCAGGATCTGTGAGGTGACGGGATGCCGGTGATCTTTCCCTATATCCCCCGCACCATCACCGTCCATCTGGGTGCCCCGGATCAGGCGGCGGAGAACGTGACGGTGAGCTTTCCCGACTATGTGAAAAACGTGGCCTCCAGCGAGATCTACCCCACCTGGGAGCCGGCGGCCATCCGGGCCAACGTGCTGGCCATCGTGTCCTTTGCTCTGAACCGGGTGTATACCGAGTTCTATCCCAGCCGGGGCTATGATTTTCAGATCACCTCCACCACCGCCTATGACCAGAAATTTATCCGGGGGAGGGATATCTTTCAGCCCATCAGCCAGGTGGTGGACGAATTCTTCGACGACTATATCCGCCGGGTTGGCTTTGTAGAGCCGCTGAGCGCAAAATTCTGCAACGGCACCACCACAAAATGCGACGGCCTGTCCCAGTGGGGCAGCCAGGAGCTGGCCCAGGCGGGTTATAACTTTATGGACATCCTGCGGCGGTACTATGGGGATGACATCGAACTGGTGCTGGATGCCCCCGTCCGGGATCTGGAGCACTCCTATCCCGGCACGCCCCTGCGCCGGGGGGACTTCGGCCCCCAGGTGCTCACCGCCCAGGTGATGCTCAACCGGGTGGCGCAGAATTATCCGGCGATCCCTAAAATATATCCCACCATCGGCCTGTTCACCCAGGACATGGAGGAGACGGTAAAGGAATTTCAGCGGGTGTTCAGCCTGACCCCCGACGGGGTCATCGGCAAGGGGACCTGGTATCAGCTGGTCTATCTCTATGTGGGGGTCACCGGTCTGGCCGAGCTGGTCAGCCAGGGACAGACCATGTACCGCCTGCGGTTCCAGTTCCCGGGGACCATGCGCCTGGGGGATCGGGGGGACGGGGTGACGGCGGTGCAGTATATGCTGTCGATTTTGGCGGAGTTTGACGACGCCCTGACCCCGGTGACGCCGGACGGGGTGTTCGGCCCGGCCACAGAGCGGGCGGTGCGGAATTTCCAGCGCTGGGCGGGGCTGACGGCAGACGGCGTGGTTGGCCAGGCCACCTGGAACGCCATGTTCCAGCGCTTTGTCCTGGAGGAGGACGCCCTGGAGGAGGAGAGCCTGCGCCTGGGACAGTATCCGGGCTATGCCCTGCGTCTGGGGCAGACGGACACAGAGGGGAGAGGATGACATGGAACGAAGCGCGCAGACAGTCCGTCCGGTGTGGGGCCTGCAATATATGCTGTCCCGGCTGGCGGAGAAATACCCCTTTCTGCCCAAGCTCACCCCCGACGGGGTGTTTGGGGAGCGGACGCTGGAGGCGGTGATGCTCTTCCAGCGGGAGCTGCTCCGCCCGGTCACCGGGGTGGTGGACCGGAAGACCTGGGACGAGATCAGCCGGGCCTGGAGCCAGCTGGAGCAGGAACAGGCCGACCCTCGGTCTCTGCGGGCCTTCCCCGGGGAGGGGAGCCAGGTGGCCCCGGGGCAGGAGCGGGAGTTCATGGCCCTGCCCCAGCTGATGTTCCGGCTGCTGTCCTATTATCTGGAGGGGGTGTCCCCCGACCTGCCCGACGGGCGGCACGGGGCGGCCTCAGAGCAGAACGTGCGCTGGCTACAGGAGCGGGCGGGACTGCCCGTCACCGGCGTCATGGACCGGGCCACCTGGGATGCCCTGGCCCGGCTGTATGAGCTGTTTGTGGTGAAGAACTTAGAGCAGCTGGACCAGAAATATTCCGGCGGCTGGGGATAAAATGACCGAGAGGGTTGCCTGCGGCAACCCTCTCGGTCAAGTTTATCGATGGATCAGATTTTCCAGCAGGGATACATTTTCACATAGTCTTGCGTTGTCCGGTTCCAGCGCCTGAGCCTGGCGGGCCGCTTCCAGCGCCTGGGGCAGGCGGCCCGTGGCGTAAAAGGCGATGGACCGCAGGTCGTGGGGCAGACTGCCCCAGGGGGCGGCCTCGCAGATATAGGTGCGGGGGCGGTGGGTGATGGCCAGGGCGCAGCCGGTGAAATACAGCACCCCATCCCACTCCTCCCGGCGATAGAGCAGCTGGGCCAGGTCGGTGTAGGGTTCCCGCAGGTGGGGGGCCTCGGCCACCGCCCGGAGATACCAGTCCCGGGCTGTGTCCGGCATGCCCTTGTGGTCATAGGCGGCGGCGATATACCGCATAGAGGCCGCCCGCTCGTCGGGCCAGTCGGCCCTTGGCATGGCCAGGTGCCGCTTCAGGGTGGCGATGCAGTCGTCCCAGCGGCCATAGTACAGGTACTCCCGGCCCAGATAGTGGACGTTCCGGTCATCCTCCGGGTCCTCCGCCACCGACAGCTCCAGCAGGGGCAGATACTGCCCCCGGGACTTCTCTGGGTCCGGGTGGTGGTCCAGCTGCACCCCGTCGGCCACCACCGTGGGTCCCGGTTTGCCCGGCCCGGTCCAGCACAGCACCTCGTGCACCGGGTGGACCCACTGATAGCCATGGCGGGCGTGGACCTTCTCATACCAGAAGACCACCCCCTCCGAACCGTCGGGCCGGAAGGACCAGGTGTAGCGATAAGTCGCCTGACCGGCGCCGGGGGACCAGGCCCGCTCCAGCAGTTCCCGCCAGCCGAGGTGGAACACCTCGTCCAGGTCGGTGCAGACGCAGATGTCTGCCTCCGGCGGGATCAGCTCCATGGAGCGGTTCCGGGCCGTGTCAAAGCGCCAGGGGGAGATGGTCTCCTCCGTGACGCTGGCCCCCAGGCTGCGCAGCAGCTCCGGCGTGCCGTCGGTGGAGCCGGTGTCCAGCACCACGATGTCGTCCGCCTCGGACATGGACGCCATCCAGCGGCGGGCAAACTTGGCCTCGTTCTTGCAGATGGCGTAGACGCAGACGCGATAGTTCCCCATTTTGCTCCCTCCCTGTGGAAACTGCGGCGCTCCCGGGAAGGGAGCGCCGCAGCACGGCGGTGTTTAGTTGGACAGCAGCCCGGCCTCCCGCAGGGAGCCCAGCAGCTCGTTGAAGCGTTGGATGATGTCATCCTGGCCGGACCCCGCCGCCAGGTCGGCCACCGCCTCGGCAGGGGTGACGGTCCCGGCAGGGCCGGTGGGGCCAGTCGCGCCAGTGGCTCCGGTAGGACCAGTAGGCCCAGTGGGACCAGTGGGGCCGACAGCGCCAGCCGCCCCGGTCTCGCCGGTGGCACCGGTTGGACCAGTGGGACCAGTCGGGCCAGTAGGACCGACAGCACCGGTTGCACCCGTGGCACCAGACGCTCCAGTGGGCCCAGTCGGGCCGGTAGGACCGGCTGCCCCCGTCGCCCCGGCAGGCCCGGCAGGCCCAGTTGGCCCGGTGGGGCCTACAGCGCCGGTAGCTCCCGTGGCGCCAGTTGCCCCGGCAGGACCAGCAGGACCGGCAGGACCGGTAGGACCAGTCGCGCCGGTTGCCCCAGTCGCCCCCGTGGCTCCGGTAGCCCCTGCGGGGCCGGGAACACCTTGCGGTCCCTGGGGACCCTGCGCCCCCTGGGGGCCGGGAATGCCCTGGGGTCCGGTGGGACCGGTGGCCCCGTCAGGACCTGGGATGCCCTGGGGGCCGGTGGGGCCCATGGGACCGGGCACGGGAGGATAGGGAGGATAGGGCGGCGGAGTGGGCGGCCCGGGCGGCGCGGGGGGCGGAGGACAGGGAGGCTCCGGGCGGCAGCCCCCGCCGGTGAGGGAGGCGTATACGCCGCCGTTGCAGCGCCGCTCCCAATCGGAAGGATAATACTGTTTCATAAACGCGCTCCTTTGCCGAAACATGCGTATCACTGTGGCAGTGCCACGTTCCATTCTATGCGGCGGGGCGCGGGGTGTGTCTTATGGGAAGATTGGCGGCTTTACATCCGGCGGCTTTTTTGGCATAATAAAAACAAAGTAGGGGCGGATATCATCCGCCCGAAGCAGACCCAGGGGGGAACACAATGAGTGAACACATGGAGATGCCAACTCTGCTGTTCTGGGAGAACGGCAACGTGTGGTATGGCAGCAAGGGGAACACCCGGTTTTTCATCCAGCCCGTGAAGCACTCGCCGCCGGAGGACCAGCCGGAGGGGGAGGTATACTACACCCTGGATGTGGAGGTGTGGCCCGGCCCGCTGACAAAGGCGCTGAGCCAGATCACGGCCACCAACAGCTTCCCTCGCACGTTGGAGGGCATGGACCAGATGGTCCAGTGGCTGGAGGAGCAGGCGGAAAAAGACAACAAACAGGCATAAAAAATTGCCGCCGGACGTTTTTGCGTCTGGCGGCAATTTGCGTATCGGGAAAGATCAGACTTTGACCACGGCTCTGCTGCGGCTGAGCACGGTGTAGACCACCGTGGCGGCCACCAGGCCGAATACGCCCTGGACGATGTTGCCGGGGATGGAGGCGGCGGCGGCCAGGCCCTTGCCCAGCCACAGGCTGGCATAGGCGAAATAGCCCAGGACCATGATGACCTCGGCCACCACGCCCCCGGCGATCTGGCCCAGCAGCACAGAGGAGGCGGACAGGCCCTTCTTCGTGGCGGCCCGGAAGATCAGGGCGGCGGCCACGGCCATCACCAGCTTGATGGCAAAGGTGCCGGGGACATAGTGGGCATAGCCGGACAGCAGGTCGGCCAGGGCAGAGCCGATGCCGGCAGCGGCCCCGCCGTACAGGGGGCCCAGCACCCAGGCGGACATAAGCACGGCGCAGTCGCCCAGGTTCACATAGCCCTGCATGGGGGAGGGCACCTGGATGACCATGGTCATAATGGTGCACAATGCGGCCATCAGGGCGGCCAGCACCAGCTTGCGGATCTTGGAATCAGTCATACTCTCTCGCTCCTTCAAAAGCAGGAAGATTTGTTCTTGCTTTTTTTCTTGAGTTGTATTTTAATCATATCTGACATGAAATAAAGGACCAAAACAAAACTCTTTTCTAGGACCAGATGGAGGGGCACATGCTGACATATGACTTAGAGCGCCGGGGGAGCCTGGCCCGGTATGACTATCTCTATCGCTGCATCAAAGAGGATATCTTGTCCGGGCGGCTGGCCGCCGGGGAGAAGCTGCCGTCTAAGCGGGCCCTGGCCCGGCATCTGGAGACGGCGGTGGTCACGGTGGAAAACGCCTATGCCCAGCTCTCGGCGGAGGGCTATCTCCGGCCAGAGGAGAAGCGGGGCTATTTCGTCTGCCCGGTGGAGGTGCGGCCAGACCGGCCCCCGGCGGCGGAGACCCGGCCAAGGCAGGCCGCCCCCCAGCGGCGGTGGCTGCTGGACATGACCAGCGGCGGCAGCGGGACGGAGGGCTTTCCCTTCTCTGTGTGGGCGCGGCTGATGCGCCGGGTCATCACCGAGGAGGGGGAGCGGCTGATGCGTTCCCTGCCCCACAGCGGGGCCCTGCCCCTGCGCCAGGCCCTGGCCCGGCACATCTATCAGTTCCGGGGCATCGCCGCCGACCCGGAGCAGATCGTGGTGGGGGCGGGGACGGAGTATCTCTATAACCTGCTGGTGCAGCTGCTGGGCCGCGACCGGGTCTATGGGGTGGAGGACCCGGGCTACTCCAAGGCCGGGCGGGTGTACGCCCTGAACGGGGCGGCGTGCGTCTGTCTCCCGGTGGACGGCCAGGGGGTGGACCCGGCCCAGGCGGAGGGCAGCGGGGCGGACATCCTCCACCTGTCCCCCAACCACCAGTTCCCCACCGGGGCGGTGATGCCCATCGCCCGGCGGCAGAGCCTGCTGCGCTGGGCCGGGGCGGCGTCGGGGCGCTATCTCATCGAGGACGACTATGACAGCGAGTTCCGCTTTACCGGGCGGCCTATCCCCACCCTGCGCAGCATCGATCAGGCGGACCGGGTCATTTACATGAACACGTTTTCCCGGTCTCTGGCCCCCTCATTGCGTATCGCCTATATGGTCCTGCCCCGGCCTCTCCTGGAGGCATATCAGGCCCGGCTGGGCTTTTACTCCTGCACCGTGCCCGCCATGGAGCAGTATACCCTGGCCCGCTTTTTGGAGGACGGCCACTTCGACGCCCACGTGAACCGGATGCGTGTATTCTACCGGGCCAGGCGGGACGCGGTGCTCCAGGCCATTGAGGAAAGTCCCCTGGCCGGGCGGTGCCGGGTGATGGGGGAGAACGCCGGGCTGCACTTTTTGCTGGAGCTGGACACGGAGGTGCCCGACGAGGTCCTGGCCCGACAGGCGGAGGAGCGGGGGCTGCGGCTGGCCTTTCTGTCGGACTATCAGCAGCGCGCCGCCGGAGACCGGCCCCACACCCTGGTGGTGAACTACCCCGGCACCGACCTGGAGCATCTGGCCCAGGCACTGGACATTCTGACGGAGATTTTAGATCAGCACCCGTGACGGGTTGACAAATTGGGCAATTTTTGCATAGTATCCCTGCTTGATTTCTATGTATTTTTACGGGACAGTCGTGTACAATAAGAATAGCAAGATCTGTTTTTCAGCGGGCGAAAGACGCCCGCGCACACCTGAAAAGGAGGCGCTTTTTTTGAACGCGAAGAGCACGTTTCAACCCCAGGAGCTGGAGTATCTCCGGCTGCTGGCAAAGCAATACCCCACGGTGCAGGCGGCCAGCACCGAGATCATCAATCTCCAGGCTATCTTAGGCCTGCCCAAGGGGACGGAGCACTTTATCTCTGACATCCACGGGGAGTATGAGGCCTTTTTACATATCCTGAACTCCTGCTCCGGCGTGGTGAAGGAGAAGCTGGACGAGCTGTTCGGCACCACCATGACCCGGGCGGAGCGGGACCAGCTGGCCACCCTCATCTATTACCCGGAGGAGAAGCTGAAGCTCATCACCGCCCAGGGGGACGACCTGAAGGAGTGGTACCGCATCACCCTCCACCGGCTCATCGAGGTGTGCCGCTGGGCCGCCTCGGTCTATACCCGGTCCAAGGTCCGCAAGGCCCTGCCCCGTGACTATGCCTATATCATCGACGAGCTGCTCCACGTCAACTATGACGAGGCGGACAAGCGGGACTATTACGAGAACATCATCGACACCATCATCGACATCGACCAGGCCCCAGGCTTTATCATCGCCGTGTGCGGGGTCATCAAGCGCATGGCGGTGGACCGGCTGCACATCGTGGGCGACATCTTTGACCGCGGCCCCCGGGCGGACATCGTCATGGACGCCCTGCGGAAGTATCACAGCGTGGACATCCAGTGGGGCAACCACGACATTCTGTGGATGGGCGCGGCCTCCGGCTCCCGGACCCTGGTGGCCACGGTGCTGGCCAACTCCATCCACTATAACAATCTGGAGGTCATCGAGACGGGCTATGGCATCTCCCTGCGCCCCCTGTCCATCTTCGCCAACGAGGTGTATAAGGACTGCGACACCCACCGTTTTGCCGTGAAGCTAACCGGAGCGGACGCCGACCAGTACACCGAGAAGGACAAGCTGCTCTCCGCCCGGATGCACAAGGCCATCACCGTCATCCTCTTCAAGCTGGAGGGGCAGAAGGTCATGCGCTGCCCGGAGTTTGGCATGAACGACCGGCTGCTGCTGGACAAGATCGACTATGAAAACAAGACGGTGACCATCGGGGAAAAGACGTATCCTCTGGAGGACTGCGACTTCCCCACCGTGGACCCCGCCGACCCCTATACCCTGACCCCGGAGGAGAGCCAGGTCATCGACCAGCTTACCGCGTCGTTCCAGCGCAGCGAAAAGCTGCAAAAGCACATCCGCTTCCTGTATTCCAAGGGCGGGCTGTATAAGGTCTTCAACGGCAACCTGCTCTTCCACGGCTGCATCCCCATGACCGCCGACGGGGAGCTGATGACCTTTACCATCGGGGGCAAAAAGCGCGCGGGCCGGGCGTTTTTGGACTATGCCCAGACCACTGCCCGCCGGGCCTATTACGACAAGCCCGGCTCTGCCGAGCGGCAGTTCGGCATGGACTTTTTGTGGTGGTTATGGGCGGGCCGGAACAGCCCCATCTTTGGCCGGGACCGCATGACCACCTTCGAACGGCGGCTCATCGCCGACGAGAGCGCCTGGACCGAGCCCAAGAACAGCTATTACACCCTGTACAACGACCCCGCCGTGTGCGAGGCCATTTTGAAGGAGTTTGGCCTGGAGGGCCCCCACTGCCACATCATCAACGGCCACATCCCCGTGAAGACCAAGAAGGGGGAGAGCCCCATCAAGGGCGGCGGCAAGCTGATCGTCATCGACGGCGGCTTCTGCAAGGCCTATCAGCCCACCTCTGGCATCGCCGGGTATACCCTGATCTATAACTCCCGGAACATCCGCATCGTCTCTCACCAGCCCTTCGCCGGGCGGGAGGAGGCCATCCGCCACAACCACGACATCGCCAACGACAGCGTGATCTTCGAGCGGATGGAGAACCGGGTGAAGATCGCCGAGACGGACATCGGCAAGGAACTGAAGCGCCAGGCCGACGATCTGCGCCGCCTGCTGGTGGCCTATCGCTCCGGCGCGGTGACGGAGGACCACAAGGAGTAAACAAGAGCACCAAAAAGCAGATCATACGATACACTCGGTATTGACAGGACATGTTGATACCGGGTGTATTTTCTTTTAGGAAAAAATCCCCGAGATCCCCCTTGACAAAGGGCACTGCGGTGTTATATCGTATATATAGTATATATACGATAATACCAACAAACACACCGACTGTCTCCGTCCAGCCCCGGGCGGGGGCGGCGGGCGTGTTGAAAGGGGCGGAACATGGATATTATACTAAGCAACTCCAGCGGAAAACCCATCTATCAGCAGATCGCCGACCAGGTGAAGGAGCAGGTCTGCTCCGGGGCGCTGGCGGCGGGGGACGCACTGCCCTCCATGCGCCTGCTGGCCAAGGAGCTGCGCATCTCGGTCATCACCACCAAGCGGGCCTATGAGGAGCTGGAGCGGGACGGCTTTTTGGAGAACGTCCCGGGCAAGGGCTGTTTTGTGGCCCCCCAGAACCGGGAGCTGCTGCGGGAGGCCCAACTGCGCCGGGCGGAGGAATTTCTGGCCCAGGCGGTGGAGGAGGCCCGAAAGGGCGGCATCACCCTGGAGGAACTGGACGAAATGCTTGCCATCTTGTATAAAGGGGATATATTATGACAAATTGTATCGAAGTCAGGGGGCTGTGCAAGGCATTCGACGGCTTTGCCCTGAAGGACGTCTCCTTCACCCTGCCGGGGGGCTGCATCATGGGCCTCATCGGGGAGAACGGCGCGGGAAAGACCACCACCCTGAAATGCCTGCTGGGTCTGCTCCGCCGGGACGGGGGAGACATTTCCCTGCTGGGCTGCGACCCCTGGGACCAGCCCCGCCGGGCCAAGGCGGAGGTGGGCGCGGTGCTGGACGACTGCTTTTTCCACGACAGTCTCCGCCCCCGTGACGTCTCCGCCATTCTGGCCCCCGTGTTTCCCGCCTGGGACGAGGGGCTGTTCCGGGACTATCTGGACAAATTCCAGCTGCCGTGGAAAAAGACGGTGAAGGAGCTGTCCCGGGGCATGAAGATGAAGCTGTCCCTGGCCGCCGCCCTGGCCCACCGGCCCCGGCTGCTCATTTTGGACGAGGCCACCGCCGGACTGGACCCAGTGGTCCGGGACAGCATTCTGGAGGAGCTGCTCTCCTTCGTCTCCGACGAGGAGCACGCCGTCCTTCTGTCCAGCCACATCACCGGGGACCTGGAGAAGATCGCCGACTACATCACCTACCTCCACCGGGGGCAGGTCATCCTGTCCGGGCCCAAGGACGAGATTTTGGAGCGGTATGGTCAGGTGGGCTGCTCCGCCGCCCAGCTTGCCGCCCTGGAGCCGGAGCTGCTCACCCGGGTGCGCCGGGGGGAGTTTGGCTGCCACGCCCTTGTTTCAGACCGGGCGGCTTTTCAGCGGGTCCACCCGGAGCTTCCCGTGGAGCCGGTGACCCTGGATGATATCATGCTGTTTGTGGGAAAGGGGGAGGCCGTATGACCGGCTTGATCTTAAAAGATGCCCTGGTGCTGAAAAAGAGCCTGAAGAGCTATCTGCTTCTGCTGGCCGTGTATGCGGTGCTGACTGTCACCGGCCTATTCTCGATAAGCTTTGTGGCCGCCTTTTTAGAGGTCATCGCCATGATGCTGCCCATGTCCGCCTTCGCCTTTGACGAGCAGGCCCACTGGGACCGGTATGCCGCTGCCCTGCCCCTCAGCCGCCGGGACCTGGTGGCCGCCCGGTATCTGTTCACCCTGCTGGTGCTGCTGTGCGCTGCGGCCTTTGGGGCGGCCATGTGTGCGGTGCTGTCCTTCTCCGGGGACCGGGATGCGGTGGCCGAGTGCGGCATGAGCATCGCCGTCACCCTGCTGCTGGGGGTGCTGGCCCTGTCGGTGGCCATGCCCCTGAACTATCGCCTGGGGCCGGAGCGGGCCCGGATAGCCCTGTACGTCACCCTCCTGCTGCCCGTGGCCGCCCTCTTTGTCTCCGTCAAGGGCGAACTGTGGTCCGGCAGTCAGGTGACCCGTCTGGAGGAGCTGCCGCCCCTGCTGCTCCTGCTCCCCTATCTCCTGCTGGCCGGGGTGGCCCTGGCGGTGTCCTTTGCCGTCTCCTGCGGGATCATGGCTGAAAAAGACTGTTAAGGGGGTGCCATCATGATCCATCTCTATCACGGCGACGGCAAGGGCAAGACCACCGCCGCCATGGGCCTGGCCCTGCGCATGGCGGGGCGGGGGAGGCCCGTTGTTATCGCCCAGTTTTTAAAGGGGGCGGACAGCGGCGAGCGCCTGGCCCTGGCCCGGCTGCCCCAGGTGACGCTGCTCCCCGTGCCGGAGAAGCTGAAATTTCTCTTTGCCATGACGGAAGAAGAGCGGCGGCAGGAGGCCCGGCGGGCCCAAGAGCTGCTCGCCCAGGCCGGACAGGCCGCCGCCGACCCCGATTGCGGCCTGGTGGTGCTGGACGAGGTGTGCGACGGGGTGAACGCCGGGCTGCTCCCCCTGGCGGACCTGCTCGCTCTTCTGGACGGCGCCCGGGCGGAGGTGGTCCTCACCGGGCGGGACCCGGCCCCGGAGCTGACAGAGCGGGCAGACTATATCACCCATTTTCAAAAGGAAAAGCACCCCTATGACCGGGGCGTCCCCGCCCGGTGCGGGGTGGAATTTTAGGCCGGGCCGGGGACGAAAAAAATTTACAGTTTTTTTACGCCGGATTCGCCCGCCTGATTGTTGCCGATTTTTCACCTTTTTTCGGTTTTTCTTTATTTTTCTTGCGGTTACAAAAGAAAAAGGCCCCCTTCTTTTAAAATTTATCAAATATGGGCATTGCAATATTTCCTGCAAATGATTATAATGGTCCCGTAGCAATGATACACAGGATAATGACAGAGCATCGTTTGCATTCAGCGGCCCTTTCCGCCGGTCTCCCTGGAGAGAGACGGGGCGGACTTTTGCGGGAAAAACTGCTGATAAGAAGAAAGGATTGATGGAAAATGGCTACTAAATTCGTATACCTTTTCTCTGAGGGCAACGGCAAGATGCGCGAGCTGCTGGGCGGCAAGGGCGCCAACCTGGCCGAGATGACCAATCTCGGCATGCCCGTGCCCCAGGGCTTCACCATCACCACCGAGGCCTGCACCCAGTACTATGAGGACG
>OJPN01001378.1_pt1 | contig 17396 bp, 15 predicted proteins | sample 1598511 | NCBI WGS metagenome assembly OJPN01 (sample SAMN03922485, study PRJEB24848) | human gut metagenome | isolation source: stool sample | host: Homo sapiens | place: Germany | collected 2011-05
TTGTTGACACCGGTGCTTGCGGTGTCGGTGAACCATGCAAAGGTAGCGCCTACCAGCATGGCCAGGCACAGAACCATGGCCACGACGCTGCCCAGCAAGGCCCGTTTGGCGCTCTTGCGGTTTGTCATAATATCTGCCTCCTATTTTTTTGCGTGTGCGGGTCTTGGCCGTTGGGCTTTGTGGGGGATGCGGGGAATACGGATTGCCACGTCGGGGCTGCGCCCCTCCTCAGAATGACACCTTCATTGACCCCTCCCTATCGTTTCTCTGAAACGATAGACGCCCATGGGCGTCCCGGTGCGCACTTTTACGCAGGCATATTACCACTTATATGGACACAATGCAAGTCCCTTTTTGTCAAAAACTGTCATTTTTTCTGGAATTTTCTGCATCCCACTCCCCGGCACGACAAAAGGGCCTTGCTCCTCGCCGCAAGGCCCTTATTTTTCTGGGAACTTCGCTGCCATTACCGCAGCTGCGCCGTGAACACGATCTCCCCCGGCTGAGGGCATTGGGCCCGGATGAAGCCGTGGTGTCCCTCGGCAATGCTCCGGGCGATGGAGAGCCCCACACCGAAGCTGCCGTCGGCGGAGCGGGCCTGATCCGACCGATAGAACCGGTCAAAGAGTTTCTCTGTCTCCCCCTCGGCCAGCGGCGTACAGGCATTGCTGCACCGCAGGACGACGCCCGGTTTTCCCTTCTCCAGCACAAACCGGATGGGTGTCTCCGGCAGGGCATACTTCACGGCGTTATCCAGCAGGATAGACACCAGCTGCCGCACGGCGTACTCGTCGCCGCAGTAGGTAAGCCCCGGCACGATAGCAAGCTCCAGCGGATGGCCCTGAGACCGGGCAAAATCCCGGAAGGACTCCGCCGTCTCCTCCACCGCCTCGCTGACGGCGAAGTCCGACAGCTTCAGCGGCGATTCCTCCTCGTCCATGCGGGAGAGCGTCACCGTGGTCCTGCGGAAGCAGAAAAAAGCCTGACCTCTTCTCTCTTCCCTCTTTTATAAACAGGGCAGGGTCCGGTTCCCTTGGGAACCGGACCCTGTCCTGTTTTTTGACGCCTCACCTACTCGCCAAGGCTGCGGGAGAACCCCCCATCCTCACAGGATGGAGAGCTGTCCCGGATCCTCGTCACCCTCTGGGCCAGTCCAGATCTCTGGGCAGCCCCAGAATGTAGTCGGCGCTGACGTGGTAGTACCGGCACAGCTTCTCCAGCTTTTCGATGCCCATTTCGCTGGTGCCGTCCCTCCAGCGGCGGATCTGCTTGGTGCTGACGCCGATGACCTTCGCCAGATCCTGCACCTTGGTGTCGCTGTCCTCAATAATGGCGTCAATATTTGGATACTGCTTCATGTATGCTCTCCTCGTGGTCTATTGTCTATGCTTCATCGGCGATTTTTGTCGAATTATGTCGAAAATTTTACACGCAAAATGGCACGTTCGTCTTGACTTTGGACATATATGTCATTTATAATATGTAAAGACATATATGTCCCACATTTATTTGTTCGTTCTGTCCTCATCACCGTCATTGTTTGACATTCTCCACGCAATATGACTGGAAATTTCAGGACAGTTGCTCTGTTTCGACGTTCTTCATGAGCAAAAGATGCTTTAATAGTCCTGCACCCGCCAAGTGCTCCAAGCTATCTCCGGGAGGAACCCCCTATGACCGCAAAAAAACTCTTACAGCTCCTTAGCACCATTCTGGTGGCGCTGGTAGTCCTTCTGGCCGTGGCGCTGGTCGGCGTCCGACTGGCCGGCATCCGCACCTTCACCGTTCTGTCCGGCTCCATGGAACCCACCTACCATGTAGGCTCCCTCATCTACGTAAAAAAGGTGGACCCCACCACCATCCGGCCGGGGCAGGTCATCACCTTCATGCTGGATGAGAACACCGTGGCCACCCACCGGGTGGTGGAGGTGGTCCCCGACGAGGACGATCCCTCCACGCTCCGCTTCCGCACCAAGGGCGACGCCAACGACGCCGAGGACGGCAGCCTCGTCCACTACAAAAACGTCATCGGCACCCCGGTGTTCACCATCCCCAAGCTGGGCTACGTAGCCAATTACATCCAGCATCCCCCCGGCCTGTACGTGGCCATCTCCGCCGGGGCCGTCCTGCTGCTGCTGACCTTCCTGCCGGACCTGCTCTCCGGCGGCTCCGACAAGGGGCAGGGCAAGCACATCCGTCAGGACAGTCAAAAGGCATAGATCCGTCGGTCCTGCCGCAAGGCTCACCATATCATTTGTTATCATTTTATGCAGGAGGAAAAACCATGAAAGCAAGGAACCGCATCAAACCCCTGTTGACCCTGTGCTGCGCCCTGCTGCTGGTAGCCGCCGGTGTGTTCGGCACGCTGGCCTACCTCACCGGCACAGACACGGTCAACAACACCTTCACCGTCGGCAACGTGAAGATCACGCTGGACGAGGCCAAGGTGAACACCGACGGAACGCCTGTGGTGGGCGCTGACCGGGTGAAGACCAACGAGTACCATCTGCTCCCCGGCCACACCTATACCAAGGATCCCACCGTCACCGTCAAGACCGGCAGCGACGCAAGCTACGTCCGCATGAAGGTCACCTTCAACAACGCCAAGGCCATCATCGCCCTGTGTACTGACCCCGAGTTTGCCGAGGACGGCCCCACCGGCGTGGAGAACGCCTATCCCCTGATCCGCATGGTGAAATTCGTGGAAGCCAATGCCGCCAAGTGGGACGGCATCATCCCCGATAACATGGTGGAGACAGCGAAGATGCTGGCCAATGCCAAGTACTTCGCCTACGATGCAAAAGCCGACACTCTGACCTACTATTTCTATTACAACGAGACCGTTGCCGCCCCCACCGCTGATGTGGCTCTGCCCGTTCTGTTCAACGAAGTGACCCTGCCCAGTTGGGTCACCAACACCCAGCTGGCCACTCTGGAGAATTTCCAGATCACCGTGGTGGCCGAGGCCATTCAGGCCGACGGCTTCGCCGATGCCGGCGCCGCTTGGGCCGCCTTCAACGGCTGATTTCCCCCCGGTTTCGACGGCACATGGGCTGCGCCCCACGCCGCAGAAATAGATGTTATAGTTTGTAAGAAAGGAAGAATCAAGTATGAAGAAAAAAACTCTGGCACTGGTTCTGGCTCTGACCCTGTTGGTGGCCGGTGTCGTCGGCGGCACCCTGGCTTGGCTGACCGATCAGACCGCCGAGGTGAAGAACACCTTCACCGTGGGCGATATCAACATCGGCCTCACCGAGACCACCACAGACTACAAGATGGTTCCCGGCAACACCATCGCCAAGGACCCCACGGTCATCGTTAAGGCCGAGTCCGAGGCCTGCTGGCTGTTCGTGAAGGTCACGGAGTCCGAGAATCTGGACACCTTCATCACCTATGCCATCGCAGAGGGTTGGACGGAGCTGCAAGACGGCGTTTACTATCGTGAGGTCTCTGCCTCCGACGCTGACCAGACCTTCTCCGTGCTGAAAGGTGATGCCGTCACTGTGAACAGCGATGTTACCAAGGAAATGCTCACGGCTAAGGATTTCGCCAATCCCACCCTGACCTTTAAGGCCTACGCCGTGCAGAAGGACAATGTTGCCTCTGCCTCCGATGCTTGGGCCAAGGTCAACCCCTAACCAAGTGAGCCCTTGCACATTCTGATACCCAAAAAATCAAACAAAAAGGAGAGCAATTACATGAAAAAGAAGATCACTGCCCTGTTCCTGTGCGTGGCGCTGGCCGCCATCGCCATCGTCGGTGCCTCTCTGGCCTACTTCACCGACACCGACAACGAGACCAACACATTCACCGTCGGCGGCGTAAAAATCGACCTGATCGAGCAGCAGAGTAATGAGGACCATACCGGCTTTGTTCCTTATACGGGAGATAAGGTTCTCATGCCCATCGTCGGCTCCGCTCAGGGAGAAAAATACCCCAACGGCCAGCCCAAGGCTGCGAACTACATCGACAAGGTCGTAACGATTCAGAATACTGGCAAGTCTGCCGCTTGGATTCGTGCTTACTATGCGGTTCCCTCCGATCTGGATGACGGCTATGAGACCTTCAACGCCGGTGCGAACATCCTGCACGGCAACTTCGGCAACAAGATCGTTGACGGCACTGTCTACACCACCTTCGGTGCGGAGTGGAACTGGATGCATGACGGCAAGTGGAACTACTTCGAGACCACCATGGACGGCGTCAACTACAACGTCTACTTCGCTGACTACTACCAGCCTGTTGCGGCCAATGAGACCACCGAGCAGCTCATTTGCGGCGTGTATCTGGACAAGAACGTGGATATGAAGGACGGCAAGTACATCGATACGCGTCACCCTGATGCCGATCTCTCTATCCTGGAAGGCACGGTCAAGTATCCCGTATTTGCGGTTGCTGTGCAGGCCGAGGGCTTTGACACTGCCGCAGCTGCTATGGATGCCGCCTTCGGCGCCAACTACAATCCTTGGGGCGGTACCGCCACCAACTGGCAGTAATTCCCCCCCAACAGGAAGCAGATCGGCTTCCCTGACTCTACTATCTCCTCCCTATTTTTTTGCGGCTCGGGTCCTGTGACCCGACCAACCCCGACACGCCTGTTACCAGCGGGTCGTGTTGGGTGGCAGAAAGCCCCCCTATAGGCTCCCTGCCGCCCCGGTGAACCTGTTACCAGCGGGAACACCGGCGGCCGTGGCCTCTTAGAGGCCCGGCCAAACCAGTGCAGCTGTTACCGCAGCTGCACCGGTTTGACCGCTGCGGTCAACCACCTTCTCTGTCCTCCCTATGGAGGCTGACCATAGACAGGAAAGGAGCAACCACATGAAACGAAAGCTGTTATTACTGTCGGTGCTGGCCATCTGCGTGGCCACGCTGGCAGCCGGAACGCTGGCGTATTTCAGCGCCGACGGAACGGCACGCAATGTCATCACCACCGGCAATGTCTCCATTGCTGTGGAGGAGTGGGCGGATGCGGATAAGACCCAGCCCTTCGAGGATCTGACGGGCATCATGCCCGGCACCACCGTCACCAAAATTGCCGAGGTCCGCAACACCGGCGAGGCCGATGCATGGATCCGTGTACGCCTCACCGGCGACATCCGCCTCACCGGTGACGGCACGCCGGACCCTTCGCTGGTAAAGTCCGACCTCAACACCACCGACTGGACGCTGGGTCCCGACGGCTACCTCTACTGCAACAAGGCCATCCGCCCCGGCGAGACCACCGCCCCTCTGTTCACCTGCGTCACCTTTGACGCCGGTATGGGCAACGAGTATCAGAATGCCACCGCCACAGTCCATGTGGCCGCCGAGGCTGTCCAGACTGCCAACAACGGCGTCACCGCTCTGGAGGCGCTGGGCTGGCCAACGCAGGGTTAAGGAGGTGCGGCACATGAAAAAAATGCGGCATATGAAGAGAAAAGCCCTTGTGGCGCTGGTGCTGTCTGTCACCATGCTGCTGACCCTGATGCCCGGTCTGGTCTTTGGCGTCTCCGACGATCAGGGTGACCCGGACACCGTCAGCTCCTCCATCGACTACCCCACCGTGAATTTCACCGACGTGGCCCCCTTCCTGCCCCCGGTCAGCGGTGCCGCCCCCCGGCGCTCCCCGGCCCGTGCCGCCGGTGATACCGATCCCAGCAGCGATAACGGCATGGTGGTCAACAAGACCTCCGTTTATAACGAGGAGACCGGCGCCTATGACATCACGCTGGAGGCCTACGCCACCGGCAGCAAGGTCATCAGCACCGTCACCAGCGACGTCCCCACGGACATCGTTTTGGTCCTGGATCAGTCCGGCTCTATGGGGGATGACTTCTCCACCACAACGTCGGACTCCTGGGTCTCCTACGGCAAGCGTACCAACGACGCAAACTATAATAACCGCATGGACAGCAGCAACAACAGGAAGAACCGCAACCTTTACTACAAGCTGTCCGACGGCGGTTATGCAGAGGTCCGTATGGACCGCTCCGAAGCCGGAACCGTCAAAAAGTACACGGAGTATAACGGAAACAACTACAGCTGTAATCACAGCAGTGATACCCTCTATACAGAAGTAAACGGTCAGTATGTAAAAGTATCTGTTTCCAGCGAATATGATTACACTTCCGCAGTGTATATCTATACCTACACTTATACCGCCCCCGACAACTCACCGGTCACGGAAACAAGCCGTGGTCCGTTCGGCGATCCCCCCTTCCCCATCTACAAGGAGGAAACCGTCACCGAGTATGCATATACCTATTCCTACACCGTCAACGGGACCCGCACGGACATCGGCACCTCCACCGGAGCGGACACGGTATTTGAAACCGAGCTCTATCAGAAGATTCCCTCCGGCACCAAAATCACCCGTCTGGAAGCCCTGAAAAATGCCGCCGCCACCTTTGCAAATTCCGTGGAGGAGAAGGCCAAGGGCGCTGACGGTGTCCTCGGCACCGAGGACGACATCTCCCACCGCATCGCCGTGGTGGGCTTCGCCAGCAAGTCCGGCTACGGCGACAACACGGAGCTGCTGTCCATCGCCGGAAGCAACAGCGGCAACGTGGGTGTGGCCTATCACAACATCACCGACCAGAACCTCAAGGACGTTCTTCAGAACGTGGACACCTCCGCCGATCAGGCCATGGTCTCCGACGCCATCGGCGCTCTGGCCGCCAGCGGCGCCACCCAAACAGATCTGGGTCTGGACATGGCCCAGCGCATTCTCTCCGCCAACCCCGTGCAGCCTAACGAAAAGCGCAACCGTGTGGTCATTGTCTTTACGGACGGCGCCCCCACCAGCTTCAACGGCTTTGAGAAGGATGTCGCCAACGACGCCATCACCCATGCCGACGCCATCAAGACCGCCGGAGCCACCGTCTACACCATCGGCATCTTCTCCGGAGCCAACGCCACCAGTGCCGGCACCGAGCCAAGCGGTGACCTTGGTCAGAACAGCAGCTCCCTGAACAGCGCCTGCAACTGGTTCATGCAGCAGGTGTCCTCCAACAACGGCACGCCCCGTACTCCCAGCTACTACCTGTCTGCGGCGGACACCGGTTCCCTCAGCAACATCTTCCAGCAGATCTCCGACAACATCGAGAGCGGCGGCTCCTCCTCCACCCTGACGGAGGAATCCGTGGTCCGGGATATCATCTCCCCCCAGTTCACCCTTCCTGCCGGAGCCACCGCCTCTGATATCACGCTGGAGACCTACGCCTGCACCGGTAAGGACGGCGACACCTACACATGGCGCCAAAACGACACTGCCATGGGCGCCACTGCCGCAATAGACGGCAATAGCGTCAGCGTCACAGGCTTTGACTTCTCCGAGAACTACGTGGGTACCGTCACCAATCACGGCAGCGTCAGCTACCGGGGTCATAAGCTGGTCATCCGCTTCAGCGTCAAGCCTCAGCTCGGCTTTCTGGGCGGCAACAATGTCCCCACCAACGCCGGGGCCGGCGTCTATGAAAGCAAAGACTCCGAGACCCCTGTCCGGGAGTTCCCCCAGCCCACGGTAAACGTCCCCATCCAGCCCGTCACCGTTGCAGCGCAGGACTATAACGTCTATCTGCTGGGCGGTCTCACCGCCAGCCAGCTGCAAAGCGGCTCCACCGTGCAGGTGGGCAGCATCTCTCTGGATCTGACCAAGGCCACCGACTCCGATCACCCCTACGGCTTGGAGCCGTGGCAGACCGCCTACGTGGATACCACCGTCTCCATCACAGGCCCGGACGGCAGCCCCGTCACCGACCTGGCCCAGCTGCGGGCGGACACCTCCTGCGCCGTCTCCGTCACGGTATCCCCCAAAACGGAGCCGCAGGCGGATTCCAGCGGCATACCGGCCGCCAAACAGAGCGGCAGCGCCACCGGCAAGGTCAACGTCTTTAAGCCGACGCTCACCTACGAGGACGGCACCGTCTACTACGGCGACACCTTCGATAGGGCCACGCTTCCCGGCTACTGCACCTCCACCCGCTGGTTCCACGGCACCACCGAGGATACCACCGTATCCATGACCGGCATCGCCCCGGGGCTGACCTACGGCTACAGCTACGACACCACCCTTCTGACGGACATCGTGAACACCAAGCAGGACATCCCCGTGAAGGCCACCATCTCCATCGGTGACACCAACATCACCGCCGATACCACCTTCCTGCACACGGACTGCGCCGGAGAGACCTGGAGCCACACCAGCGGCGACCCCGCCTTCCTGCTCCACGTCAGGACCTGCGCCCTGACCGTCACCAAGACCGGCGGCGCTGACGGCGAACCCTATGTGTTCAACGTCTACCGTAACGGTAACCCCTACACCCAGGTCACGGTGGTGGGCAACAGCAGCATCACCATCTATGAGCTTCCGGTGGGCAAATACACCATTGAGGAGAACACCGGCTGGAGCTGGCGCTACGATGCCACCTACGACCCCGATAAGCCGGACGGCTGCACCCTCACCGCCGGCCACAATAGCAGCAGCATCACCTGCACCAACACCCTGAAGAATGACCGCTGGCTCAACGGCTTCAGTGATGTTATCGCCAATATCTTCGGAATCCGACACTGAGAAAGGAGGAACTGTTTGTGGCACGCAGAAAATATCCTTCGCCCCGGAAGCCGGGTGCGCTGCTTCTGACGCTGGTTCTGCTGGCGCTGGCCCTCACCGGCGCCACGCTGGCGTATCTCATCACCCATACGGACCCCGTCCCCAACCGGTTCACTCCCGCCCATGTGTCCTGCAACGTCACGGAGGACTTTGACGGCACGACCAAGAAGAACGTCAACGTCACCAACACCGGTGACATTGACGCCTACCTCCGGGTGAAGCTGGTGACCTACCGGGTCAATGACGACGGCCAACACATCGGCGGCACGGCAGCCATCCCCGCCTTCACCCCCGGCGACGGCTGGGTAAAGTACGGCAACTATTACTACTACACCTACCCCGTGGCCCCCGGTCAGCAGCCCGAAACCCCGCTCATTGACAGCCTGACCCTCACCGGCAGCTACAACGATGCCGACGGCGGCAAGCAGGCGCTGGAGATCATGGCGGAGGCGATCCAGAGCGCCCCGGAGGAGGCTGCGGGGCAGGCTTGGGGCGTCACCATCACGCCGGGCCGAGTGGCCCAGTATCAGTAAGGAGGGGACGGCATGAAACGAAAAAACATCTGTTCTCTGGCGTTGACGCTGCTGATGCTCCTGTCCTGTCTCTGCGCCGCCTACGCCGATACCGGCTCCGTCACCTATGACGGCGACGCTCAGCGCTTCGTGTTCCTTCCCGGCAGTGACTACTCCCCCTCCGACCTGTTTCCGGACTTTAAGGGCGTCATGCCCGGCGACCGGCTGACCCAGACCCTGCGTCTGCGAAACGACAGCGGCCATCGGGTGCGGCTGTACCTGCGCTCTCTGGGGTCCGAGTCCGGTTCCGAGGAATTTCTCTCTCAGATGACCCTGACGGTGCAGGCTCCCACCTCCACCCTTTTCGACGCCCCTGCCCATGAGACGGCTCAGCTGACGGATTGGACGGAGCTGGGGACCATCGCCCCCGGCGGCGATCTGGAGCTCACCGTGACCCTGAACGTCCCCCTGACCATGGGCAACGATTTCCGATCCGCTATTGGCTATCTGGACTGGCAGTTCAAGGCCCAGGAGCTGGAGGACCCCACGCCCCCCACCGGCGACGTCTGCGCTCCCTCCCTGTGGCCGCTGATGGCCACGCTCTCCGTGGGCGGCATCGCCTTCCTCCTGAGCCGCAGAAAGCACCGGGAGGAGCCGTAATTTTCCGCATGAAAAGAGACTGCCGAACCCCTTCGGCAGTCTCAGCGTGTCAAAAAAGCCTCGCAGAGTTTGCCGCCCGCAGGCGGCAAAGAAGTAAAATCATTTTCTCTCACGACATGTGCGTGAGAGAAAATACTTCTCAGGCTGCAAGTGTGGAATTTGTGTGCCATAGGCGCACAAATTATGCACGCAGCAGACTGCAAGCTTTCTGTCGGAAAACCCGGAGGGTTTTTCCGACAGTCTCAGACTGCCGAACCCCTTCGGCAGTCTCTTTTTCTGTCTATCTCCCTGTCAGAGGCATGGGAAAGCCCAGCCACGGGGTCTCCCTGGGCGGCAGTTTGGAAAACCGCATGGCCGCCCCGGTCTGCGGATGGGTAAACTCCAGCCGCCACGACCACAGGGCTATACTTTCCCCTTCCTCTCCCCCGCCGTATTTCCGGTCCCCCACCAGCGGAAACCCACGGGAGGCAAACTGCACCCGAATTTGATGGGTCCGCCCGGTGTGCAGCCGGATACGCACCAGTGACAGCCCCTCCCGGCTCCCCAGCACCTCATAGGACAGCTCCGCCGGGCGCACGTCCTTCCCCGGCTCCGCCGCCACATAGGTACGCCGCCGGACGGGATCCCGCCCCAGCAGGTCCGTCATCACGCCCCCCTCCGGCACGCCGTGGACCACCGCCAGATACTCCTTGCCGAAGGTGCGGCTGCGAATCTGCTCCGACAGCAGGGAGGCCGCCTTGGCCGACCGGGCGTAGACCATCAGCCCGCTGACGGCGGCATCCAGCCGGTGTACCGTGCGGATGCAGGGGGACTCCAGCTCCTGCCGCAGCAGCTGTGGCATCCCGCCGGGCTCGTCGGTGCTCAGCACCCCGGCAGGCTTCACCGCCACCACGATGCGTGGGTCTGCGTAAACGATCTCCATGGGGCATCTCTCCCTTACCATTCATCTTCTATCCCCTATCCTACCACATCCCGTCTCCGCTTGCAAGAAAGCCCTTTCCATCTGCCGCCAGGCGTGCTATAATGGCACCAAACCATCAGAATACAGGAGGGGATTGCCGTGAAAAAGACCGTTTTGAGGAAATATGCCCAGCTCATCGCCGCCTCCGGCGTCAATGTGCAGCCGGGTCAGGAGGTATTCATCGCCGCCGATCTGGATCAGCCGGAGTTTGTGAAGCTGCTGGTGGAGGAATGCTATAAGCGCAAGGCCAAGAAGGTGGTGGTGGACTGGAGCTATCAGCCCCTGCAAAAGCTCCACTACCGCTATCGGACCCTGACCACCCTCTCCAAGCTTGATAACTACGAGGAAGCCCGCTGGCAGCACTATGTGGATACCATTCCCTGCCGCATCTACCTGCTCAGCGAGGACCCCGACGGCCTGAAGGGCATCAATCAGGAGAAGATGGCCAAGAGCCAGCAGCGGCTGTACCCCGTCATCAAGAAATACCGGGATCAGATCGAGAACAAGTACCAGTGGTGCATCGCCGCCGTCCCCGGCGCCGCATGGGCCAAGAAGCTGTTCCCGGAGCTGCGGACCAGTCAGGCCATCGAGAAGCTGTGGGAGGCCATTCTCTCCACCAGCCGGGTGGACGAGGACCCCGTGGCGGCGTGGGAGGCCCATAACAAGGACCTCCACGACCGGTGCCAGTACCTCAGCGGTCTGGGTATTCGGGAGCTGCGCTATAAGAGCGCCAACGGCACGGACTTCACCGTGGGCATGATCCCGGAGGCGCAGTTCTGCGGCGGCGGCGAGACCAGCCTGCAAGGCATTTTCTTCAATCCCAACATCCCCACGGAGGAGTGCTTCATCTCCCCCATGAAGGGCGTGGCCGAGGGCATTGTCTACGCCACCAAGCCCCTGAGCTATCAGGGGCAGCTCATCGACGGTTTCTGGATCCGCTTCCACGAGGGCAAGGCGGTGGAGTGGCACGCCGAGGTCAACAACGACCTGCTGACCAAGCTCATCACCATGGACGAGGGCAGCTGCTATCTGGGCGAGTGCGCTCTGGTCCCCTTCGACTCCCCCATCAATCAAACGGGCCTGCTGTTTTATAACACCCTCTTTGATGAAAACGCCTGCTGCCATCTGGCGCTGGGCATGGGCTTTGCCGATACCATCCGGGACTTCCAGAACAAGACGCTGGAGGAGTGCCGGGCGCTGGGCGTCAACGACTCCATGATCCACGAGGACTTCATGATCGGCTCGGCGGACCTCTCCATCGACGCCGTGTGCGACGGCGGCAAGGTGGTCCCCATCTTCCGCAATGGCACATGGGCTTTTTGACCGCCGCCTTTTTCAGAGACTGTACCCTGTTTTTGCAAAGAAGGATCAGGAGAAAGAAAATGGATGATGCGTTCATCCAATCATTGCAGATAACCCAAGGGAGGGAGGAGCGCTGCTCCTCCCTCCCTTGGGTTTGCTTTTCGTTTTTTATGCTGCTTTTTCTCTTCCACGAAATTTTTTCTCCGAACAGAGGATCTTCCACCACAGAAAAAATCCTCCGTGGGAAAATGGCTCACCGGCGGGACAAATTTTTCTATGTGGAACAAGTCCCGGTTTGGGAGACGGCGGCGTGTCCCATGGGACAAAAACGGTATTCCTTCGGACGTCAGGTCCCGGTCCGATATGGGGCGAGTGGACGTCCAAAAAATGTCCAATCTCTCAGCGCTGATACTCAAATTCCAGATCGTACATGGAGACAATATCTCCATCCTGAATCCCCATCTGCTCCAGCTGATCGAACAGGCCCGACTGGCGCAGGACCTTATCGAAGTACATCCGGCTCTCATAGTCGGAGAAATTGATGTTGCCCATGAGCCGCTGAAGCCACGGCCCCTCCACCAGCCAGGTGTGGTCATCCCGGTGGATATCCAGCGGGGCGGTGGTATCCACCTCCGGCGGGCGGGGTACATACTCCGGCTCATAGACCGTCACCGGCGGCAGCTCCGCCAAGCGGCGGGCGATAGCCTGCACCAGCTCACGGGTCCCCTGATGGGTGGCGGCGGACATGGCCATGAACTCATAGCCCGCCTCCTGCACATGGCAGCGGAAGGCTTCCAGCTGCTCAGGGTCCGCCAGCAGGTCCGTTTTGTTGGCCACCACGATCTGGGGCCGCTGAGCCAGCTCCGGGCTATACTGCTTCAGCTCGGCATTGATGGCGTCAAAGTCCGCTATGGGGTCCCGGCCCTCGCTGCCGGAGACATCCACCAGATGCACCAGCAGGCGGCAGCGGTCAATGTGCCGCAGGAAGTCGTGGCCCAGCCCGGCTCCCTCGCTGGCCCCCTCAATGATTCCGGGGATATCCGCCATAACGAAGGACACGCCCTCATCCACATACACCACGCCCAGATTGGGATAGAGGGTGGTGAAGTGGTAGTTGGCGATCTTGGGATGGGCCTTGCTGACCACGCTCAGAAGGGTGCTCTTGCCCACGTTGGGAAAGCCCACCAGACCCACGTCCGCCAACAGCTTCAGCTCCAGCACCACGTCGTGGCTCTCGCCGGGAAGGCCCGCCTTGGCAAAGCGGGGCACCTGCCGGGTGGGGGTGGCGAAGTGCTGGTTGCCCCAGCCGCCCCGGCCGCCCTTGCAAAGGACGAAGGGCTCGCTGTCGGACATATCCTTGATGATCTCGCCGGTCTCGGCGTCCCGGATGAGAGTCCCTCTGGGGACCCGGATGGTGAGACTCTCTCCGTCCTTGCCGCTTTTGCGGCCGCCCTGCCCATCTACGCCGGGAGAAGCCACATATTTGCGCTTGTAGCGGAAGTCCATCAGCGTGGACATATTGTCATCCACCTGCACGATGATGCTGCCGCCGTCGCCGCCGTCGCCGCCGTCGGGGCCACCGGCGGCCACGTATTTCTCCCGGTGGAAGGCCACGGCTCCGTTGCCGCCGTTGCCGGCCCGGACGGTGATGCGGGCTTTATCGATGAATCCATTTGCCATAATGCTACCTCGTTTATCTGAAAATGTGTATTCTACTCCAGTATGTCCTATTTTAGCGGAAAAACGCCCCACCGTCAAGGGCGGGGCGCAGGAGAAAACAGGTGCGGCCTGCGGGGAAAACTCTTGCAGATACACGGAAAAGGAGGACAGGCGTTTGCCTGTCCTCCTTATTCCTGTTGGGTAAAGGATATACGGTTTTCATGCCAAGGGCGTTACTCCAGTGCGTCACGGCTCTCGAACACATCACGGATAGAGCCGCTGCGGTCGATCTCCGGCTCAGGCTGGGGCTGCTTGCTCATTTGCAGCTCCTGCCACTTGGCCTTGTCGATGAGCAGCTGGCGGGGCTTGGAACCCTCGAAGGGGCCGACAATGCCCCGTTCCTCCATCTGATCCACCAGACGGGCGGCACGGGAATAGCCCAGCTTCAGGCGGCGCTGGAGCATGGAGACGGAGGCCTGTCCCGTTTCCAGAACCACCTCCACGGCGGCGGGCAACAGCTCATCGCCGTCCTCCTGCGCCTCGGCGGGTTCGGCAGAGGTCTTTCCTCCGCTGCCCTTTTCCTTCTCCTTCACCGCCTGCTCGATCTTGTCCATGACCTCACGGGAGTACTCCGCCTCGCCGGTGGTCTTGACGAAGCCCACTACCCGCTCGATCTCCTCCGGGGTGATGAAACAGCCCTGCACACGGGTGGGCTTTCCGGCCCCCAGCGGGGCATAGAGCATATCGCCCTTGCCCACCAGTTTTTCTGCGCCGGTGGTATCCAGAATGATGCGGGACTCCAGTGAGGAGGCCACAGCGAAGGCGATGCGGCTGGGGATATTGGCCTTCATCAGGCCGGTGATGACGTCGGAGGAGGGGCGCTGGGTGGCAATGACCAGATGCATCCCGGCGGCACGGCCCATTTGGGCCACCCGGCAGATGGACTCCTCCACCTCCTTGGCAGCCACCAGCATCAGGTCTGCCAGCTCGTCGATGACCACCACCACCGTGGGCATGGTCTTGAGCTCCTCATCCTGTCGGGCCAGCGCATTATAGCCCGCCAGATCCTTGACCCCGTGCTCGGAGAAGAGCTTATAGCGCTTCATCATCTCGAACACCGCCCATTGCAGGGCTCCGGCGGCCTTTTTGGGGTCCGTCACCACGGGGATCAGCAGGTGGGGGATGCCGTTATAGGGGGCCAGCTCCACCATTTTGGGGTCCACCATGATGAAGCGGACCTCCTCCGGCGTGGACTTATAGAGGATGCTGACGATGAGGGAGTTGGTACACACGGACTTACCGGAGCCGGTGGTACCGGCGATGAGCACATGGGGAAGCTTGCCGATATCCCCCACGATGCAGCTGCCGCCGATGTCCTTGCCCACGGCGAAGGCCACCGGGGACTTATGCTCCGTGAAGGTACGGGACTCCACCACGTCCCGGATGCGAACCGGGGTGACGGCCCGGTTAGGGACCTCGATGCCCACCACGGAAATTTTATTGGGGATGGGGGCGATGCGGACGCCGCTGGCCCCCAGTGCCAGCGCAATGTCATCGGCGAGGTTGGTGATCTTGGACAGCTTCACCCCCTGCTCCAGCGTGAACTCATAGCGGGTGACGCTGGGGCCGTGGACCACAGCGCCGGGGCGGGCGTCCACACCGAAGCTCTGAAGGGTCTGGGCCAAGCGCTGGGAGTTGCTCCGCAGCTCAGCCCCCACCTCCGTATAGTTGTCGGCGGTATTCTCATCCAGAAGCGTGATGGGGGGATACTGGTACGCCTCCTCCGGCTGGGCCAGCTCCTGCTCCACCGCAGCGGTCACCTCCTCGGTGGCGTCCTGCACCTCCTGCGCCGTGACGGAAGGCTTGGCCGCTTCACGGGGCTTAGCCACAGGGGCGGGGGCAGCAGACGCTGCCGGTGGGGAGGTAACGGGAGCGGCGGGGGCCACGGGGGTGGCTTCCTCCGCAGGCTCCCCCCGCAGCACCTGATCCGGGGTGCGGACGGCGCTGCTCTTGCGGGAGAAGAAGGGTTTCTTCTCCTTAGGGGCAAAGGTGGGTTCCTCCGGCTGGGGCTGCGGCTGTTTGGCGGGAGGCTCGTCGTCCAGGGGGATATCGATGGCGGCACGGCGGCGGGGCCGCTTCTCCGCCGGTTTCTCCTTCTCACGGACGGGGGGTGTTTCCTCCGGGATGTCCTCCCGCTCCGCCTCCCGGCGCTCCTGCGCCCGGCGGACGGCATCCTTGGGGGAGAAGTGCAGCGCCAGACACAGGGCCGCCAGCAGCATGAGGAGAAACAGGATCAGAGACAGCACCTTGCCGAATACGGCGGAGAAGCCCACCGCCAGACCGCCGGACAGGGCGCCGCCGCTTTGCAGGGACCGGCCGGAGAGCCACAGCTCCCGCAGGCCGGTGAGGCCCGGCTCATAGGAGCGGGCGCACAGCAGCAGATGCAGGCCGCAGCCGGTGAGCACCGGCACCAGCAGCGTACATACGGAGCGCAGGGTGGCGGGGCGGTCCCGGTGGGTCAGCAGCAGGAGGCCCGTCAGCAGCAGGGCCGGGGCAGACAGCCAGTAGCCGTAACCCAGCAGCCCCTTCAGCAGGCCGCCGAAGAAGGTGATGAACAGGGCCTCCTCCTGAAAATAGGACACGACGGCGCACAGGGCCAGCAGCAGGCAGACACCGCCGGCGATCTCCCGGCCGTAGGTAGGGGCAGGAGGGGGCGGCGTGCGGGTATTCTTTTTTGCGGGTTGCGAGGTTTTCTTCTTTTTGGGTGCAGCAGCCATGCGGACTTCCTTTCGTGCAAGAGAACGGGTGTTACTTGACGGCGTTCAGAATGAGGGTAGCCAGACCGGCGGCCCAGCAATAGTAGGCGAAGGCACCGAAGCGGCCCTTGTCAGCGATCATCTTCAGCAGGCGGATGCACAGGTAGCCGGAGACGGCAGCCACCACCACGCCCGCCAGATACACCGGCAGTTGGCTCCAGTCCACGCCGCCGGTGAGGGCATCCTTCAGACTGAGGATGTTGGCACCCAGCACGGCGGGGATGGACAGCAGGAAGGAGAAGCGCACGGCAAACCTCCGCTCGAAGCCCACGAAGCAGCCGGTGGTGATGGTCATGCCGGAGCGGGAGATGCCGGGGACCGTGGCGATGGCCTGACTGACGCCCACCACCAGCACATCCAGCACCGTGGCGCTGCGGGCATCCTTGCGGCCCTTGCGGGCCCGGTCGCTGAAAAACAGCAGGAAGCCGGTGACGATCAGGGCGGCGCCGATGAATACCATACTGCTCTTCAGGCCCTCCACCGTGTCCTTGATGGGCAGGATGGCAAACAGGGGCAGCGTACCCAGAATGATCAGCAGGATCAGGCGGCGGGCCGGGGGTACCGGCGTAGGGGTGCTGTGGTGGACCAGATCACCGATGCCGCAGAAAAATTCCCGCACCATATCGCAGATGTCCTGCCAATAGGCCACGAACACCGCCACCAGCGTGCCCAGATGCAGCAGTACGTCGTAGAAGGCGGGGACCTCGGCGTTGATGTTCAGCAGATTCTGGGCGATAGCCAGATGGCCAGAGCTGGAGATGGGCAGAAATTCCGCCACGCCCTGGATCAAGCCCAGAAGAATAGATTGCAGAAAGGTCATAGGTTTTCTCCTTATTTGAAGTTCTATCAGGGGGTATGGCCCCGTATTGTTGGAAGGGGTACGTTTTATCATACCA
>OJPN01001391.1_pt1 | contig 17277 bp, 16 predicted proteins | sample 1598511 | NCBI WGS metagenome assembly OJPN01 (sample SAMN03922485, study PRJEB24848) | human gut metagenome | isolation source: stool sample | host: Homo sapiens | place: Germany | collected 2011-05
GGCAAGTTCTATGCCCTGCCCCAGTCCCCCCAGCAGTACAAGCAGCTGCTGATGCTGTCCGGCTTTGACCGTTATATGCAGATCGCCCGCTGCTTCCGGGACGAGGATCTGCGGGCCGACCGCCAGCCTGAGTTCACCCAGATCGACCTGGAGATGTCCTTCGTCAACGAGGACGACGTGATGGAGATCCAGGAGGGCTTCCTGAAGCGGGTGTTCAAAGAGGTCCTGGACGTGGACGTACAGACCCCCTTCCTGCGGATGCCCTGGCGGGAAGCCATGGACCGCTTCGGCTCCGACAAGCCCGACCTGCGCTTCGGCTTTGAGATCAAGGACATCAGCGACATCGTGAAGGACTGCGGCTTCGGCGTGTTCTCCGGCCCTGTGGCCGAGGGCGGCTCCGTGCGGCTCATCAACGTGGACGGCCACGCCGCCGACTTCCCCCGGAAGAAGATCGACAAGCTGGCCGACTTCGTCAAGACCTATAAGGCCAAGGGTCTGGCCTGGACCCGCCTCCACGACGGCCAGGTGACCTCCTCCTATCAGAAGTTCCTCACTGAGGAGGAGAACCGCGCCATTCTGGAGCGCGCCAACGCCAAGGACGGCGACCTGGTGCTCATCGTGGGCGACGCCAAGGACGAGGTGGTCTTTGCCGCTCTGGGCGCCCTGCGGTGCGAGTGCGCCAAGCAGCTGGGCATTCTGGATCCCAGGGACTTCAAGTTCCTGTGGGTCACCGAGTTCCCCATGTTCGAGTTCTCTGAGGAGGAGAACCGCTATGTAGCCATGCACCACCCCTTCACCGCCCCCATGGACGAAGATCTGGATAAGCTGGAGACCGACAAGAAGAACTGCCGGGCCAAGGCCTATGACATCGTGCTCAACGGCACCGAGCTGGGCGGCGGCTCCATCCGAATCTCCGTCCCTGAGACTCAGGAGGCCATGTTCCGGGCCCTGGGCTTCACCAACGAGGACGCCCAGGAGCGCTTCGGCCACCTGATCAACGCCTTCAAGTTCGGCGCGCCTCCCCACGGCGGTCTGGCCTATGGCCTGGACCGGCTGTGTATGCTCATGGCCGGCGCTGAGTCCATCCGGGACGTCATCGCCTTCCCCAAGGTTCAGAACGCCTCCGAGCCCATGACCAGCTGCCCCGACTTCGTGGACGACAAGCAGTTGGACGAGCTGAATCTGAACGTCACCCGCCGAGAAGAGACTTCTGACGAAGAGTAAATTTCCCTGTCGGCCACGAAGGGGGCCCCATCACAGATGGGGCGCGTCTTTCGGCGCGTACAAGCGTTTTGGCCGAAGGCCAAAACCTTGGGCGCAGAGCGAATTTACTTCGCCCAAGCTTTCTAAATCAACAGGACGGGCCTGCCGCAGGATAAAAATTCTGCGGCAGGCCCTTTTCTCTTTTGTCTTGCCGCAGCAGCCAGTTTCTTTCGTACACTATTTCAAGAAAAAATCTTTAAAATCCCATAAAATCCGCAAAAAATTTGACAGGGAAGCCGCAAAGTGATATACTGCATAAACTATAAGAGATCAAATCAAACTTTTAGCGTGGAGACTTCTCTCTCCACGCTGTTTTTCCGGGAGGAAACCATGAAAAAGCTTTTGATCGCTGTGCTCTGCCTAATGCTCACCGGCTGTGCCGCTCCCGCGCCCTCTGATGGCTCCGGCCCAGACCGCTCTGTATCCCCTGACATCCCTGCGCCCTCTCCCGCTGCCTCCTCTGCGCCCAACGGAGAGAGCAGGACCCCTCAAGCTTCCCCGGAGACCGATCCGGAGACCGCAGAGAACCCTTCTGCCAGCCAGGAGCCCTCTGAGTCCTCTCTGGGCCCCCAAAACCAGGAGCAGATCATTCAGGAGCTGCTGTCCGCCATGACCTTGGAGGAAAAGGTGGGGCAGATGTTCTTTGTCCGCTGCCCCGAGACCGGCGGGGCCGAGCTGGCCGCGCAGTACAAGGTGGGGGGCTATCTGCTGTTCGGCCGGGATTTTAAGGACAAGACGGCCCAACAGGTGCGGGATGACATCCAAAGCTATCAGGATGCCTCCGGCATCCCCCTGCTCATTGGGACCGACGAGGAGGGCGGCACGGTGGTGCGGGCCAGCAGCAATCCGGACCTCTTTCCCCAGCGGGAGCCCGCTCCCCAGACCCTGTTCGCCCAGGGCGGGATGGACCTGATCCTTCAGGACGCCCGACAGAAGAGCATGACCCTTCTGGACCTGGGGGTCAATGTCAACTTTGCGCCGGTCGCCGACGTATCCACCGATCCCGCGGATTTCATCTATGCCCGCTCCTTCGGACAGGACGCGCAGGCCACCGCCAACTATGTGGCCCAGGTGGTGGGCGTCATGGGGGAGGAACAGATCGGCTCCGTCCTGAAGCATTTCCCGGGATACGGGAACAATGTGGACACCCACACGGGGATCGCCCTGGATCAGCGCCCCTATGAGACCTTCCAGACCTCCGACTTCCTGCCCTTCCAGGCGGGCATCCAGGCCGGGGCGGACGCGGTCCTGGTCAGCCACAATATCGCCGCCAGCATGGACGAGAGCCTCCCCGCCTCCCTCTCCCCCACGGTCCACAAAATCCTCCGGGAGGAGCTGGGCTTCGATGGGGTCGTGCTGACTGACGATCTGGCCATGGATGCCGTCATGGAGTACGCTCAGAACGGCTCCGCCGCGGTGCTGGCCATTCAGGCCGGGAACGACATGGTGGTCACCACCGATTTCCAGACCCAGATCCCCCAGGTCATCCACGCTGTTCAGAGCGGCGTCATTGCGGAGAGCCAGATCGACCAGGCGGTCACCCGGGTTCTGAACTGGAAGTATGAGCTGGGTCTGCTGGGCAACTGATTCCCCATCCATCTGATCCTGAAATATTCAGGCGGTCTGTGGACTTTTCCACAGGCCGCCTCTTTTTTGTGGATCAATTTTTCCTGATTGGAAACACAGCCCGCCGGAGAGGCCAAAACGGCTTCTCCGGCGGGCTGTGTTCCACACCGCTTGTCTAAAATGTGGATACTTACCCCAGGACCAGCATCAGAATCGGGATGCTGATGAAGCTGCACAGAGTGGACAGGGCGGCTCCCGTCGCCGCATATTTCTCATCCGCCCCATAGGCCCCCGCCATCACGGTGACCTGGCTGACCACCGGCAGGGCGCTCTCCACGATGAACACACTCATGGGCAGGCCGCTCATCCCGAACAGGCGGCAGAACAGCCAACAGACCACCGGAGCCACCCCCAGCCGAACCACGATCATAGTGGGCAGGCCCCGCATCAGGCGCAGATTTTTCAGCCCAAGCTCATAGATGATGTAGCCGCAGTAGATCAGGGCCAGCGGGGAGACCGATCCGCTGATGTATCCCGCCCACTTCATCACCGGGGAGGGCAGGCCCACATCCAGAGCCAGCAGGACCAGGCTGAAGAGGACTGTCAGGATGGGCGGCTTGCTAAAGACGCCTTTCAAAAAGGAGGAGAGGGTCACACTTCCCCGTCCCTGCGTTCCCGCCCGCTCGATGAGCAGAAAGCCCACCGACTGCACAAAGACCGTATTGGCCAGATAATAGAGCATCACATAGGGGATACAGGCATCTCCGAACAGCTGGGTGGAGACGGGCAGGCCGATAAACAGGGTGTTGGAAAAGGCGGTCATGGCCACAAAGACTCCCCACCGTTCCCGGGGCAGCCGGAGCAGAGCAGCCAGCGCCAAAGAGAGCAGAAGGGTCATCAGGACCCCCAGCATGGCGGCAACCACCATGACTCCCGCCTCCAGCAGGCTGTCATGGTCCAGGTTGTTCAGCAGTCCGGTGAGACAATTACAGGGTACCGCGATATTGACGATGTACTTGCTGATAAATTTCTTCTCCGAGGCGTTCATCCAGCCCCGCGCTCCCATAAAATAGCCCACAGACATGAGCATCAGCAGGACCAGGGAGGCAGACATGGCATTGAAAAAACCGTCCAAATAAAACCGCTCCTCTCTCCTCTTCCAAATCGAAGCAAAGGGCCCCGAGGCCGTACGCCCCGGGGCCCTGTCCGGTCACTCCTGTCCCGCGGAGCCTCCCTGAGGCTTTCCGCCCCCTCCGCCACGGGGACGGCGCCGGCGGGGACGGCTGCGCTTCTCTCCAGGCTCCTGAGCGGGCTTTCCGCCGGCCTTCTCCCGGCTCTCCCCGCCCTTGGGCTGCCGCTCCGGCCGCGGCTTCCGCTGCTCACTTCTGTGGGACTGCTGCTCCTCCTTGGGCCGGCCGCCCTCCCGGGCCGGCCGCTCCCCCTCCTGGGGACGTCCGCCGCTCCGGCGGTTCCTGCTGGACCGGCGGTGGTCCCGGCTCCGGCCGTTTCCCTCGGAGGAACGATCTGTTCCCACCCCCTCATATTGAGGCGTCTCACCGTTAAACACCGCCTCCAGAGCGGCCGCCAGCGGGGAGGCCGCCCCCTTCAGATCGGGGACCTCCTCCGGCTCCTCCGGCTTTCTCAGCTTGGCCAGCTCCTCCAGAGGGGGCTCCACATAGCCCTCCGGCCGCTTTCCCTTTCCATTTCGGATGATGCACAGCTCACAGTTGTGGTAGCACTTTGGGGTCTCCGGGGCGGACTCCAGCCGTACCTGCACCGTCTGCCGCAGCAGATTCACCGAGGACACCGTCCCCGCCCCGTCCGGGGTTTCCACAAAGGACTCCTGCTTGGGGGAGTGCTTCACCAGATCCTCATAGGCGTCCTGCTCATACTTCAGGCAGCACATGAGCCGCCCGCAGGTGCCGGAGATCTTGGTGGGGTTGAGAGACAGGTTCTGAGTCTTGGCCATCTTGATGGACACCGGCTGGAACTCCTCCAGGAACTGGGAGCAGCAGAAGGGCCGCCCGCAGATGCCCAGGCCGCCCAGCATCTTAGCCTCGTCCCGGACGCCGATCTGCCGCAGCTCGATGCGGGCGTGGATGGCGCTGGCCAGGTCCTTCACCAGGGCGCGGAAATCCACCCGGCCCTCGGCGGTGAAGAAAAAGAGGACCTTGTTCCCCTCGAAGCTGTACTCCGCCTCTACCAGCTTCATCTCCAGGCCGTGCTCCGCGATCTTCTCCTGACAGATCTGGAAAGCCCGGGCCTCCTTCTCCTTATTTTTCTCCCGGGTCAGCTGATCCTCCGGGGTGGCCCGGCGGAGCACCGGGCGCAGGGGCGCGGTGAGCTCCATCTCATCCACCGCCGTATTCTCCTGGGTACACTCTCCAAACTCCACGCCCCGGGCAGTCTCGACGATGACACCCTCCCCCAGGCGGAAGCGCTCCCCATTGGGGTTAAAATAGTACTGCCTTCCGCCTTCCTTAAAGCGGACGCTGATGATCTCGACCATAATTCCTCCTGATGATCCATCCGGAATGGAGCGGCACGGCCCCTCCCGGTCTTAATGCTTGATAAACATACCCGCACACAGCCAGCCGGACAGCTGGCCTGGGTTGGCGTTGAGCTCTGCCGCCCCACGCAGCGTTCGGACCAGTGCCTCAGCTCTCAGCAGGCGCCGCGGGTCCTCTGATTGGGGCAGACGGTTGCCCAGAACGGCGGTCACCTGATCCAGCAGGCGGGGAAGTTCCTCCTTGGGGACCTTCTCCAGCAGCATGGAGGCCTCCAGCAGAGCCAGCTCGTCCCGCCCCTCCAGGGCTGTGACCAGCTGATCCGCCTGCTGGCGGCGGGTCTCCGCCGCCTCGCCGCCCCCCTCCAGAAGCTCCACACCCCGGCCCAGCAGGCCCTGGCACTCCAGGGCCGCCCGCCAGACAGCCGCCGGATCCTGGTCCGGGAAGCGGACGGACAGCCAGCGTTCCGCCTCCGCTGGAGGAACGGGGACCAGATCCAGCTCCTCACACCGGGAGCGCACCGTTTGGAGCAGGCCGCCGCCGTTTTCTGCCAGCAGGAGAAAGACCGCATAGGCCGGCCCCTCCTCCAGCAGCTTGAGCATGGCATTCTGGGCGCTCTGGTTCATCCGGTCCGCCTGCTCCAGCAGATAGATCTTCCGCTCCCCCTCGTTGGGACGGATGTAGGCGTCCGAACGCAGGGCCCGCACCTGGTCCACTGTAATGGGTTTTCCCTCCCCGGGACCGGAGATGACCGTCACATCCGGGTGGACGCCGGAGGACACCTTCCGGCAGGGGGCACAGTGGCCGCAGGGACGCTCCCCGCCGGAGTCAGCACACAGCATAGCCCCGCACAGCAGCCGGGCCAGGGTATGCCGCCCCGACCCCGCCGGGCCGGAGAGGATATAGGCGTGGGACAGGCCCCGGCCCCCCTCCTGCTGGGAGAGGACCGCCTTCACATGGGCGTTGCCCGCCAGGGCCGACAGTTCCATAACATTCCTCGCTTCTCCCCAAAGGGGCGTTTCAAAGTATCACTGACACTTCGTGGTTATTATATCCTATTTCCCGCAAATAAGCCAGTTCTTTTTCCGTGATGCGTTCGCCGGGCGCCACCACCGGCACCCCGGGGGGATAGGGGGCCAGCTGGACGGCGGACACCCGCCCGGCGCAGTCCTCCAGAGAAAGGCGCTCCGTCCGGGCAAACAGGGCCTCCCGGGGGGACAGGACCCGCTCCGGCATGGGGGGGGCCGGGATGGGCGGGCAGCGGCCAAGCAGCTCAGGGACCTCCTCCAGCACACGCTCCAGCCGGTCCAGATCCTCTTCACTGTCCATCCCCGTGAGAATGAGCACCACATGGCCGCCGTCCTCCATCTCAGGCCACAGACCCCGGGCCTCCAGCGCCCGGGCCAGGGCGGGGCCGTCCACCGCGTTCAGCGTCAGGCGGGTGGGGTCCAGCGCTCCCTCCCGGAGACTGGGGAACCGCTCCCGCAGTGCGGCGGCCCGTTCTGCGGTCCGGCGGTACAGCCTCTGCCCCTCCCCCTCCATCCAGGCCCGGGCCCCGTCCATGGAGATCATCATGGGATAGGACGGGCTGGAGCTGCCGTACACTGAGGTCATCCGGCGCACCCGTTCCGGCTCAAAGCCGTTGGCAAACAGCAGGGAGGACTGCCCCAGGGCAGGGAGGGTCTTGTGGGCGGAGCAGACCACCACGTCCGCCCCGGCGAAGGCGTCCACCCCCAGGAAGGGCAGGTGTGCCCCATGAGCCCCGTCCACAATAAGACGTCCCCAATTTCGGTGTACCATGTGGGAAATTTCCTTGACATCACACAACAATCCGCAATAACTCGGCGATGTAATACAAACCGTTTTGATTTCCGGGTGTTCTGTCAGCGCTTTTTCCACAGATTCCGGGGAAATTGTGGACGTCAGCCGCTCCTCCTCCCACCAGGGCCGTGGGAGGTAGACCGGGTCCAGGTCCAGCAGGGCCAGGGCGTTGTACACCGCCCGGTGGCACCCCCGGTCGATGAGCACCCGGTCCCCGGGGCGGCAGCAGAGGGCCAGCGCGGTGTGGAGCCCCAGCGTGGAGCCGCCGGTGAGGAATTGACAGCAGTCCATGGAGAAGTCCTCCGCCCACAGCCGCTGGGCGGAGTCGAAGGGCTCCCCGCCATGGAACAGGTCCCCGGTGGGGCCCAGCTCGGTCACATCCAGGGCGGCCGCCCCCGTTAACTCCGGGATGGGCAGAGGCTTCCCCTTGTGGCCCGGGATATGGAGCCGTACGGGACCTTGGGCCGAAAAGGCGCGGATGGCGTCATAGAGCGGTGTCATCGTGTTCCCTCCTGGGTGAAGTAAAATAAAAACGCGGCGGGAGGATCGTTGCATCTTCCCGCCGCGTCAGGGCTGAATCCTTATTTCTGTCCGGGGGCGTAGGCCACCACAGTGCGGCGGTTGGGCTCCACTCCGGTGGAGTAAGTGGTCACATTGGGGTAGTTCTGAAGGGCGGCGTGGATCACATGGCGCTCATAGGCATTCATGGGCTCCAGCGTCATATTCTTCCGGTACTTGACCACTTTTCCGGCCACCTTGACCGCCAGGCGCTGGAGGGACTCCTCCCGCTTGGCACGATAGCCCTCGGCATCCACATGGATGCGCACCCGCTTGGACTGACTGCGGTTCACTGAGTAGTTGGTCAGCTGCTGGATGGCGTCCAGGGTCTCGCCCCGGCGGCCAATGATAGCGCCCAGGCCGTGTCCCTGGAGCACCACCTGATAGCCCCGCTCACTGACATAAATTTCCGGGACGGCCTGTACATGGAGGTGTTCCATCAGGCCGGTGAGAAACTCCCGGATGCGGGCCGCTCTGGGGTCATCCATCCCGGCGGGCTCCAGGCCGTCCTGAGCCTTCTCCTCCTGAACGGGAGCGGACTGCGCATCGTCCCGGCCGATCAGCAGCTCATCGCCGGGTTCCAGCTGCCCGCCGGCAGGCTCCGCCTTTGGTTCGGGCTGGTGGGCTGAAACGGGCTCCGCCTTGGGGGCAGGCTCAGACTGCTCCGGGGCGGCGGGGACGTCCCCGTCCGGGACCTCATAGCTCACGCGGACCTTGGCGGGGTTCCCGCCGAAGCCCAGAAAACCGGATTTGGCCCGCTCCAGCACCTCCACCGAGACGTCGTCCCGGTCCAGACCCAGCTGGAACAGGGCGGCGGCGATGGCGTCCTCCTCAGAGCGGCCGGTGGTCTCGATCCACTTTCTCATCCTCAGACACCTTCCTTTTTGTCGTCCTCTTCCTCAGGGAGTTCCACCTCGATCTGCTCCACTTCCACCTCGACCTCCTCGGTCTCCGCGGGTTCCTGAACAGGGGCAGGCTGCTCCTCGGGGGTCTCGGGGGCGGACTGCTGGACGGCGGGCTGCTCCGCCGGGGCCGTCTCCTGCTTCGGAAGGGCCTCCGTCTCAGGCTTCTGAGCGGTCTCTTCCTTCTTCTCCTGGGCGGGAGCGGCCTTCTTGTTCTTCTTGCCCTTCTTCTGCTGTTCCGCGTCTATCTCGGCCTGGAGCAGGTCGCTCATGTCCCGGTACTCGGTGACGCCGCCAAAGCGCTCGGGGATATAGGCGCGGCCCCGGGCATAGGCGCGGATGCCGATGCGGCTGTCATCCTTGTTGACGCCGGGCTCAGTGGGCTCGTCCTTCTTGACGTGCTTCTTGCCCCGGTTCTTCTTCTCCTCCTCAAGGCGGCGCTGGCGCTCCAGCCGGGCCTCCTCCTTGCGGCGCTTCTCCTCTTCCTTCTCCTGGCGCTCCCGCTCCGCGGCGGCGGCCCGGGCCGCTTCATAGTCCTTCTTCAGCAGCTTTCCGCAGATGATCTCCTGGAAAATGGTGAAGATATACTGGGCGATCCAGTACACAGACAGACCGGCGGGGACGGTAAAGCCGATCCACAGGGACATCAGAGGCATCATGATCATCATGGTGCGGTTGGTCTTGGCCATGGTCTCATCCTGCGCCTGGTTGTTCATCTGGTTGGTCTTAAGGCTGACCTGCATGGACAGCAGGGAGATGCCCACCGACACCAGGGGCAGCAGGAACAGTCCAATGGAAGCCCAGCTAAAGCCAGCGGTCCAGAAATTCCACTTGGGGATGTTGGCCAGGTTGATCCCCAGGAAGGAGAAGTCCATCACGAACAGCTTGGAGCCGGCGTCGCCCAGCAGGGCCTGGAGGGCGGCCAGGTTGTCCGGGTTGATCATGGACGCAAGGTACATCTGGTTATAGGCGCCGTTCTGGAACACCGAGGTGAGCTTCCCGTCGGCCACCTGCTGGACCAGCTTCTCCATGGCGGCCGGGGTGACCCAGCCGCTGCTCACAGCCACGGTTTGCCAATCCAGCTCCTGGGCGATGAGCTGGATCTGCTCCATGGTCAGCCCCATGAAGTAGGTCAGTGGCTCACGGATGATCCCGTACAGCACCATCAGGAACAAAATGGGGATGAAGGACCAGAGGCAGCCACTCATGGGGTTGACCTTTTCCTTCTCATAGAGCTTCTGGACCTCCAGATTATAGCGCTCCCGGTCCTTGCCGTACTGCTTTTGCAGCTGCTGCATTTTGCCGGAGAGCAGATTCATCTGGATCATGCTTCTCTTTCCCTTCAGGCTGAAGGGGAACAGCACCAGCTTGATGATGAGGGCAAATAAAATCAGGGCGATGCCGTAGCTTTGGAAGAAGTCATAGAAAAACTTCAAAAGCAGGGCAAAAGGCATCAGAAAAATACCCACAATGGTACCTCCACATTGTTAAATTGGTTCCGGCCCTCCATCACGGCACGGGGTCGTACTGGATGGATTTCTGCCGGTGGAAGGGGTTGCACCGCAGGATACGGCGCAGCGCCAGCCAGCCCCCCTTCCAGGCGCCGTACTTCTCCACCGCCTCCAGGGCATACTGGGAGCAGGTGGGGATGAATCGGCAGCAGGGCGGGCGCAGAGGCGAGATCTCGCATCGGTAAAAATGGATCATCCAGAGCAGCAGGGCCTTCATCCCGCGCTCCCCCGGGGCGGGCAGATCCCCAGCTTCCGCATCAGCTGCAAAAAGCTGCGTTCCAGCTCGCCATAGCTGCCGTAAATCACCCGGGCCCTGGCCACCACCACAATGTCATAGCCCGGCAGAAGCCGGCTCTCATTGGTGCGGTAGAGCTCCCGGATACGGCGGCGGGCGCGGTTGCGCTTCACCGCGTTGCCCAGCTTCAGCCCAGTGGTGATGCCAAGCCGGCTGTTGGGCCGCTTGGTCTTGCGGCAGTAGATGGCAAAATAGGGGGAGACGGCGCTCTTGCCCTTGCTGTAAAGCCGGCGGAACTCGTGATTTTGTTTCAGCGCAACGGTATGCTTCATGAAATTTCCTCCGACTGTTTGAAGATACGGCAAAAGAGAGGGTGCACAGGGGGAACGGGGCGCTTTTAGGCGCTCTGCGCTTCTCTTTGTCACGCTGCGGCGGCTGCACGACGCACGGCTTCCCTCCGTCTCGGACTTGCACCGTATCCTCTTGGGATACTGGGTGCGCGTCCTCGCTCCGGTCCATCCGTGCTGTTCTGCTCGCCTCCGCGCTTCTCTGTATGCACCGCAGGGGCGGGGGAATCATTCCCACGCCCCTAACTACGCGCTATGTCTTGAGTGTCCTTTTGTCGTATCTCATGGAATGATCCTGTCGCGTCCGGCTTCGGGCTCAGCAGGATAAGGCCCGCGGCAGGACAGGACCCGTCCTGTCCACGGATCAGTGGGTCAGACGAGCGCGGCCCTTGGCGCGGCGGCGGGCCAGCACCTTGCGGCCATTGCGGGTGGCCATACGCTTGCGGAAGCCGTGCTCCTTGGAACGCTGGCGCTTCTTGGGCTGATAGGTACGAAGCATGGGGGACACCTCCTCATTTGATCTCAAGCCGGCGGACCGGCCCAACAACAGTCGTCTCCGGCTGCGGTTCACTTGGTCGTTCGGACTTTCTCCGGCCATTCCGCAAAAGGGTACAAAAACCCCTTTTCTTCTGGAACAGCGACACCCATTATAGCGGATGTATTTTCTCCCTGTCAACTACTTTTTTCATTTTCTCCACAAAGTTTCTATATTTTTCAGAAAAATCCCACATCTTGTGTCCCCGGCCCCCTTTTCCCATAGGAAGCGCTCGTTTTTCCACATCCCAGCCGCCCTCTGTGTTCAGGGACAGAATTTTTCATACCTATAAAATAAAAAATACCCGGGAAATCCTTGCGGCCAAGGCGCTTTTTTGGTATAATAACGGGGGAAGAAATATGCTTTTTCCTGCTCCGCCGCCCCTGCTCCGGGCTGCGGAGCCGTTCCATCGTCTGACGGGTCCCCTGCCCGGATCTGGCGCAGGGGCCTTTCTTTTGTTTTACACCCCGCGCGGCCGGACTCCGCGCGCTCCTTTATCCGCCACTTCATTCAAGGAGGTTTTCCTTCCCATGAATCCTGCCGCAGATGTATGGGCCAAGGTGATCAGCCTGATGCAGCCCGACATGACCGCCACCACCATCAATACCTGGTTTGACGACGCCACCGCCGTGGCGCTGGAGGATGACCGCTTCGTCCTCTACTCCCCCACCCGCTTCAAGCGAGACATCATCGCCACCCGCTATGTCTCCAAAATCCAGACCGCCCTGCGGGACTTGTTCTCCTGTGATATGGAGGTGACTGTTCTTACCGAGGGAGAACTGGATCAGTATCAGCAGGAGCCGGAAAAAAACGACTTCTTCCCCGGCACCGAGGAGTACACCTTCGAGCGCTTCGTGGTGGGCTCCTCCAACAAATTTGCTCACGCCGCCGCCCGGGCGGTGGCCGACAATCCGGGACAGAGTTATAACCCACTGTTTATCTACGGCGAGTCCGGCCTGGGCAAGACCCACCTTCTGTACGCCATCGCCCACACCATCCATAAAAACCACCCGGATTACAAAGTTGTCTACATCAAGGGAGATACCTTCACCAATGAACTGATCCAGGCCATTCGGGAGGGGCGCAACGCCGAATTTCGGGAAAAATACCGGGGGGCCGACGTGTTCCTCATGGACGACGTACAGTTCATCGCCGGCCGGGACTCTACCCAGGAGGAGATGTTCCACACCTTCAATACCCTGTACGAACTGAAAAAGCAGATCGTCTTCACCTCTGACCGGCCGCCCAAGGAGATGCTCCGCCTGGAGGACCGCCTGAAGACCCGGTTCGAGTGGGGCTTATTGGCCGACATCCAGCCCCCGGACTATGAGACCCGCATGGCCATCATCAAAAACAAGGCCATCCGCATGGGGGTGGAGCTGCCAGACTTCCTGCTCCAGCTCATCGCCGAGAACATCACCGCCAATGTGCGGCAGATCGAGGGCACTGTCAACAAGATCATGGCCTATCAGCAGCTGATGGGGGACTCCGTAGACAAGGAGACCGTGGTTCGGGCCGTCAAGGATATGTTCAAGGAGAAATCTGACATCGTCCCCACCGCAGACGTCATCATCGACGAGGTCTGCAAATTCTACAATATCAAGCCGGCCACCCTCCGGGGCCAGGGCCGGGCCAAGGACATCTCTCTGGCCCGGCAGATCGCTATGTACCAGATCCGCCGGATGACTAACCTCTCCCTGAAGGAGATCGGCAAGGAATTCGACAACCGGGACCACACCACCGTCCTCCACTCCATCGAACGCATTGAGGACCTCATCAAGGTGGACCCGGAAAAGGCGGAGATCATCAAAGACATCACCTCCAACATCAACATCCGATATGAGTGACCGGAGCGCGGCTTTTACCGCCTCTCCCCAAAAGATCCAGGCCAGACGCCCCCAGCGGGCTTTTCCGGCCTGCTTCTTTTGACCCATTGTTATCCACACTTAAATGTGGATAACTCGTTGCATAATGTGGATAACTTGTTTTCCACGCCCAGCCTGTGGAAAGCGGTCAAAATTCCTCCACACCCCCTGTGGACGCTTTTCCCTTAGAGTCTCTAAGGCTTGCGGCGTTTTTCCACATTTTTTCCCCCTACGGGCTACTGTTACGAAAAATATATCCTCTCCTCTCTTTCAGAGAGCGCGGGAGGAACGCAAGGAGGCACACCCATGAAATTTTCCTGTGAAAAGGCGCTTCTGTCCGCGGCGGTGGCAACCACCTCCCGGGCTGTGGCAGTCAAAAGCTCCATTCCCGCCATGGAGGGCATCCTGATCGAGGCGGATACCCGCCTCCATCTCACCGGCTACAACCTGGAGACCGGGATCCAAGCCACCGTGCCCGCGGAGATCCAGGAACCCGGCTCTCTGGTGCTCTCTGCCCGCCTGTTCGGCGAGATCATTCGGAAAATGCCGGATGATGTAGTAGTATTTACCGCCAATCACTATATGGTGAACATCAAATGCGGCCTGTCTGAGTTCAACATCCTGGGGACAGACCCGGAGGAGTTCCCCGAGCTGCCTGCTGTGGATCAGCAGAACTCTTTGACTATGGAGCAGAGCGTGCTGCGCTCCATGATCGCCCAAACCCTGTTCGCCGTCAGTGACAATGAGAGCCGCCCCATCCACACCGGTTCCCTCTTTGAAGTGGACCAGACCGGCCTGACCCTGGTGTCAGTGGACGGCTACCGTCTGGCGCTGCGCCGGGAGGCTGTGGAAAAAACCGAGGGGGCGGAGTCCTTCTCCTTTGTAGTTCCCGGTTCCGCCCTGGGTGAGGTGGAAAAGATATGCTCCGGAGAGGGGCCTGTTACGGTCAACCAGGGCGCCCGCCACATCTTGTTCCAGACCGGGGACACGGTGCTGGTCTGCCGCCGGCTGGAGGGGGAATTTTTGGCCTACCGCAACGCCATTCCCCGGAACAACCCCATTCATGTGGAATGTGACGCCCGCACCCTGCTGGCCTCTATCGACCGTGTCTCCTTGATTATCAGTGAAAAGCTGAAAAGTCCCCTGCGCTGTGTGTTCGGCGACGGTTTGGTGTCCATCACCACCAAAACGGGGATCGGAGACGCCGCCGACCAGTGTCCCATCACCGGAGATGGACAGGAACTGGAGATCGGATTTAATAACAAATATCTGATGGACGCCCTGAAGGCGGCGCCAGCGGACCGCCTGCGCCTGGAGTTCTCCTCCGGCGTGGCCCCCTGCGTCATCCTGCCTGCCGAGGGGGAAGAAAACTTTATCTATATGGTTCTGCCCGTCCGCCTGAAGGCAAACTGACGGCGGCTTGCAGGAGACTGTCCACACCGAATAAACTGTCCTTGCGGTGTGGACAGCAGCTGGAAACAGGACTGGAAAGTGAGAAGGTTTTATGGAGAAAGCAACCGTTCAGATCCGCACAGAGTTCATCAAGCTGCAGGATCTGCTGAAATTCGCCGGAGCGGTGGAGACCGGCGGTGACGCCAAGCTGATCATCCAGGAGGGCCGGGTGTCTGTCAACGGAGAGGTCTGCACCATGCGGGGCAAGAAGATGCGCCCCGGAGACCGGGCGGTCATCGACGGCGAGCTGGAGCTGTCCGTACAGTGATCGTCAAGGCGCTGGAGCTGGAACAGTTCCGCAACTATATCCGGTTTCAGGCGGAGTTCCATCCCCGGGTGAATCTGATCTATGGGGAGAACGCCCAGGGAAAAACCAATCTTTTGGAGGCCATTGCCTACCTCTCCTCTGCCCGGTCCCACCGGGCCCGGTACGACCGGGAGATGATCCGGCTGGACGGAGAGGAGGCCATGATCCGGGGCGCCGTGGAGAGCCGCAGGCGGGAGTTCCTGCTGGAGGCCCGCCTGGCCCGGGGCCGGCGGCGGCAGCTGTTCTCCAATGGGGTCCGGCTGAAAACCGCCGGGGAGCTGTCCGGTATTTTGAATACGGTGCTCTTCTGTCCGGAGGACCTGCTCCTCATCCGGGAGGGGGCCGCCGCCCGGCGGCGCTTTCTGGACTGCGCCATCTGCCAGCTGCGCCCCCGGTATGCCCAGGCCCTGGTGGAGTACAACCGCCTGTATGAGCACAAGACCCGCATCCTCCGGGACTGGCCGGATAACCCCTCCCTGCTGGAGACGCTGGAGGACTTCAATGTGCGCATGGCCCAGACAGGGGCGCTGGTGATCCGCTACCGGGCGTATTTTGTCCGGCGGCTTCAGGAGGCGGCACCGGCGGTGCACCGGGACTTCTCCGGCGGGCGGGAGGAGCTCTCCCTGACCTATCAGACGGTGTCCTCCGTGTCCGACCCCACGGCCGCGCCCCAGAAGATCCTGGAGCAGCTGCGGGACCACCAGGAGCGCCACCGTCAGGCGGAGCTGGATTCCAGACAGTGCCTGTCCGGCCCCCACAAGGACGACCTTCTGGTGGAGCTGGACGGCCGCTCGGCCAAGACCTATGGCTCCCAGGGGCAGACCCGGACGGCGGCCCTGTCCCTCAAGCTGGCACAGCGGGACATCTTCTTCCAGGAGACCGGGGAGTACCCCGTGCTGCTGCTGGACGATGTGCTCTCAGAGCTGGATGCCCGGCGGCAGGCCTTCGTCCTCAACCACATCCAGGGGGGACAGATCTTCATCACCTGCTGTGAGGAGGAGAAGCTGGAGGGCCTGGAGGGGGGCGCGGCCTTTCATATCCACGGGGGCGCTCTGGTATAGCGCCAAACAGAAGCAATTCTACGGTGCCGGACAGACCATCTAACGCCGTGGAGAAGCGGGACGGCTCGCGCCGTCAAAAGGAGTTTTTATGTCCATTGTGATTGGAATGTTTTTCCTGGTTCCCCTGCTGCTGGGTCTGGTGCTGGAGTACCTGTGCTGCCGCCTGCCCCGGCGGCGGATCTGGCGTGCCCTCCCCCCTGTTCTGGGGGTCGTTCTCACCGTTCTGGTGGGGGTGGACCGGTGGAGCCTGTGGGAATCGGAGACGGTCTCTCCGGTGACACAGCTTCTGATCTTCCCCGGTGTGCCCGGGACGGCCCTCCTGCTGGGCTGCTGGCTGGGCTGGCGGCTGTGGCGGCGGATCTGGAGACCCAGAGTGCTGGACGGGCCGTGACCAGTTTTTTCCACATCAGGCGGGGAGAATGTGGACAATGGATGGAAAGGAGGCGGGAGCTGTGTATCTGCACCTGGGCCAGTCGGTGGTGGTGCCCCACAGTCAGATCCTTGGAGTATTCGACCTGGACAACGCCAGCTGGGCCTATAAGACCCGGGAGTATCTGGAGCGCGCAGAGCAGGCCGGAAGAGTAGTCTGGCTGGGCGACGACCTGCCGCGGTCCTTTGTGGTGGTGGGCGGAGAGGCCGGCCCTCCCATGATCTATATTTCCCAGCTCTCCCCCGCAACCCTGCTGAAGCGGGCGGAGGAGAACCGGTTTGAATGATATGCGGCCCGCGGGCCGCGCCGGGGACAGCAGACCGATTGGCGTTCCCATCGAAACAAGACAGAAAGAGGGGCCGGAGCGGACCATCCGGATGCTCCGGGCCCCCATGACCAAACGGAGGTTACTATGGCTGAAGAACTGGAACTGAACTCCACCCAGGTGGAGCATGAATATGGCGGCTCTGAGATCCAGGTGCTGGAGGGGCTGGAGGCGGTGCGGAAGCGTCCGGGAATGTACATCGGCTCCACCTCGGAGTCCGGCCTGCACCATCTGGTGTATGAGATCGTGGACAACTCCATCGATGAGGCTCTGGCCGGCCACTGCACCGACATTACGGTGACCATCAACCCCGGCAATACCATCACGGTCACCGACAACGGACGCGGTATCCCGGTGGACGTCCAGCCCCAGACCGGAAAGCCTGCCCTGGAGGTGGTGTTCACCATCCTCCACGCCGGCGGCAAGTTCGGCGGCGGCGGGTACAAGGTCTCCGGCGGCCTGCACGGCGTGGGCGCGTCAGTGGTCAACGCCCTGAGCGAGTGGCTGGAGGTCCAGGTCCATAAGAACGGCCAGATCTATGAGATGAAGTTCTCCCGGGGCAAGATCACCCAGGAAATGAAGGTGGTGGGCC
>OJPN01001396.1_pt1 | contig 17251 bp, 18 predicted proteins | sample 1598511 | NCBI WGS metagenome assembly OJPN01 (sample SAMN03922485, study PRJEB24848) | human gut metagenome | isolation source: stool sample | host: Homo sapiens | place: Germany | collected 2011-05
CGGCAGCGTCAGATGTGTATAAGAGACAGCATCAGCACCTCGGTCATCGTGTTCCTGCTGCCCTGTGTGGGCCTGGGCGCGGGCTATGTCCTGGGCCAGAGCCTGCTGGGCCTGGGGGACATGGCCGCCATGGCCACGGCTGTGGCAGGGCTGGTGGTGGGCTTTCTCCCCGCTGTGCTGCTGAACCGGGCCATGACCCGCAGCAAAAAGCCGGAGTTTCAGATCCTGAAGCGGCTCACCCGCAGCTGAGAGGGTGTTCGGCTATGTTCGCCCGGTGCGGCCAGAGCTGAAGTGCAAGGACTTCGACCTGTACCGGGCCACCTATTGCGGCCTGTGCCGCTGTCTGCGGCGGCGCTTCGGCCTGATCGCCCCCATGCTGCTGAATTTCGACTTTACCTTTCTCACCCTGCTGCTGTGGCAGCCGGAGGAGAAATTCACCCCCTGCCGGGGCCGGTGTCACGCCAATCTGCTGGTGAAAAAGCCCATGTGCCCGGACAGCCCGGCCCTGAAGCTGGCGGCGGACGAGAGCGTGATCCTGGCCTGGTGGCAGCTGCGGGACGCGGCGGAGGACAAGGACAAGCTGGGCGGCCTGCCCGCCCGGGCTCTGGGCCTGCTGCTGACCCCCGCCTATCGCAAGGCAGCCCGGCTGCGGCCAGAGTTTGACCGGACGGTGAAGGGCTGCCTGGAGGAGTTGGCCGCCTTAGAGCGGGAAAACTGCCCCTCCATGGACCGGGCGGCGGATACCTTCGCCCGGCTGCTGCAAAGCGCCGCTCCTGTGGATGACCCCCGGCACCGGGTACTGGAGCAGCTGCTCTATCACCTGGGCCGCTGGATCTATCTGATAGACGCCCGGGACGACCTGGCAGAGGACCTGGCCGACGGGCGCTATAACCCTGTGGCGGCCCGATTTGGGCCGGAGGGGGACGACGGGCTGCTGAAGCAGACGCTGGACGCCTCTCTGGACCGCATGGGCGCGGCCTTTCAGCTGGTGGAGTTCGGCTGCCGGACGGCCCTGCTGGAGAATCTGATCTATCTGGGACTTCCCCTGGTGCAGCGGGCCGTGTTCGACGGCAGCTGGGCCGAGATAAAAAAACAAAAGATATGGAGTAGAGGCCAATGAAAGACCCGTACAGCGTTCTGGGCGTGAGTCAGAGCGCCAGCGACGATGAGATCAAAAAGGCATATCGGGAGCTGGCGCGAAAGTATCACCCGGACAACTATCAGAATAACCCCCTGGCCGACCTGGCCGAGGAGAAGATGAAAGAGATCAACGAGGCCTATGACGCCATCACCAAGCAGCGTGCCGGGGGCGGCGGCTATCAGCAGCAGCCCAGCGGCGGCAGCTATGGCGGGGGCTATCAGACCGGCTATTCCTCCGGCGGGGCGGGGAACAACCCCACCTATGCCCGGGTGCGGAACCTGATCAACGCCGGGGACCTGGCCGGGGCGGAGCGCCTGCTGTATGAGGTGCCCCAGAAGAGCGGCGAGTGGTATTTCCTCAGCGGCAGCATCGCCTATCGCAAGGGCTGGCTGGACGAAGCGGCCCAGAACTTTACCCTGGCCGTGCAGATGGAGCCGGGGAACATGGAGTATCGCCAGGCCCTGGCTATGCTCCAGCAGCGCAGCGGCGGCTATCGGCCCTATGGTACCGGGACCACGGTGGACGGCCTGGACTGCTGCACCACCATGCTGTGCCTGAACTGCCTGTGCGGCGGAGGTTCCTGCTAAATGAAAGCGAGAGTTCCCAGGGGCAAAAGCGGCCGCACCGCCCTGTGCGGGATGCTGGCGGCGGTGAGTCTGGCCCTGCTGTGGGTGGCCGGGATGGCCCCCTCGGGCCGGATGGGTCTGTCCGCTCTGGCGGGCCTGGGCCCGGTGGTGGCGGTGCTGACGGCGGGGAGAGGGGCTGGCTATCTGTGCTGGGCCGCCTCCGGCGTGCTGGGCCTGCTGCTGACCCCTGACAAGGGGGCGGCTGCCCTGTACCTGGTCTTTTTCGGGCTGTATCCCGTGGTAAAGGCCCGGCTGGAGTCTATGGACCGCCGCGTGGCGGAGTGGGCCCTGAAGCTGGTCTACTTCAATGGGGTGCTCACCCTATTCTGGTTTTTGTTTCGTCAGCTGCTGTTCCCAACCCTGCCCGCGTGGCTGGGCGGGGGACTGCCCGTGCTGTACGGGCTGGGCAACCTGGTCTTCGTTTTGTACGACGTGGGCCTGTCCCGGCTGATCGCTTTGCTGCTGCGCCGTCTGCCCTGACGGCGAGACGCAGCCTTCATACACACATAAAAGGAGAGTGACCGATGTGGTCAAGAGCATGACCGGCTATGGCCGGGCAGAGGAGACGGTAAACGGCTGCACCATCACGGTGGAGCTGCGCTCGGTGAATAACCGCTATCTGGACTGCAACATCCGCCTGCCCCGCCTCTACCTGTTCGCGGAGGAGGCCATGAAGAGCCGCATTCAGAATACCATTTCCCGGGGAAAGGTGGACGTGTTCGTCACCCTGGACAACGCCGGGGCGGAGAAGGTCCAGGTGTCGGTGAACAAGCCGGTGGCCGACGGCTATTATGCCGCCCTGAAGCAGCTGGCGGCGGACTATGACCTGGCGGGGGACATCTCCGTGTCCCTGCTGTCCCGCTTCCCCGACGTGCTGCTGGCAGAGAAGGCGGAGGAGGACGTGGAGCAGATGGCCAAAGACATCTGCTCTGTGCTGGACCGGGCCCTGGCCGACTTTGACCAGATGCGCAGCCGAGAGGGCCAGCGGCTGAAGGATGACGTACTCAGCCGGGCCAAGACCATCGAGGACAAGGTGGCCCTGGTGGAGGAGCGCTCCCCCCAGACGGTGGCGGAGTACCGCGCCAAGCTGGAGGCCCGGATGAGCGAGGTGCTGTCCAACACCCAGCTGGACCCCGCCCGCATCCTCACCGAGGCGGCCATCTTCGCCGACAAAGTTGCCGTGGACGAGGAGACCGTCCGTCTCCGCAGCCACATCGGTCAGCTGCGGGAGATGCTGGACAAGGGCGGCGCCACCGGACGGAAGCTGGACTTTTTGATCCAGGAGTTCAACCGGGAGGCCAACACCATCGGCTCGAAGTGCAGTGACATCGACATCGCCCGCCACGTGGTGGACATCAAAGCCGAGATCGAGAAGATCCGGGAGCAGGTCCAGAACATTGAGTAAGGAGGCGGGCGGATGAAGCTCATCAACATCGGGTTTGGCAACATGGTGGCCGCGGGGCGGCTCATCGCCATCGTCAGCCCGGACTCCGCGCCCATCAAGCGCATGGTGCAGGAGGCCCGGGACCGGGGTGTGCTCATCGACGCCACCTATGGCCGCCGCACCAGAGCGGTGCTCATTATGGACAACGACCATCTGGTGCTGTCCGCCCTCCAGCCGGAGACGGTGTCCAACCGCCTGGCCGGGGAGAAGGACGGCGGAGAAGAGGAGGAAGCGGAATGGGAGTAAAAAAGAAGATCAAGGGTCAGCTGATCGTGCTGTCCGGCCCCTCGGGCGTGGGTAAGAGCACGGTGATCGCCGAGCTGATGGGCCAGCGGGACAACATCTATTTCTCCGTGTCCTACACCACCCGGAAGCCCCGGGTGGGGGAGCAGGACGGCGTGAACTATAACTTTGTGGACCGGGCCGAGTTCGAGCGGATGATCGCCGACAACGAGCTGCTGGAGTATGCCGAGTATGTGAACAACTACTACGGCACCTCTCTCAAGGCCATCCGGGACCAGCTGGACGCGGGCCACGACGTGCTGCTGGACATCGAGGTCCAGGGCGCGGCCAAGGTGCGGGAGCGCTGCCCCGACGCCCTGTTCATCTTCATCATCCCGCCCTCCTTCGAGGAGCTGTCCCGCCGCCTCCATGGCCGGAACACCGACAGCGAGGACGTGATCGCCGGGCGGCTGGAGAAGGCCAAGATCGAGTTCCGGGAGATCCCCAAGTATGACTATCTGGTCATCAACGACAAGGTCTCCAACGCCGTGGGCGAGATCGAGTCCATCCTGACGGCGGCGGAGTGCCGCGTGGAAAACAGAAGCCAGATCCTGTCTCAGTTTGCCTGAGGCCGGGGTTTCTTTGATATTGTTTGGAAAAGTAGAAAGGAAGTTTTGCGCTATGATGCTCTATCCCGCTATGAAGGACCTGCTGGAGAAGATCCCCAGCCGCTATGAACTGGTGAACGTGGTGGCCCACCGGGCCAGGGAGATCGCCGCCGAGGCCGAGGCCGCCGGCGAGCCCCTGGACGAGAAGCCGGTCAGCATCGCCATCCAGGAGGTGGCCGACGGCAAGCTGGAGGCCCCCGAGGACCAGGAGAACGAGACCACGGAAGAAGAGACCCACGACTAAGACCTACAAAAGCAAGCGGAGGGGTCCCCCTGCGCTTGCTTTTGTGTTGTTCCTGGACGGGTCCGTCCCCATACAGAGGAGAAGGGAGTGACCGGGATGGGGCGCAGCGTTGCCAAGGTGGCGGTGGCCAAGGCCATCTATGCCATCGACAAGCCCTATGACTATCTGGTCCCCCCGGAGCTGGAGGGGACGCTGGAGCCCGGAATGCGGGTGCTGGTGCCCTTCGGCGGCGGCAACCGGGGGTCGGACGGCATCGTCCTGTCCCTGGAGCAGGCCCCCGAGGGTGGGCAGGCTTTAAAGGCCATCCTGGCCCGGCTGGACGAGGGCCCGGTGCTGGACCACAGCGCCATTCAGCTGGCCCTGTGGATGCGGGAGCGGTATTTCTGCACGGTGTACGACTGCGTCAAGGCCATGCTCCCTGCGGGATTATACTACGCCCTGCGGGACTGCGTGACGCTGACGCCGGAGCACAGCCATGAGGAGGTCCGCGCCGCCATTCGCGGCCACGCCGGGGCAGAGCGCCTGCTGGCCCTGCTGGAGGACTGGGGTGGCAGCGGGGACATGGAGCAGATCCGCCTGGCCTTTGGGGCCAAGGACCCCAACCCCTCCATCCGGCAGCTCATCGATGCCGGGGCAGCCGCCCTGGAGACCAGCACCCAGCGTGGGGTGGGGGACAAGACGGAGAAGCTGGCCCAGCTGGCCATCCCGGCGGAGGACGCCATGGCCATGGTCACCCCCCGGAGAAAGTCCGCCCCTCTGCGCTATTCGGTGACCGAACTGCTGTGTACCCTGGGCAGCGCCTCGGCAAAAGAGCTGTGCTACTTCACCGGGGCATCCATGCCCACCATCAAGTCGCTGGAGAAGAGCGGCATCCTCACCCTGTCCAGCCGGGAGGTGCTCCGCCGCGCCCCCCTGGATGACGTGGACCCGGCCCCGCCGCCGCGGCTCAATGACGAGCAGCAGCGGGCGGTGGACGGCCTGGACGCCCTGGCCCGCGGGGGAAAACCGGCGGCGGCTCTGCTGTACGGCGTGACAGGCAGCGGCAAGACCCAGGTGTATATCCAGCTCATCCGCCAGGTGCTCTCCCGGGGAAAAAAGGCCCTGGTGCTGGTGCCCGAGATCGTGCTCACGCCGCAGCTGTTAAGGATATTCGCCTCACACTTTGGAAAGCGTGTGGCCGTCCTCCACAGCTCCCTGCGGGCGGGGGAGCGGTATGACGAGTGGAAGCGGGCCAGGCGGGGGGACGCCGACGTGGTGGTGGGCACCCGCTCGGCGGTATTCGCCCCCGTGCCCGACCTGGGACTCATCATCCTGGACGAGGAGCAGGAGAGCAGCTATAAGTCGGAAAACGTCCCCCGCTACCACGCCCGGGACGTGGCCAAATACCGCTGCGTCCAGCACAACGCCCTGCTGGTGCTGGGCTCGGCCACCCCGTCGTTGGAGACCATGCACCAGGCCAGGTCCGGGCAGATATCCCTGTTCTGCCTGAAAGAGCGCTTTAACCAAAAGCCCCTGCCGGAGGTCATTCTGGTGGACCTGAAGCAGGAGCTGCGCCAGGGCAACGCCGGGACCATCAGCGCCAGGCTCCGCCGGGAGCTGGAGGACAACCTGATGCGGGGGGAGCAGTCGATCCTGTTCCTGAACCGCCGGGGGGCCAGCCGCATGGTCTCCTGCGGGGAGTGCGGCCAGGTGCCCGAGTGCCCCCGGTGCTCGGTGAAGCTGACCTATCACTCGGCCAACGGGCGGCTGATGTGCCACCACTGCGGCTTCTCCCAGCCCCTGCCCAGGGCCTGTCCCGAGTGCGGGGGGCAGCTGAACTTCATCGGCTTTGGCACCCAGCGGGTGCAGGAGGAGCTGGAGGAGCAGTTCCCCGGGGTGGAGGTGCTGCGCATGGACACCGACTGCATCTCCGCCGCCCACCCCCACGAGGAGATATTGGAGCGCTTCCGCAAGCGGAACGTGCCCATCTTAGTGGGGACCCAGATGGTGGCCAAGGGCCTGGACTTTGAAAACGTCACATTAGTCGGCGTGGTGGCCCCCGACCTCTCCCTGTATGTGGACGACATCCGGGCGGGGGAGCGGACCTTCTCCCTGCTCACCCAGGTGGTGGGCCGGGCCGGACGGGGAGAGAAGCAGGGCCGGGCGGTGATCCAGACCTTCACGCCGGATAACGACGTGATCCGCTTTGCCGCCAGGCAGGACTATGAAAACTTTTACGCCACGGAGATCGAGATGCGCCGTCTGCGGGGGCTGCCCCCTTTCCGGGACGTGATCGTGCTCACCGCCTCCGGCCTGGACGAGGGGGCGGTGCTCCGGTGCTGTATGCGCCTGCGCCAGGCCATGGACCAGGCCCTGCGGGGGAGCGAGACCCGGATATTCGGCCCCGCCCCGGCGGCGGTGGCCAAGGTGAACAACCGCTATCGCTATCGCCTGACCCTGACGGGCCGGAATGACCGCCCCACCCGGGAGCTGATCGCCCACCTGCTGCGGGCGGCCCACCGGGACAGAGAGAACCGGGGGGTGTCGGTATACGCCGACCTGGACCCCTACTATAGCTGATTTTAACACACGAAGGAGAGTCATTATGTCGATTCGTACCATTCTCACCGGCGAGGACGAGCCGGTGCTGCACAAGGTCTGTCACCCCGTGACCAGCTTTGACCAGAAGCTGGCCGATCTGCTGGACGACATGAAGGAGACCCTGGCCAAGGCCAACGGCGTGGGTCTGGCCGCCCCCCAGGTGGGCATCCTCCGCCGGGCGGTGATCGTGGTCAACGACCAGGACGAGATGCTGGAACTGGTGAACCCGGAGATCCTGGCCCAGGAGGGGGAGCAGGAGGGCCTGGAGGGCTGCCTGTCTCTGCCCGGCAAGTGGGGCTATGTCAAGCGCCCGGAGTGGGTGAAGGTGAAGGCCCAGGACCGCACCGGCGCCTGGTTCGAGGTGGAGGGCACCGGCCTCACCGCCCGCTGCTTCTGCCACGAGCTGAGCCACCTGGACGGCCACCTGTACAGCGAGCTGTGTGACCGGCTTTATACCAGCGACGAGCTGGACGAGATCATGGAAGCCCAGGAGATCGAAGAATGAGAATTGTATTTATGGGCACCCCGGACTTTGCCGTCCCCTCCCTGGAGGCCCTGGTGGCCGCCGGACACCAGGTGTGCGGCGTGTTCAGCCAGCCGGACAAGCCGGTGGGCCGCCACCAGAACAAGACCAAGCCCACCCCCGTCAAGGCCAGCGCCCTGGCCCACGACATCCCCGTGTTCCAGCCCGAGACCTTGCGGGACGGCGCTGCCCTGGAGCAGCTGCGCTCGCTGGCCCCGGAGCTGGTGGTGGTGGCCGCCTATGGCCGGGTACTGCCCGACGAGATGCTTGCGCTGCCCCCCAAGGGCTGCATCAACGTCCACTCGTCCCTGCTGCCCAAGTACCGCGGCTCCGCCCCCATCCACTGGGCGGTGGTGAATGGGGACAAGGAGACGGGGGTGACCATCATGCACATGGCCCACGAGCTGGACGCCGGGGACGTCATCGCCCAGGTGCGCACCCCCATCGGCCCGGAGGAGACGGTGGGCCAGGTCCATGACCGGCTGGCCCAGCTGGGCGGGGAGCTGCTGGTGCAGGTGGTGGCGGACATCGCCGCCGGAACGGCTCAGCGCACCCCCCAGGACCCGGACCAGGTGACCTATGCCCCCATGCTGTCCCGGGCCCTGTCGCCCATCGACTGGACCCAGAGCGGCCAGGCCATCCACGACAAGATCCGGGGTCTGGACCCCTGGCCCGCCACATCCACGGATATTCTGACGGGCCAGCCGGTAAAGGTCTTTGCCTCCCGACTGACGGGGGAGACTACGAAAAAGGCCCCCGGCACGGTGCTGGCCGCGGGGAAAGAGGGCATCGACGTGGCCTGCGGTGATGGAGCCGTGCTGCGGATCTTAGAGCTTCAGGCCCCGGGCAGCCGCCGGATGGCGGCGACGGACTATCTGCGGGGACACCCCATTCACATCGACTGACGAGAGAGAACAGGAACGCGAGGAGGAACCACTATGGATGCACGGGAAGCGGCCATGCTGGCCCTGAACGCCTGCCAGCGGCAGGGGGGATGGTCCGACGGAGCGCTGAAAAAACAGCTTGCGGCGGCGGAGCTGTCTGGACGGGACGCGGCACTGGCCACCCAGCTGTGCTTTGGCGTGCTGCAAAACCAGATGCTGCTGGACTTTTACCTTTCGAAATTCTCCAACATCCCCCTGAAGCGGATGGAGGGAAAGGTGGTCCAGACCCTGCGCCTGGGGGCCTATCAGATGCTGTTCCTCACCCGCATCCCCCACAGCGCGGCGGTGAACAGCGCCGTGACCCTGGTGAAGACCCACTGCAAGAACCCAAGGGCCGCCGGGATGGTCAACGGCATCCTGCGCAGCATGGAGCGCAGCCTGCAAAACATGCCCGTCATCCCCCAGGGGGACCCGGTGGCCTATCTGTCCACCTTGTACTCCCACCCGGAGTGGCTTGTAAAGGAGTTTATCCTGTCACTGGGGGAGGAGGAGACTGCCCAGATGCTGGCCGCCGACAACAGCCAGCCCCCCACCGCCGTGATGGTGAACACCACCCGGACCACGGCGGAGGAGCTGAAAGCGATGCTGGAGGCCGACCACGTGGAGGCGGAGCCCCATCCCTGGCTGGAGAACTGCCTGTTGCTCCACCGCACCGGCGATCTGGAGCGGCTGGAGGCCTTTCAGCAGGGACTGTTCTATGTTCAGGACCCGGCCTCCCGCCTGTCGGTGCTGGCCGCCGGAGCCAAGCCGGGCATGAAGGTGCTGGACTGCTGCGCCGCCCCGGGAGGGAAATCCTTCGCCGCGGCCATCGCCATGGAAAACCAGGGGGAGATCGTCTCCTGCGACCTGCACCCCCACAAAAAGAAGCTGATCCAGGCCGGGGCGGACCGGCTGGGTCTGACCATCATTAGTCCAAAGACCGCCGACGGCAAGGTGTTCCGCCCGGAGTGGGAGAACGCCTTCGACCTGGTGCTGGTGGACGCCCCCTGTTCCGGTCTGGGCGTCATCCGCAAAAAGCCGGACATCCGCTATAAGGACCCGGCCCCTCTGGCCGACCTGCCCGCCGTGCAGCTGGACATCCTGCGCAACGCCGCCCGCTACGTGAAACCGGGAGGGACGCTGATGTACTCCACCTGCACCCTGCTGTATCGGGAGAACGGCGAGGTGGTGGAGACCTTCTTAGCGGAGAACAACTCTTACAAGGCGGAAGCCTTTCCATTGCCTGGGCCCGTTGGACTGGTACAGGGCGGAAGCGTGACCCTGTGGCCCCACCGCCACGGGACGGACGGCTTCTTTATTAGCAAGATGAGAAGGGAGGAGGGATAACGTGGTCGATATTGGGTCTATGACGCCGGAGGAACTGGCCGCCTGGCTGAAGGAGCAGGGGGAACCGGCCTTCCGGGCCAAGCAGATCTTCCACTGGCTCTATCGGGGCGTGACCTCCTTCGACGAGATGAGCGACCTGTCCAAGGCCCTGCGGCAGAAGCTGGCGGAGCAGTGCTTCCTCACCGTGCCCAAGGTGGCCCGGAAGCAGGTGTCCAAGCTGGACGGGACCATCAAATATCTGTGGGAGCTCTCCGACGGCAACTGCATCGAGACAGTGCTCATGCGCTATAAGCACGGGAACACCGTGTGCATCTCCTGCCAGGTGGGCTGCCGCATGGGCTGCGCCTTCTGCGCCTCCACCCTGGCGGGCAAGGTCCGGGACCTGACCCCGGCGGAGATGATCGCCCAGGTGCTGTTCACCCAGCTGGACAGCGGGGAGCCCGTCTCCAACATCGTCCTGATGGGCATCGGGGAACCCCTGGATAACTTTGACACGGTGATGAAGTTCCTCACCCTGGTCAACCACCCGGAGGGGCTGAACATCGGCATGCGGCACATCTCCCTGTCCACCTGCGGACTGACAGACAAAATTGACAAACTGGCCCAACGTGGGTTACAATTAACATTATCCGTATCCCTCCACGCCCCGGACGACGAGACCCGGTCCAAGATCATGCCGGTGAACCGCTCCGTGGGGGTGGAGAAGCTGATGGACACCTGCCGCCGGTATTTCCAGACCACCGGGCGGCGCATCTCCTATGAATACGCCATGATCGACGGGGTGAACGACAGCGACTGGCAGGCCGACCTGCTGGCCAGCCGGTTGAAGGGCACCCCCGGTCATGTGAATCTGATCCCGCTGAACGACGTGGAGGAGAGTCCCCTAAAGCCCAGCCGCCGGGTGGCCGCCTTTCAAAAGCGGCTGGAGCGCCACGGCGTCACCGTGACGGTGCGGCGAAAGCTGGGCGGGGACATCGACGCCTCCTGCGGCCAATTGAGACGAAAGGCCATGAAAGAGGGCCAGTCTCAGCCCTGACGGGCCGATCAGAAGCCGGGACCCCGGCGGAAAAGAGGAAGAAGTTCCATGAAACTATGGGGAATCACCCACCGCGGCGCCGTGCGCCAGCAGAACCAGGACGCCTATGCCGTCCGGGAGCTGGAGGACGGCCGGGGCCTTGCGGTGGTCTGCGACGGCATGGGCGGGGCCCGGGCCGGAAACGTGGCCAGCTCCATGGCTGTGGAGTTGTTCATGAATAAGCTGGCCGAGCAGGGCCTGCCCGGGGACGACCCCCGAAAGTGGCTGAAGACCGCCGCCGCCCACGCCAACGACGGGGTGTTCCAAAAGGCGGTGGACGACCCGGACTGCACCGGCATGGGCACCACCCTGGTGGCCGCCCTGGCGGGGAACGGGAAGGCCGTCCTCCTTAACGAGGGGGACAGCCGGGCCTATCACATCACCCAGGAGGGCATCACTCGCATCACCCGGGACCACTCCCTGGTGGAGGACATGGTCCAGCGGGGGGAGCTGACAAGGGAGCAGGCCCGGAACCACCCCCACAAAAATCTCATCACCCGGGCCCTGGGGGCCGAGCCGGTGCTGCTGGCCGACTGCTTTGAGCAGGACGTGGCCCCGGGGGACTATCTGCTGCTGTGCAGCGACGGGCTGAGCAACGTGGTCACCGACCAGGAGATCCTCTATGAGGTCATCCACGGCGGCGAGGACGAGGCCTGCTGCCAGCGGCTACTGGACGTGGCGCTGCACCGGGGCGCGCCGGACAACGTGACGGTGGTGCTCATGCGCTGCTGACCGGAACAATGATGCTGATTGAAAAGGAGGAGATTTACCATGGATCAGTACATAGGTAAATTACTCGACAACCGATATGAGATCCTGGAGCTCATCGGCACCGGAGGGATGGCCAAGGTGTATAAAGCCCGGTGCCACCGGCTGAACCGGTTGGTGGCGGTGAAGATCCTGCGGGAGGACCTGGCCCAGGACGCCGAGTTCCGCCGCCGCTTCCACGACGAGTCCCAGGCCGTGGCCATGCTGTCTCACCCCAACATCGTGGCGGTGTATGATGTCAGCCGCTCCTCTGACCTGGAATACATCGTCATGGAGCTCATCGACGGGATCACCCTGAAGCAGTATATGCAGAAGAAGGGGGGCAAGCTGAACTGGCGGGAGGCCCTGCACTTCATCACCCAGATCGTAAAGGCCCTGGGCCACGCCCACAGCCGGGGCATCATCCACCGGGACATCAAGCCCCACAACGTGATGGTGCTGCGGGACGGCAGCGTGAAGGTGGCCGACTTCGGCATCGCCCGGGTGGCCTCCGGCGGACACAGCACCCTGACCCAGGAGGCCCTGGGTTCCGTCCATTATATCTCCCCGGAGCAGGCCAGGGGCAGCCACATCGACGCTCGCAGCGACCTGTACTCCGCCGGTGTGGTGCTGTATGAGATGATCACCGGGCGGCTGCCCTTTGAGGGGGACACCGCCGTGTCCGTGGCCATCCAGCACATCAACTCCATCCCCCTCTCCCCCCGGGAGATCGACCCCACCATCCCCGAGGCCCTGGAGAAGATCACCATGCGGGCCATGGCCCCCGACCCGGACGACCGCTATGCCGACGCGGGGGAGATGCTGGCCGACCTGGAGGAGTTCCGCAAGAACCCCAACATCAACTTTGACTATAACATCAACGAGTTCCTCCCCGAGGAGCCTGACGAGGACAAGACCCGCATCCGTCCCGTGGCCCCCGTTCACGGTGGGACAGGCCGGGGCAGCCGCACCTATAGCGAGCGCCGCCGGGTCCCCGAGCCCGACTATCCCCCCTATGAGGAGGAAGAGGACGAGCCTGAGCCCCGTGGTCCCCGCTGGGGCATGATCGCCGGAGCGGCGGGCATCCTGCTGTTTTTGGTGGTGGTGGGCGTGGTGCTCTATCGCACCCTGTTCTCCGGGATGCTGTCCCAGCAGGGCTATCAGGTGCCCAACCTGAAGGGCCAGCTGTATGAGGACGTGATCCAGGACTCCGCCCTGCTGAAGGACCACTTCACCGTGGTCCAGGGGGAGGTCCAGGAGGACGACTCCGAAGCCGGGACCATATTGGACCAGTCCCCGGCGGCGGGCAGCAGCGTCAGCGCCGACAAGACGGAGATCACCGTCACCGTCAGCGCTGGGCCCCAGGTGAAGAGCATGCCCGACCTCTCCAACATGGAGTATCGCCAGGCCTATATCGAGCTGGACCGGGTGGGCATCAAGACAAGCGACATCACCGCCACCTATGAAAACGACAAAGAGGTGGCCAAGGACCACGTGATCTCCTTCACCCCCCTGGTGGACACCCCCGTGGCCCCCGGCACCAAGGTCCAGCTGGTCATCAGCCTGGGCCCCAAGACGGAGCAGGTGGCCGTGCCCAGCCTGACTGAGCGCACCCTGGAGCAGGCCACCAGCGACCTGAACACCATGAACCTGGCCGTGGGCAAGACCGACGAGGTCTACAGCGACACGGTGGAGGCGGGAAAAGTGGTGGGCCAGTACCCCGCCGCCTATACCCAGGTGGACGCGGGCACCAAAGTGAACCTGCAGATTAGTAAGGGTCCCGACCCCGCCAGCGCCCCCAAGGAAGTGACCCAGAACGTGGACATCGACCTGCCTGTCAGCAGTCAGAGCGTCAGCGTCCAGGTCATCATGGACGGAGAGGTCATCTTTGACGAGAGCGTGGACGCCGCCATGAACACCTCTGTCTCCGTGCCCGTCACCGGCACGGCGGGGGAGACCAAGACCCTCACCGTCTATTTCGACGGGGTACGCAGCAGCACCTTCTCCGTCACGCTGGCCGGGTAACGCCATGGAAGGGATCATCATGAAGGCCCTCAGCGGCTTTTACTACGTGGACGACGGCCAGACCGTCACCGCCTGCCGGGGCCGGGGCAAGCTCCGCCACCAAAAGGTCACCCCCCTGGTGGGGGACCGGGTGGAGTTCACCCCCCTGGGGGACGGCAGCGGCTCCTTAGACCGCATCCTGCCCCGGAAGAACCAGTTTTACCGCCCGGCGGTGGCCAACATCGACCAGCTGGTCATCATCGCCTCCCAGGCCATCCCGGTCACCGACCCGTTCCTCATTGACCGGGTGGTGGCCATCGCCCAGAGCCGTGACTGCCCCTGCGTCATCTGCGTGAACAAGTGCGACTTAGAGCCGGGGGATGACCTGGCGGCCATCTACACCGCCGCGGGCTTTCCAACCCTGAAGGTCAGCGCCCAGACGGGGGAGGGCATGGACCAGCTGAGAAGCCTTATCGCCGGAAAGGTATCTGCCTTTACAGGCAACTCCGGCGTAGGAAAATCCAGCATTTTAAACGCCCTGGACGACCAGGTGGACCTGGCCACCGGGGACGTGAGCGAAAAGCTGGGCCGTGGCCGCCACACCACCCGCCATGTGGAGCTGTTCCGCCTGGGCTGCGGGGCGGTGGTGGCGGACACCCCGGGTTTTTCCTCCTTCGACGTGGACCGCATGGAGCTGATGCGCAAGGAGGAGCTGGCCCGGTGCTTCCCGGAGTTTGCGCCCTATGTGGACCAGTGCCAGTTTCAGGACTGTGCCCACGTGAAGGAGAAGGGCTGCGCCGTGCTGGCCGCCCTGAAGCGGGGGGAGATCCAGCCCACCCGCCACGCCAGCTATGTCCGCCTGTATGAGCAGGCAAAAGCCATCCCCGACTGGGAGAGAAAATAAAAATTCGCCCGTGTCTTCCTGAAATTTCGGAAGACACGGGCGTTTTTCTGTTGTTCAGGTTGTTACGCTCAGGCGTTGCTCTGGTTCCGCAGCCAGCTGGGCAGCATTCGCGCCTTCACGCTGGAGACGATGCCCATGGCGGCAAACAGGGTGATGATGGACGAGCCGCCATAGCTGATGAAGGGGAGGGTCAGGCCCATGACGGGCAGCACATACAGGCACATGCCCACGTTCAGCAAGATCTGGGCCAGCAGCATCCCCGCCATGCCCATGCACACATAGGCGGAGAAGGGGGAGCTGGCCCGGCGGCTGACCCACACGCACCGCAGGACGATGAGAAACAGCAGGGTCAGCAGGGCCAGGCAGCCCACCATGCCCAACTCCTCGCCGCAGACGGCGAAGATGAAGTCGGTGTCCCGGGCAGGGAGGGCGCTGCTGTAGTCGGCCTGAGTCTGGATGCCGTGGAGCAGCCCCTGGCCGAAGAGCTGGCCAGAGCCGATGGCCAGGATAGAGCGGCTCTGCTGAAAGCCCTTGTCCTGGGGGTCCAGACTGTGGTCCAGCACCACCCGGAAGCGCATGATGATATAGTTGCTGTCCCACAGGTCGGTGTCCGGCAGGATGAAGAACCACAGGATCAGCGCGGCGGCGATCAGTCCGCCGCCCACTAAGACGAACCAGCGGACCTTTACCCCGGCGCTCCAGGCCATGACCACAAAGATCATCATGTACACCACGCAGGTGCCCATGTCGCCGCAGATGGCGGCGATGAGGCCCAGCATGAACACGGTGAAGCCGCCGATCCGCATGACGGAGGGGATTGAACTGATGTCCATCCCCCGGTCCTTGATGCGGCAGATGAGCAGGGACAGCAGCAGGATAAAGGGCAGCTTGTCGATCTCGTTGGGCTGAAGGTTCATGGGGAACTTGGGGATGATCTTGGACAGCTGGAGCCAGTTCCGGTTGCCGTAAATAGACAGCCCCAGGGGGGTGAGCAGCAGCAGCAGCATGACCACGCTGAAGATGAGCAGACCCTTCCAGTTCTTTTCGGTGAAGAGCTGAAAGTCCACCGACGTCATGACCATATATGCGATGACGCCCAGGAAGATGGCCACCAGCTGGACGATCACCTCTTTGTAGTCGTGCTGCCACCGGGTGGCGGAGTAGATGAGCATCACACCGAAGCCGCTGGCCGCCAGACACAGGGAGAGCAGAATGCGGTCTCCTTTTTGAAAAAACTCCCGAAAGGGAGAGAGCAGGGCAGACAAGTCCTCGCCTCCTTGGAGAAAAATTAGACAATATATTTTATCACATTTCAGTGGAAAGGCAAACCCAAGGTGTGCTATAATAAAAGACGATTTGAAAATTTTCTGTGAACGGGGAGGCCGCGCCCATGACAAAAGAGTATACCACCGCCGGGGAGGAGCAGACCGAGGCCCTGGGCTTTCGCCTGGGGCAGCTGATCCAGCCCGGGGCGGTGATCGCCTACACCGGGGACCTGGGGGCGGGGAAGACCGCCTTTACCCGTGGCCTGGCCCGGGGTCTGGGCATCCCGGACCGGGTGACCAGCCCCACCTTTACCATCGTCAACGAGTATGAGGGGGGGCGGCTGCCCCTGTTCCACTTTGACATGTACCGCCTGGGCAGCTCGGACGAGCTGTTCGACATCGGCTGGGAGGACTATCTGGCCCGGGGCGGCGTGTGCGCCGTGGAGTGGAGCGAAAACGTGGACGACGCCCTGGATGACGACGCCATCCGGGTGGACATCCGCCGGGGGGCGCAGGACGACCAGCGGGTCATCTCCGTCACGGGCGGCCCTGATCTGGCTGCCGACGAATAAGCAGTCAAACTCATGTTTCCCGCCCCCGCAGGGGGCGGGAAACATGAGCGAACTTAGGAATTAGAAACAGAAGAAATGTGGGATAAAATATGATGATCTTAGCCTTGGAATCCTCTGCCACCGCCTGTTCCGCCGCCCTGTGCCGGGACGGGGAGCTGGTGGCCCAGTCCTACCAGAACAGCGGCCTGACCCACAGCCGGACTCTGCTGCCCATGGTGCGGGACATGCTGGCCAACAGCCAGCTCACCCTGGAGCAGGTAGATGTCATCGCTGTGGCGGCAGGCCCCGGGTCCTTTACCGGGCTGCGCATCGGCGTGGCCACCGCCAAGGGGCTGGCCTGGCCGGGGGACAAGGACTGCGCCCCCTGCTCTACTCTGGAGTCCATGGCCTGGCCCCTGGCCCACATGGCGGGCAGCCTCATCGTCTGCGCCATGGACGCCCGGCGCAAGCAGGTGTACAACGCCCTGTTCCTGGCCACCGGCACGGGGCTGGAGCGGCTGACCCCGGACCGGGCCATCTCATTGGAGGAGCTGGGCGCCGAGTTGAAAAATTATGAAAATTCGAAAATAGTCGTTGGAGATGGGGCCAAACTGTGCTATAATACCTTGACAGAAGAAGGGATACCCATGACCCTGGCCCCCAAGCACCTGCGTATGCAGAGCGCCTGGGGCGTGGCTCGGGCGGCGGAAGAGCTGGCTGCCCGGGGCGAGCTGGTCAAGGGCGGGGCGCTGGTCCCCCAGTATCACCGCCTGTCTCAGGCGGAACGGGAGCGGCTTGCCCGGGAAAAGTCTCAACAATAAAAGGAGAGCATCGCCATGTTTAACGAGAAAGTTCATGTTCTGGACCACCCCCTGCTGCAGCACAAGCTGACCATCCTGCGGGACGAGCGCACCGGCGTGAAGGAGTTCCGTGAGATCGTCTCTGAGATCGCCGCCCTGGAGTGCTACGAGGCCACCCGCGACCTGC
>OJPN01001424.1_pt1 | contig 17030 bp, 15 predicted proteins | sample 1598511 | NCBI WGS metagenome assembly OJPN01 (sample SAMN03922485, study PRJEB24848) | human gut metagenome | isolation source: stool sample | host: Homo sapiens | place: Germany | collected 2011-05
ACGACGAGCGGGAGCAGACCCTGAACCAGCTGCTGGCGGAGCTGGACGGCTTCGATCCCGGCAAGGGCATCATCGTTCTGGGCGCCACCAACCGCCCGGAGGTGCTGGACAAGGCCCTGCTGCGTCCCGGCCGCTTCGACCGGCGCATCACCGTGGACCGTCCCAATCTGGCAGGCCGTCTGGCCACCCTGCAGGTCCACACCCGGAACATCCATCTGGCCGAAGACGTGAATCTGGAGAAGATCGCTCAGGCCACCGCCGGCTGCGTGGGCGCAGATCTGGCGAACCTTGTCAACGAAGCGGCCCTGCGGGCCGTGCGGCTGGGCCGCAGCGCCGTGAATCAGAATGACCTGCTGGCGGCCTTCGAGACCGTCATTGCCGGCTCCGAGAAGAAGGGTACCGTCATCACCGACGAGGAAAAGCGCATCATCGCCTATCACGAGGTGGGCCATGCGCTGGTAGCGGCCAAGCAGAAAAACGCCCAGCCCGTCAGCAAGATCACCATCGTCCCCCATACGCAGGGCGCTCTGGGCTATACCCTGCACCTGCCGGAGGAGGAGAAGTTCCTCATGTCCCGTGAGGACATTCTGGCGGAGATCCGCACGCTGCTGGCCGGCCGGTCCAGCGAGGAGGTGGTGTGCCACACCATGACCTCCGGCGCCGCCAACGACATCGAGCGGGCCACGGAGATGGCCCGGAATCTGGTGGCCCGGTTCGGTATGTGCGAGGAGTTCGACATGATGGCGCTGGGCAGCGTACAGAACCAGTATCTGGACGGCACCTACTCCATGAGCTGCGCTCAGGAGACCTACGCCGCCGCAGATCGTGCCGTCATCGCCATCATCCGCCAGTGCCATGAGGACGCCAGACGGATGCTGGAGGAGAACCGGGAGCTGCTGGACAAGATCGCCGCCTATCTGCTGAAGAAGGAGACCATCACCGGTCAGGAGATGATGGCTATCATCGAGGGCCGTGACCCGGAGACGGTGGACAACTACGGCGCTACCCGTGAGGAGAAGCAGCCCCTGTTCCGTCCCTCCTCCCCGGAGGTCATCGAGGCCCCTGCCAAGCACATCCACATCGTATCCGAGCCGGTGCCGTCCCCGGAGGAGCAGACCCCGGAGGAGCAGACCCCGGAGGAGCAGACCCCGGAGGAAGCCCAGCCGGATCGTGACCCGGAGGAAAGTGAGCAGAAGTGACCCGTTCCCTGCGAAAGGAGGCAGGACCCATGAAATATAAACGACTACTGACGCTGGTGCTGGCCGCGGCCCTGTGCATCGTGGCGGCGGCCTGCGGTACAAAGAACAATGCGCCCGGCGCCGATACCCCCACCAAGACGGACACCCCCACCGCCGCCCCCGGCGGCACCCAGACCGTGGGCGACACCGGCGACGGCACCGTCCGGGAGGACGGCTCCTACGTGCCGGGGCAGGTGAACCGGCTGCGGCTGACCTATAACGGCAACGTCAGCTCCGCCCTGTACGTCACCTCGGCGGCCCAGCTGCCGGACTACCCGGAGCTGTCCGCCTACGACGATGCGTTCTTCAAGGACCATGCGCTGGTGCTGGTGCAGGAGTCGGTGAACTCCGGCTCCGTGGAGGTGGGCATCGAGTCCGTGTCCCTGAAGGCGGACCACGCCGCCGTGGTGACGCTGACCCATCAGGGCCCCGGCGAGGGGCAGGTTGGCACCGCCGACATGGCCACATGGCTGCTGTGGACGGAGGTGGACACCGGACTGGAGGATTACCAGTGGACGGTGGCCAATCCGGCGCTGGAGTCCCAGCTGTCTCAGTATTGATAAAGCGATCCCCAACCCCCGTCTGCCACGCAGACGGGGGTTTTTCGGCGCACTTCCCTGCCGTACCCACTGGAAAATGCGGCGGAGATAGTGTATAATGGCGAAAGTGAGTAAAAAACAGGAGGGACCCTATGGACATCAGGCAGCGCTTACACCTCTCCGGCATGGACAGCCACGCCCCGGAACTGGCCCGGAAATGGGGGCTGGGGCTGGAGGTCACGGACTTCTGCTACGCCCCCATGCTGGACGACCCCGCCACCCTTCCGGCGGTTCGGGAGAAGATGGCAGGCATCGACCATTTCTGGCTCCACGCCCCGTTTGCGGAGCTGGCTCCCTGTGCCGTGGACCCGCTGGTGCGGGAGGTGACGGCCCGGCGCTATCGTCAGGCTTTGTCCGCCGCCCGGCAGCTGGGCATCCGCCGTCTGGTGATCCACAGCGGCTATATCCCGCTGGTGTACTTTCCGGAGTGGTTCACGGAGCAGTCCGTGGCCTTCTGGCGGGAGTTCCTGCCGGAGGTCCCGGAGGATATGGTGCTGGCGCTGGAAAACGTCATGGACGAGACGCCGCAGCTGATGACGGACATCGTCCGTCAGGTGGATGATCCCCGGCTGGGCCTGTGTCTGGATGTAGGCCACGCCAATACCTGCGCCAGCCGGACACCTCCCATGGAGTGGATCGCCCCCATGGCCCCCTACCTGCGGCACGTACATCTGCACAACAATTTAGGGGATTGGGATCTCCACAGCAGTCTGGGAGAAGGCAGCATCCCTATGCAGCAGATACTGGCGGCGCTGCTGGAGCAGTGTCCGGAGGCCACATGGACCATCGAAAATCAGGACTGCGCCCCGTCCCTTGCATGGTTGGTGCGGCAGGGCTATCTTAGTGAGGAGTAACCTATGACAGATCAGGAATTGAAGCAGTACTGCGAGGCCATCACCGTCCCGGATCGGGAGATCATGGACGCCGCCCGCCGCCGTCAGGCGGAGCTGGCCAAGCCCCCCGGCAGTCTGGGCAAGCTGGAGGACTACTCCATCCGGCTGGCGGGCATCACCAGACAGATGCGCCCCCATATCGAGAAGTGCCGGGTGCTGGTGCTGGCGGCGGATAACGGCGTCACGGCGGAGGGCATCTCCTCCGCCCCCACCTCCGTGACTCTTTCGCAGGTCATCAACATGACCCGCCACAAGACGGGGATGTCGGCGCTGGCCCACTACTTCGGCAACGAGGTGGTGGTGGCGGACATGGGCATCGACACGGATCGCCCCATCCCCGGCGTGCTGGACCGGAAGGTGCGCCGCTCCACCGGCAACATCGCCAGAGAACCCGCCATGACCCGGCAGCAGGCTCTTCATGCGCTGGAAACCGGCATGGGGCTGGCGGCGCAGGCCGCCGCTGACGGCGTGCAGGCGCTGGGCATCGGGGAAATGGGCATCGGCAACACCACCACCTCGGCGGCGGTGCTGGCAGCTCTGACCCACGCCCCGGCGCAGACCGTCACCGGCCGGGGCGGCGGGCTGACGGATGCGGCCTTTGAAAAGAAAAAACAGGTCATCGACCGGGCGCTGGCCCTGCATCGCCCCGACCCCGCCGACCCGGTGGGGGTACTGGCCGCCGTGGGCGGGCTGGATCTGGCCGCCATGACGGGGGCCTTTCTGGGCTGCGCCCAGAACCATGTCCCGGCGGTGGTGGACGGCTACATCTCCATCGTGGCGGCGCTGACGGCGGTGCGTCTCTGCCCCGCTGCGGGAGAGTATCTGTTCCTCTCCCACGCCTCCTATGAGATCGGCTACCGCATCGCCGCACAGGAGCTGGGGCAGGAGCCCTGTCTGCTGCTGGGGATGCGGCTGGGCGAGGGCAGCGGCTGCCCGGTGATGTTTCAGATTTTGCGGGCCGCCTGCGCCGTCATGGACGGCATGGCCACCTTCCCGGAGGCGGCCATTGAGGACGACTACCTGACCCCCATCCGGGCGCAGGACAGCTTTACGGTGACGCCATGAGGATCCTTCTGTTAGGCGGCAGCAAAAGCGGCAAAAGCATGATGGGCCAGCATATGGCCCGGCGGCTCTCCGCCGGGGCGCCCATGTACTACTGGGCCACGCTGGAGCCAAGAGACGGCGAGGACCGGGCCATCGTCCGGCGGCATCTGGCGGAGCGGGACGGCTGGGGCTTTGAGACCATTGAACAGGGACGGCAGCTGCCGCAGGCGCTGAAATGGGTGTCCCCGGCGGGGACGGTGCTTTTTGACAGCATTACGGCGTGCCTGGCCTGCCAGATGTTCTCCGCCCCGGAGCCGGACGGAGAAGCCCCCCGACACACGGCGGAGGAGCTGCTGGTCATCAGCCGTCACCCGGCCCACTTTGTCTGCGTCTGCGACGAGCTGTGGCGGGACGGCGTGACCTACGAGATGTGGACGGAGACGTACCGCCGGGGCCTTGCGGAAATCTGCCGCACATTGGCGGCGGAATTTGACGTGGTATGTGAGCTGACGGCGGGACTACCCCGCCTGTGGAAAGGAGCGTGGCCTTTTGAGTGAGTGGCTGGACGGGTTTTCCATGGCCTGGGGGATGTTTTTGGCGATCCCCTGCCCCCTGCGGCGGTGGAACGAGAAGGCCCGGGAGAAAATGCTGGTGTGTCTGCCGCTGGTGGGACTGGCGGTGGGCGGCATCTGGCTGGGCCTGTATCTGCTGCTGCGCCATGCCGCCATCGGCGGGCTGTACGCCTTCCTCATGGCGGCGCTCCCGTGGCTGGTGACGGGCTTCATGCATCTGGACGGCTACATGGACGTATGCGACGCCGTGCTGTCCCGCCGGGAGCTGGCCACCCGCCAGCGCATCCTGAAGGACTCCCATTGCGGAGCCTTCGCCGTCATCGGCATGGTGCTGCTGGCCCTGTGCCAGTGGAGCGTATTCCTCTCCGGCAGCGCCGACGAAAGCCTGTGGGGGCTGCTGCTGATTCCGGTGGCCACACGGGCCTGTGCGGGACTGGCAGTGCTGAAGCTGCGGCCCATGGGGACCAGCCAATACGCCGCCATGGGCCGCCACGGCGGCTATGCCGTGGCGCTGGCGGTGCTGCTGGCGGCGGCGATCGCCGTACCGCTGGTCATGGACCGCAGCTTCGCCCCCTTGGCGGCAGCAGCGGGCTACGGGCTGGCGGTATGGTACGGCTTCCGGCAGCTGGACGGCATGAACGGTGACATCTCCGGCTTTGCCCTGACACTGGGTGAGCTGGCGGGAGCCGCCGTATGGACTTTGGTGAGGTGAGGATATGGACTTGATCATCGGCGGAGCATATCAGGGAAAGCTGACACTGGCGGCACGGGAGTACGGCCTGACGCCGGGGGATATCTGCGATCTGGCGGCAGGTGAGCCGGCGCTGGGCGCCCGGTGCTATATCCATCTGGAGGAGCTGACCCGGCGGCAGGAGGACACCGAGTCCTATCTCCCCCTGCTGACGGCGGCGGAGGTGGTCATCGCACGGGAGATCGGCAGCGGCGTGGTCCCCATGGATGCCGGAGAGCGGGCCTGGCGGGAGCGCCATGGCCGTCTGCTGCGGCGGCTGGCCCAGCAGGCCGGCAGCGTGCGCCGGGTATTTTGCGGACTGACGGAGGTGCTGAAATGAAGCTGACCCTGCTGCGCCATGCCCAGACGGAGGGCAGCCTGCGGAACCTGTATTACGGGGCGGCGGATATCCCCGCCCTGCCGGAGTCTCTGTCGGAGCTGCGCCGCCGGGCCGGAGACTATCCCACGGCCCAGCGCTACTATACCAGCGGGATGCTGCGGACGGAGCAGACGCTGGCGGCCATCTATGGCAACGTACCCCACACCCGGCTTCCGGGCCTGCGAGAGATGGACTTCGGCGACTTCGAGATGAAGAGCTACGAGGAGCTGAAGGACACCCCGGCCTATCAGGCGTGGATCACCGACGTAGAGCACAACCCCTGCCCCCACGGGGAGAGCGCCCCGCAGGTGCTGCGGCGCAGCCTTGCGGCCATCGCCCCGGTGGTGCAGAGGCCGGAGGACGCCGTCTGCGTCATCCACGGCGGCGTCACGGCGGGGCTGATGATGGCCTGGTTCGGCGGCGGGCGCTATGACTACTCCGTCTCCCCCGGTCAGGGCTTTCAGGTGACCTTCCGGGAGGGTCAGCCGGTGTCATATACCCGTATCCCAGCGGTGGAATAAGGCCCGCCGGACGGCGTTTTCCATCTGCAGGGGCAATTTTTTGCGCCGCCGGAGAGAAAATGGTTGCATTTTATAAAGAAGTGTGTATAATATATGGAGCGGAGCATCCGCTCCATATATTATGGCTCTACAACTTCATATCCGGGCTTGTAGCTCAGCTGGGAGAGCGTTCGGTTCGCATCCGAGAGGTCGTGGGTTCGAATCCCATCAGGTCCACCATAAGATCCACCGTAATTCTGATAGAATTACGGTGGATCTTTCTGTTGCTTCTTTCAGACGTGCCTGTGGGAACCGCCGGATTCACGGAGCGGAAATGGAGATCGCTGCGGCCTGCTTCATGGTGCCGCTCCCCGCAGCCCGGCAAGTATCGCAGGATACTCCTTCTCCCGTCAGCCAAACCGCCGGAGGCGGTGCGTCATAGGGCGCACCGCCTCCGGCGGTTATTTCTTTGCAAACCTTATTCGGCAGCGTTCAGGCTGCTGTCCCACTTCCAGTTGCGGACCTCCGGCAGATCCACGCCGTTGTCCCGGATATACTGACGATGCTCCACCAGCTTATCCTGCATCTTCTGCACCAGATACGCCCCCCGGTTGCCCAACTGGGGCAGCCGACGAACCGTATCGATGACCAGATCGAAGCGGTCAATGTCGTTGAGAACACGCATATCGAAGGGGGTGGTGATGGTTCCCTCCTCCTTGTAGCCCCGCACATGGAGGTTCCGGTTGTGGCGGCGGTAGGTCAGCTCATGCACCAGCGTGGGGTAGCCGTGATAGGCGAAGATGATGGGCTTATCCTTTGTGAACAGGCCGTCGTACTCCTCATCCGTCAGGCCGTGGGGGTGCTCGGTGTGGGGCTGCAGCTTCATCAGATCCACCACGTTCACCACACGGATCTTCAGCTCCGGCAGCTCCTGACGCAAGATGCTCACGGCAGCCAGCGTCTCCAGCGTAGGCGTATCGCCGCAGCAGGCCATGACCACATCCGGCTCCTGCCCCTGATCGTTGGAGGCCCAGCTCCAGATGCCGATCCCCTGGGTGCAGTGCTTCACCGCCTGCTCCATGGTCAGCCACTGGGGCCGGGGGTGCTTGCTGGCCACAATGACATTGACGTAATTTCGGCTGCGGATACAGTGGTCGAAGCAGGACAGCAGGCAGTTGGCATCCGGCGGCAGATACATCCGCACCACGTCGGCCTTCTTGTTGGCCACGTGATCCAAAAAGCCGGGGTCCTGATGGGTAAAGCCGTTGTGATCCTGCTGCCAGACGTTGGAGGCCAGAATATAGTTCAGCGAGGCGATATCCTGCCGCCACGGCAGCTCGCTGCACATCTTCAGCCACTTGGCGTGCTGGGCAAACATGGAGTCCACGATGCGGATAAAGGCCTCATAGCTGTCGAAGAAGCCGTGACGGCCCGTCAGGAGGTAGCCCTCCAAAAAGCCCTCGCAGAAATGCTCGGAGAGCATGGAATCCATGACCCGGCCGTCCGGGTCCAGATGGTCGTCGATGCCGGGGATCTGCTGGTCCAGGAAGCGGCGTCCCGTCACCTCGAACACCGCCTGCAGGCGGTTGGAGGCCGTCTCGTCGGGGGCAAAGATGCGGAAGTTGCGGGACTCCATGTTCAGCTTCATCACGTCCCGGACGTAGGTACCCAGCACATACATATCCTGCGCCTCCACGGCGCCGGGGGCCTTGACGTCCACGGCGTAGTCCCGGAAATCGGGGGTCCGCAGGTCCCGCAGCAGCAGTCCGCCGTTGGCATGAGGGTTAGCGCCCATGCGGCGGCCCGTGGGCGGGAAGGAGGCGATGAGCTCCACCGGCGTACCGTCGGGGTTAAAGAGCTCCTCCGGCTTATAAGAGCGCAGCCACGCCTCCAGCTGGGCAAGGTGCCGGTCGGTGTCTGTCCCCATGGAGATAGGCACCTGATGGGCTCGCCAGCAGTTCTCCACCGGCAGCCCGTCCACCTCCTTGGGGCCGGTCCAGCCCTTGGGAGTACGCAGCACGATCATGGGCCAGCGGGGCCGCTTGGCCTCGCCGGTCTTGCGGGCCTCCCGCTGGATGCGCTTGATCTCCCGGATCACCCGGTCCAGCACCGCCGCCATCTGCTGGTGCATGACCATGGGGTCGTCGCCCTCCACAAAGTACGGCTCCCAGCCGCAGCCACGGAAGAAGCACTCCACCTCCTCATGGCTCATGCGGGAGAAGATGGTGGGGTTGGCGATCTTGAAGCCGTTGAGGTGCAGAATGGGCAGCACAGCGCCGTCGGTGATGGGGTTGACGAATTTGTTGCCGTGCCACGAGGTGGCCAGCGGGCCGGTCTCCGCCTCGCCGTCGCCCACCACACAGGCAGCGATCAGATCGGGGTTATCCGCCACGGCGCCGAAGGCGTGGGCCAACGAGTAGCCCAGCTCGCCGCCCTCATGGATAGAGCCGGGGGTCTCCGGCGCCACATGGCTGGGGATGCCGCCGGGGAAGGAGAAGCGCTTGAAGAGCTTCTGCATCCCCTCCTTGTCTCGGGTGATGTTGGGATAGACCTCGGTATAGCTGCCGTCCAGCCAGTCCTGCGCCACCATGGCGTTGCCGCCGTGGCCGGGGCCGGAGAGATAGATCATATCCAGATCATTGCGCTTGATGACCCGATCCAGATGGGTATAGATGAAGTTCTGGCCGGGGCAGGTCCCCCAGTGTCCCACGATGGTCTGCTTGAGGTCGCTTTTGACCAGCGGGCGCTCCAAGAGGGGGTTATCCATCAGATACAGCTGGCAGGCCGTCAGGTAGTTGGCAGCCCGCCAGTAGGCGTGAAGCTGCCGCAGCTCCTGCTCGCTCAGCGGCTGCTTTTTGGAGAAGCGGATGCCGGTTTTGATGGTAGGCATGGAAAATCCTCCTTACTAAAAATATCCTTCACTGTTAAAGTGTTCTCTGCTGCCGAAATGCTCTTGGCAGCAGGTGCGGTGAAACGGTCACAACAAAGTCTCCCCCGATCTGACCGATTTCTGACACAGACCGGACACTTTTCTCACCCATCGCTGACAGGAATTTTGTCCTGTCAATGTCCATTTTTGGTACCTCGATCGATATCGCCAATGGATAGGGGCAACCACGCCTGACAGCAATGGTAAGCCTACCATAATACAAAAGTCGCCCTGCGTCAAGTCGAAATCTTCCTCCTCTCGACCGAAAAAGCCTCCGGAAAAAACACTTGCCAGATGGATCATACTTCGGTTATAACAGAACATATATCCGGCGGATCTGGCCGGGTATCCCATAGAGAATGTGAGATCATAAATGTCACTCTGCCCATGTCGTGAGATCATAAATGTCACTCTGCCAATGTCGGACGGCGAAGGGGCATTTCTTTTTTGCGCTCCGGGATATGAGAGCAGCCCCAATGAACGCAGGAGGGCCGTTCTATGCCGAAAACAAAATGGGGATCCGTTATTTTTACCGCCTACAAATTCTTTGACTCCAAGGAGCTTCTCTTTTTCGTGGTGCCGAAGGATATCCACACCGAGGGCTTCGCCGCGGCTCAGCACTCCTTACAGGGAAACGCCGCCCTGCCCCCGGCAGAGCGTGCGGCGGCGGCCATTCCGGCGGCCTGCCGCTGGCTGTCGGAGACACGGGCGCTGGTGTTCATCGAAAACGACGCCGAGTCCCTGCTGCGCCGTCTGCCGCAGGACATCCTCTCCACCCACTACCATGACGATGAGGGACACATCCGGGCGCTGCCGGAGGAGAGCGGCCTGTGTCCCCGTGGCGGCACCGCTCTGGCCGCCGCCGCTGGCCGGGGCCTGATCCTGACGGTCTCCCATCAGGATCAGATGGGGCAGCTGTATCCGCAGGTCCTCTCCCTGCTGGTCCACGGGGCCTGCCGGGAGCTGTTTTAACAGGGGAAGGCTGCAGCGGTGTGGCTTTTCCAAGGGATATCGGTTCGCCCATTCTAACCAAGCATTTTACCCGGTGGTCAAATTCCCCTAACTGCCAAGTTACAGGAAGGAAGGTACGTTCATGGAATGTGATATTTCTGTTTTCTCATTGTCCGACACCTCCTGACGTTTTCATGATACGCAGAAAGCTGCCGAGGCACAAAGATGCGATATATGACAGGTAGAAAACAATAAGGCTCCGACCTTGTGAGCCAGAGTCTTATTGCTTGCCTTTGCGAATGTCACTTTCCGTATTTTGAAATTACCGCCTTATAGGGCTGTGACATGGCCTCTCCTTTTTCTGTTTTCAGAAGGTCATCGACTGCCGCAGCAGCCGAACCAACGGGCGTCAGATGACCTGATACTCCTTCAGCAGCTTCTCGATATCGGTGCCGTGGATCTTGCTGAGGGCCTTCTTCAGGGCCATCTTTTCCACCAGATTCAGCTCCATATCGATGGGTTTCTTGCCGTCCCGCAGCTTCACGGTGGCATCCAGCAGATCCCGGACATCATATACGCTGCCCCAGACCTCCGGCACGCCACGATCCACGTTCAGCAGGGTGTACACGGCCTCCATACCGGTCCGCATGGAGTACTCCGTGGTGAAGATGGTGTCACGGGGCGTCTCGGCAAACTGGCCCAGGAAGGCGAAGTTCACAGCGCCGTCGGGTACGACCTTGGGCCGATCGCCGTAGGCACGGGGCATGAAGAAGGCGTCGATATAGGGCATCATCACAGGGACGGTGTTGGCGCTATTGGCGGCCATGTCCTCGATCTCGCTCTCCGGCACGCCGATGTGATACAGCCACTCCATGCAGATCTCCTTACCGGTACACTCCCGCATAGGCTTTTTCACATAGTCACCGGGCTTGTCGGTGAACAGGGCATACACCCACACCAAGCAGTGATCCTTGGGCTGCTGGCGGAACTGGGGCTGGCGGTTGATGGTCCAGCTCATGAGCCAGCTGGAGTCCTTCACAGTGACGATGCCGCCGGTGACCACCTTACCGGTGAAGGGATCCCGCTTGCAGATGTTCTTGATATAGGGGATGATGCGCTGATCCAGCGTCTCCACCGTGGCGCTCATCCAGTTGGTCTGCTCCGGATCATAGCAGAACTTGTCCGGATGGCCGAAGGAGGGGTCCTGAGCGGCGATCTTACGCCACATATCCCAGCCGCCGCCCTCCTTGATCTCGGTGTTGTAGGGGGCGGGTGTGTTCTGGCTGCCCATGGAGGAGTTCTCTACGCAGCCGCCGTTGGTGATGAACACCAGATCGTTCTCCGTCAGATCGATGGCCTCGCTTTTGCCGTCCCGGAGGACGTCGATGCGCTTGGCCACCTTCCGATCGGCGGTGCAGTCAAACTCCACGTTGGTCACCTGCACGCCGAAGTGGAACTGGACGCCGAAGCCCTCCAGATACTTCACCATGGGCAGGATCATGGACTCATACTGGTTGTATTTGGTAAAGCGCAGGGCAGTGAAGTCGGGCAGGCCGCCGATGTGATGGATATAGCGCTGGATATACAGCTTCATCTCCAGAGCGCTGTGCCAGTTCTCGAAGGCGAACATGGTGCGCCAGTACAGCCAGAAGTTGCTGCCGAATACCTCGTCATCGAAGAAGTCGCTGATGCGCTTGTCCTGCAGCTCCTCGTTGGGGGTGAAGAACAGCTTCATGATCTCCATGGCGCCCTTGTCGGAGATGTCGAACTTGCCGTCGGTATGGGCGTCCTCGCCACGGTTCACCGTGGCCCGGCACAGGGAGTAATTGGGGTCGGCCTTGTTGAGCCAGTAGTACTCGTCCAACACACTGACGCCCTCCGTCTCGATAGAGGGGATGGAGTGGAACAGATCCCACATGACCTCGAAGTGGTTGTCCATCTCACGGCCGCCTCGCATGACATAGCCGATGTTCTCGAACTTCCAGCCGTCGCAGGCGCCGCCGGCAGTGGGACCCTTCTCCAGAATGTGGACCCGCTCGCCCTTCATCTGGCCGTCACGCACCAGATAGCAGGCGGCAGTCAGCGCAGCCAGACCGCTGCCCACGATGTAGGCGGATTTATTGTCCACGCCCTCCGGCTTTTTGGGACGGGCAAAGGCCTCATAGTTACCACTGGAATAATACATAGAAATGCGCTCCTTTCTGTTGACCGCTACGCCGCCCGTCCCCTTCTCAGCACTCGCATGGGGAGCAACGGCGTCCTCGCCGGTATGTTTTCCTTTGATGAGGATAATATACAACTCAGGCACGATTTGTTCAATAAACAGAAAAATCCCGGTGATAAGTTTTTTATCACCGGGATGGGAGATGTTCAGTTTTTTATCATTCCGCTCCGTTTGATGCAGGCTTGTCCGTCCGCATCCGTTGCAGGGCGGCCACCACATTGCCGTGGAGCACCAACTCCAGCTTCTGCACCATGACCTGTGGGTCGCCCTTCATGTCCCCTTTGATCCAGTCCAGCATCAGTCCCACGAACAGATATTTATAGAGAGTGGCGATGAGTTCCTTGTCCTCCTGCCGCACGGACATCCCCTGAGCTTCCTCCTCCACCACACTCTCCAGCAGGTCATAGGTGACCCGGTAGAGGTAGTTCTCCACCTGCTCCCGACTGACGGAGCGATAGACATTCAGGATGAAGGGCTTGTTGTCCAGCACCGCCTGAAGGATCTGCAAAAAGCCCTGCTGCCACGTCTCGTAGGTCTTTTTCCCCGCCAGCGCCCGGCTGGCATCCTCCTGACAGCTCCACTCCACCAGATCGTAGATATCCTTGAAATGGTAGTAAAAGGTCATGCGGTTGATGCCGCAATCTTCAGCGATATCGTTGATGGTGATCTTGTTCAGCGGCTTTTGCAGCAGCAGATGCTTCAGTGACGCCTCCAGCGCCCGCTTGGTGACCTGTGACATGGCGGCCCTCCTTTTCTTTCTGTCCTCATGATAGCCTCCCGACCGCCGCCTGTCAATCCCCATCTTCGCCGCAGGGCGCAGGCGGTGATCACGAGTGTCTCAGAAGCACAGCAGCCCCGGCAGTTCTGCCGGGGCTGCTGTTTCTTCGGCTTGCGAGACGGGGCTTACAGGTTCTCCTGCTTCAGCGCCTCGATGGGGTTTTCGCTGCGGATCTTCCGGGTGGCATAGAGCATGGTGGCGAACACCACCACGAACACGCTGCCCACGGCGATGGCCACGCTGTACCACGGGATGTAGAACTGGGCGGCGATGCTCTGGGCCACGCTGCGATAGATGCCATAGGTCACCAGCACCGATGCCGGCAGGCCCCACAACAACGCCCGTGCGCCGTAGATGATGCACTCGTAGTCCATCATCCGGGCAAAGCCCCGCTGGGTCAGTCCCACGGACCGCAGCATGGCGAACTCCCGGCGGCGCAGGGCGATGGAGGTGGAGATGGTGTTGAACACGTTGGTCATGGAGATCAGGGAGATGAGGATGATGAAGCCGTAGGAAAACACGTTCACCACCGTCACCATGGCCCGCTGGCTCTCACCGTTGGCGGCCAGATCTTCCAGATCAGAGCGGCTGTTGCCCAGTTCCATCAGGATCTGCCCCATGCTCTCGTAGGAGGCGGCGTGGTCGCTGCTCCTGAACCAGAAGGCATCGGCGGCAGGGGCCTGCCCGGTGACGGTCTCATACATACTGTACGGGTACAGCAGATACAGGTCGCCGGTACCCAGGAAGTCGGGAGCCTTCTTCAAAATAGCGCCCACGGTATAGCTCCGGGTGAGGACGGCCTCCGATGCCGGCACCGCCTGTGCCCGGCTCTCGTCCGGGGTCTCCCCCTCGCTGCGGGCGGTATAGTAATCGTCTATATAGTCCTCCGGATAGTACAGCACATATTCCGTACCGTCCCGTGTGATGCGGTCGCCCGTGGTGAACCAGCCATCCATGGGCTGATAGCTGCTCTCCGTTCCAGTGATGGGCAGGCTGTTGCCGTTCAGCAGGTGGTAATGGTAAAGCTTATTGTACTTACTGTCCTCGGTGCTGCGCCAGATGTCCAGCATATCCCACGCCACCGCCTGAGGTGCATCGGGACGGAAGTAATCCTCCTCCGGCAGGCCGTTGTCCCGCAGCAGCTGCCGGAAATCCTCATCCCGGAGGAAGTACATGGCGGCGCTGCGGTCTCCCTCCAGCCCGGTGTCCTTCCAGTAGTCCGGATCCATGTCCTCCTTGGCAAAGTGCAGGCTGGCGTAGCTGTCGGCGGTGTAGAAGCCCGATTCCACGCCGTCGGCGGCGGCCAACTGTCCCAGCCGCTGCTCCGGCGTCACGCCCTCCGGCAGGGCCTCGCTGTAATACAGCTGCACGCCCAGTGTGCTGTCGCCCCCCAGTTGGTCTACGGCATCCGTCAGATAGGCGCAGAAGGAGGAGGCGGAGATGAACAGCGTCACGCTGAGGAACAGTCCTACCACCGTGGAGCGGTAGCGCTTGCGGTTACGCTTGAAGTTCTTGGCGGCCAACATCCCGGAGAAGCCGAAGAGCTTTTCCGTCAGGCGGGATGTCCTGACCTCCCGGCCCCGGAGCTTCACGTCCTTGGTCTGGCGGATGGCCTCCACCGGCGACACCCGCACGGCACGCTTGGCGGGGATCCACGCCGAGATGATGGCCGTCACAAGGCCGATGCCCGCCGCCGCCAGCAGCGCCCAGCCGTTGAGCACAAAGTGCATTTGCAGGGCGTTGCCGCTCTCCCCCATCAGGAATCCGAAGCTGTCCCGCAGACAGTACAGAGTGATGCCGATGCCCAGACAGCCCACCAGCAGACCCAGTGGAATCCCCACGGCGCACAGCACCAGTGCCTCATAGAGGACACTGTCCCGAATCTGCTTGCGGGTGGCGCCGATGGATTTCAGGATACCGAACTGCCGGGTCCGCTCCGCCACGGAGATGGAGAAGGAGTTATAGATCAGCGACACCGAGCCGAAGGAGATCATCAGCAGCAGGATCACCGCAAAGCTGTAGATCATCCGGTTCACAGAGAAGAAGGTGGTGGCGCCGTAGTAATTCAGCAGGTCGGAGTTGGAGTACCACGCCAGTCCCGGATATTTCTCGGCATTTCCCTCCATATAGCTGTAAAAGCGGCTGGGATGGGCCACCCGGAAAAATTCATCCGTCTGATAGCCCTGCTCCTGACAGGTCAGGGCAGTATAGCCGGGGCAGGAAAAGGGCTCCGTCGTCATATCCAGCCGCTGGTAAAAGCCTACCACGGTGTAGGTGTGGGACGTGGTATCTGTCAGCGTCTCCCCCTTCGTATAGGGGTCATCGGCCGTCAGTTCCTCCCCGTCCAGCGTCCGGTGGCCCAGCTCCAGCTCCATGGTGTCCCCCAGCGCATGGCGGACGCTGCCGTTGGACCACAGATGCTCCGGCAGGAGGATCTCCCCGGCCTTCTCCGGCAGGCGGCCTTGGGTCAGGCGGATGGAGAGCAGGTCCGGCAGGTCGGGGTCCATGGACATGACCCGCAGATAGGGCTTATAAGCATTGTCCGCCCCTACCTGCCCCCAGCCCACCAGCTGCCACGCAGACTGCTCCGTGATCTCCTTTTCATCACGGCTCAGCTGCGTTGCCTGCTGCTCCGTGAGGTTCTGGTAGCAGCCGTGGAACCGGCCTACGGTGTACTCGGCGGCCCCCACGAGATACTGCACGCCGCTGTAAGCACCCTCCGTCACGGCGGTGAACAGGGCCACCGACAGGATGATGCCCACGATGGTCACCCACGTCCGGGAGCGGTTTTTCCGCAGAGCCTGCCGGGTGTAGCGGTGAAAGACGTTCATTCCAGCACCTCCCGGATGCGCTCATCCCGTGTGATGCGGCCATCCTCGATGGCAATGACCCGGTGGGCCTGCAGGGCGATGTTCTCGTCGTGGGTGATGATGACCAGCGTCTGGCCGTACTTCTTGTTGGACATCTTCAGCAGCTCCACGATCTCCTGACTGTTCTTGCTGTCGAGATTGCCGGTGGGCTCATCCGCCAGCACCACCGCCGGGGCGTTCATCAGCGCCCGGCCGATGGACACCCGCTGCTGCTGGCCGCCGGAGAGCTGATTGGGCAGGTACTTCTCCCGACCCCGCAGACCCAGCACGTCCAGCAGCTCCTCCAGCCGCTCCTGATTCACCTGTCGTCCGTCCATCAGCACCGGCAGGGTCATGTTCTCCACCACGTTCAGCACGGGGATCAGGTTATAAAACTGGTAAATGAGCCCCACCTGCCGGCGGCGGAAAATGGCCAGCTGATCCTCGTTCTGGGCATAGACATCCTGCCCATCCACAAAGACCTTGCCGGAGGTGGGGCAGTCAACACCGCCCAAAATGTGCAGCAGAGTGGATTTACCGGAGCCGGAGGGGCCGATGATGGCCAAGAACTCCCCCTTCTCTACGGTGAAGGAAATGTCGTCCACCGCCCGCACCTGATTTTCACCCTGTCCGTATACCTTACTGAGATGCTGGATCTGCATCAGCTCCATAGTCGTGTCCCTCCTTGACTTTCTGTTGTCCAGTATACCACACGAAGGTGACGTTTCGGTGACAGGTTTCATTACAAAAACGTCACAAAACCGTCCCGGCGGAAGGGAAGTCTCTCAGAGCAGCCTTACAGAGCAGTCTCCCGACAGTAAAAGAGCAGCCCCGGCGGAAAATTCCGCCGGGGCTGCTTTTGTTCTTACTGTTGTCCTTGAAAGGCTTTGGTCATTGCAGAATTATTTTTTGCGGCGATAGGTGGGGACCACCGAGGCCACGATGTCCTTCATGTCCTCCGTCTCCTCCTCACAGGCCTTCTCCAGCCGATCCAACTGGTGGCAGAACTCCTCGTCGTCCATGACGATGGGCTTTCCGATGTGGATCAGCTTGTTGGAGGTCTCCTGCAGGCCCTCCTCCGCCATGAGGATCTCCTCATACAGCTTCTCGCCGGGGCGCAGGCCCGTGTAGACTATCTTGATATCCACATCCGGCTCATGACCGGACAGGCGGATAAGGTTGCGGGCCATGGTGTCGATCTTCACCGGCTGGCCCATATCCAGAATGAATATCTCGCCGCCCTTGGCGTAGTATCCCGCCTGCAGCACCAGCGACACCGCTTCGGGGATGGTCATAAAGCTGTCTCTTATACACATCTCCGAGCCCACGAGACGGACTCCTATC
>OJPN01001425.1_pt1 | contig 17028 bp, 12 predicted proteins | sample 1598511 | NCBI WGS metagenome assembly OJPN01 (sample SAMN03922485, study PRJEB24848) | human gut metagenome | isolation source: stool sample | host: Homo sapiens | place: Germany | collected 2011-05
GTAGGTGAAGGGGCGGTGGTTGCTGACCGTCATGACGTGGGCGAAGAAGGGCTTGCCGCTCTGCGCGTCTTCGTTGAGCGTGCGGATGACCTTGCGGTAGGCGTCTTCGTCGCATACGCCCCAGATGTTGGCGAAAGTGATCTCTTCGGGCGCATACTGCCGCTGGTCCACGATGTCGTAGCCGTTGCCCGAAAAGAAGGTCTCCATGTTGTCGAAGTAGCTGTTGCCGCCGTAGAAATACTTGACGTTATAGCCCTTTTCGCGCAGCAGCGCACCCGTGGAGTGCATGCCGGCATTGTTCGGCCGCTTGATGATGCTCTGGCCGGGGCAGGGCGGCAGCGAGAGGGTTACGGCTTCCAGTCCGCGCACCGTGCGGTTGCCTGTCGCGTATACGCGGTCGAAGGCGAGTCCCTGCTTGTAAAGCGAGTCGAGTACGGGCGTCAGGCGGTTCGTGTTGCCGAAACGCTCCATGAACGAAGCGCTCATGCTCTCGATCGTAATCAGCACGATGTTGCGGCGGATTTCGGGTCCTTCGCAGCGTACGGCGTGCAGGTTGTCGCCCGTGCTGCCGTAAATCCCATGGACGAAGGCTTCGGCCTGCTCTTCGGGTTCGGTGATGTAGAACTGCTTGTAGTTGAGTTCGTTCTTGACGAATGCGTCGTAGAATTTGTAGAGCCCGTTGGCCTGCAGCTCGTTTACATAGACATTCTGGCTGTCCTGAAACCGGGTGTTGAAGTTCAGCAGCCAGACGGCGAGGAGCACGGCGGCGATGTACGCCGGCCCTGCGACCGCTTTCCAGCGCCAGCCTTTCAGCCGGTCGGCGAGGGCCAGATCGCGGCGGAAGAGATACCATGTCACGACCAGCGTCACGAGGATCAGCCCCAGCGTCATCGGCACGACGGGGTAGGACTCCATGATGTTGCCGACCACCTCGTTGGTGTAGACGAGGTAGTCTACCGCAATGAAGTTGTAGCGTACGCCGAATTCGCTCCAGAAGAAATATTCGCTGAGTCCGTTGAAGAGGATGGCGCCCACGTAAAGCGTGATGATGAGCGCGAACCATACCGTGGTCCAGTAGCTGCGGAAACCCTTGAAAAAGAGACGCAGGGCGAACGTGCCGGCCCAATAGCCCAAAACGGCGGAGGCGATTTGCGGCGCGACGCTGCCGTATTCGTCGAAGATCGTGTTGCAGAAAGTCACGTAGCACAATGCCGCAACGAGAATTCCGAGGATGATGTAGCCCCACGGTTTGCCGTACTTGGTCTCGGAGACGCTCATCGAGAAGAGCCATAGGAACACGAATCCGATCGTCGCGGCGCAGAGGTCGTTCACGGCGCCCAGCAGGAAAACCTGCAGCCATTCGCCGAATGAGAAACCGAGGTCGGTGGTCTGCTCGTTGAAGAGCAGTACGATGCGTAACAGGAAGCCTACAGCGATTGTGAGCAGGCTAAGTTTGAGATACAGGCCGGAAACCAGCCGAAGACTTTGGCGCATAGGTGATAACTGATTGTTTTAATTGTCTGCAAAGTTAATGTTTTTCGCCGGGCTGACAAATAAAAAGCCAGCCGTTGCGGCGGCTGGCTTTTTCAGCGGATTCAGGTCTGTTATTCGGCCTTTTCCTTCGCGGGGCGCATGACGACCTTCACGAGGTTGTTGTCGCCGAGGACCTTCTTGGCCATGGCCTGTACGTCGGCGTTGGTGAGCGACCTGATCACCTGCTCGTAATCTTTCAGGTATTCAAGTCCCGGACCGTATTTGGCCTGAATGTAGTTCATCCAGCCGGCGTTCTGCTCCAGACTGTTTTTCCAGCTCTTGAGCATGAATTCGCGGTTCTTCTCGATGTCCTCGGTCTTGGGGCCGTTCTCGGCGATCTCCCGGATCTCCTTCATCACGATCTCGCGCAGCTCGTCGGCCATCTCTTCGTTCGTGTCGAAGCGGATATCCAGCTTGTAGGTCTCGTCGGGGATATACTCGGTCGAACCCGAAACCTGCACGCCGTACGTGCCGCCCTTCTCCTCGCGGATCGAAATCAGGTAGCGCGAGTTGAGCGCCTGCGTGAGGAACGTCAGGGCTGCTTTGTCCTTGAGCGTGTAGGGCATCTTGCCGGAGAACATGTAGTGTACCGAGACTTTCGGCTGTTGCATCGGCGCCGTGAACTCCTCCGTCACGTCGCCCTTGACGGGGGCGCACTTGTCGTCAGCGAACGTCATGGCCTTCTTCGACACGGGAATCGAACCGATGTACTTCTCCACGAGCGGTTTCAGCGCGTCGAGGTCCACGTTGCCCACGATGGTGAACGTAAAGCTGTTGGCGTCCGGATAGAGCTTCCTGTAGATCGCCGGCAGGGCTTCGAAGCTGAACTTGTCGATGATCTCGCTCGAAATCATCTGGCGGCGCGGGTTGTTGCCGTAGGCCACGTCGATGAATTTCTCCTCCATCAGGTAGTCGGGATTCGACTTCACGTTGTCGAGCTGCGAGCGCAGCATCTTCATCAGCGTGTTGTAGTCGTTCTGGTCGAAGCGCGGCTGCGTGAAATTCAGGTAGAGCAACTGCATCATCGTTTCGAGGTCTTTGGGCGAGCAGTAGCCGTTCACGGCGCTGGCATAGTTCTCCACCGAGGGCTGAACCGAAGCCGACTTGCCCGAAAGCTGTTTCTTGAGATCCGTCGCCGAGAATTTGCCGACGCCCGACATTGAGTTGAATGCAGGCATCATCTCGCCCATGTAGAACTCCTCGTCCGAGAGGATCGACAGTCCGCCTTTGGCCACGGCGCTCATGCGCACCTCGTCGGCCTTGTAGGTCGTGGGCTTCACGACTACCTTCACGCCGTTGGCGAGCGTCCACTCGGTCGTGCCGAGCGTGGCGTCCTGTGCCGTTTTCTTTACGGGCGAACCTTTCAGTACGGTGCCTTCCGGGATCAGCGGCTCCTTGACGGTGTTGTCCTCATACGCCTCGATTTCGGCGTTGGCGACTTTCTCGCGGATGGCGAGCAGCTCCTCGGCCGTCGGATTCACGATGCCTTCCTTTTCGGGCGCCGTGACGACGATCACCTGATTGCGGGGATATATGACCTGCTGGGCGAATCCGTTGACCGCCTCGACGTTGATCATCTTGATCAGCATGCTGTCCAGCTGCCACTCGGTCTCGGCGTCGGGCATCGGGGTGTTCTTCGAGTAGTTGTTCAGATAGGTCTGTACGAACTCGCCGTTGCGGCGGTCGTTGCGGTTGGCGTAGGCGCGTTCGGCGCGGCGCATCAGGTCGTTCTGGGCGCGTTCGAATTCGCCCTGCGTGAAGCCGTAGCGGCGGACTTTCTCCATTTCGGTGTAGATGGCTTCGAAACCTTCGGCCAGTTTGCCGTCCTGCGTCATGGCCACGAACGTCGTCGCGTTGAGCGTCGGAATCACGCCGATTTCGCCCGAACCCATGCCTGCGCCGAGGAACGGTGCGTCGGGTTTCATCGAAATCTCCTGCAGACGGGCGTTTTCCATGGTGGTCATGTAGGCCTGTATGACGTCGAACATTTCGCCGTATATCAGGTTGTTCATCTGTTCGGGAAGCGCCGGACGCTTCACGAAGAGTTGGATTTTGGAACCCTGCATTTCGGGATCGGTGTAGATGCTGATGATCGGGTCCTCATTGTCGGGAACGGTGATCGTCTCCTTCCGGGCGGCGTCGGCCGCGGGAACCGGAATGTCGCTCATGAGCGTCTTGATCTTGTTTTCTACGGCATCCACGTCGATGTCGCCGACCACGACGACCGCCTGATAATCGGGGCGGTACCACTGGTTGTAGAAGTCCTCCAGCTCCTTATGGTGGAAGCCCTTCAGTCCGTCGAGGTAGCCGATCAGGTTGCGGTGCTCGTATTTTGTGTCCTTACCGAGCGCCTGAAGCATCTTCATGGTCGAACGCCACGACGCACCGTCGCGGGTGCGCAGCTCCTCCATGATGACGCCGCGCTCGGAGTCGATCTCCTCAGGTTCGAGCGCGATGAAGTGCGACCAGTCGTGCAGGATCAGCAGGGCGCTGTCGATGATGCCTTCGCGCGAAGTGGGAACGTCCTTCATCATGTAGGTCGTCTGGTCCCAGCCGGTGCCGGCATTGAGGTTGGCGCCGAATTTCACGCCGACTTTTTCGAGATACTCCGTCAGCATCTTGCCGGGGAGGTTCTTGGTTCCGTTGAAGGCCATGTGTTCGAGGAAGTGGGCGAGACCCTGCTGGGAATCGTTCTCCTGAATGGCGCCGACGTCGTGCAGAATGTAGAAGTCGGCCTGTCCTTTCGGCTTTTCGTTGTGGCGGATGTAGTAGGTCATTCCGTTTTCGAGCTTGCCCGTGCGGACGTCCTTGTCCGCCGGAATCGGCTGCTGCGGATTGAACTGGGCCGCTGCGCTTGTCACTGCGAATGCCGCGATGACGAGCATGGTGATTTTTCTCATAATTGATCGTATAAAGGGGTTTTTGTTACTCTTCCGACGGCTGGTCCGGGCGGTATTCGATGATGTCTCCCGGCTGGCAGTCCAGCTCGCGGCAGATCGCTTCGAGCGTCGAGAACCGGATGGCTTTCGCTTTCCCGTTTTTGAGGATCGAGAGGTTGGCGGGCGTGATGTCCACACGTTCGGCAAGCTCGCCGAGCGACATCTTGCGCTTTGCCATCATGACGTCTATGTTGATGATTATAGCCATAATGTCGTCCCCCCCCCGTTATTTGTCGTTCCTGTCGTTATCATGGTAATTACGTTGTTTTTAGATAGTCAGTTTCTGCTCTTCGCTGAGCTGCGTGCCGAGTGAGAGCACTTCGGCCATGAAGAGGAACAGAATGCCGACGATCACGTTCCAGTAACTCAGCGGAAATGTCTGCACGACTTCGAAGGAGGTGCCTTCGAGCAGGCGGACGGCCTCGTTGTTGTTGAGGTACTTCATGAAGGCTTCGCTCAACTCGCCCACGAGGATCAGGATGCCGATGGCGCGCGTGCGCAGGATGTTGCTGTGGCGTAGCGGCTGCTCGTCGCGGATCGACTTGCGGAGCGAGTTGATGATCAGTGCGATCAGTACGAGGATCGTCAGGTACGAAAGGCCCGTGATGACCATCAGCAGGTAGCAGAAGCTGTTGTTGCCCATCACCTTGAATGCGTTGCCCAGCGTGTAGGCTTCGTCCACGGTCACCTTCAGGTCGAGACGGCTGATCGTCGGAGTGATGTTCTCCGGCAGGTTGTCGATGCCTATAGGTTCGCCGGCGGAGCGGATGACCGGAGCCGAAACGTAGTAGGAGCGTATGCCTCCCTGCGGAATTTCCATCTCCAGCGTATTCTGCGCGTTGCGCCATCCCCGCGAAAAGTCGGGCACGAAACTCGCGGCGAAGCCGACGATCAGCGCCGCGAAGTAGATGATGTAGATCATCAGCAAATGTTTGTGCAGTCTCTTTTTGTTCTGCATAGCTTCGGTTTTTAAGTTTCGATAGTGCAAATTTAGTATTTATTTTCGAAAAACAAATAATATTTATCGTTTTTCGATAAAATATTTGGTCCTAGACAAAAAAAGACGACCCGCAGGCCGTCTTTGGGAAATAGTGCCGTAAACTTATTCCACGTTGTCTTTCAGCTGTTTCCAGAACGATGCGTCGATCGCCATCCGGACCGAAGCCGCGAGCACGATCAGGACGAACATGACGAGGAAGGTGATGAAGCCGACGTTGATGGCCAGACAAATGGCGTACAAGATGCCGAACACGATGCCCACCATGATGCCGAATACCAGCGTCACGAGAAACATCGTCCACTTGCTGCCGTACGTCGCGTCGTTCGACGCCTTGATGGCCTGCATCGGTTTTTTGCCCTTGCCGAGCAGGAAATAGAACGAAAGCGCCCATGACAGGGACAGCACGATGCCCGGCACGATCATGAATACGAAGGCGATGTAGATCGGAATCACCATCAGGCCGGCCGTGATGAGGTACTCGCCCATGTAGCGGCGGTATTTGCTGTCGAAAATTCCGAGCGGGTTGATTACGCTGCCTTTGGCCAGTTCGACCGGCAGCAGGCTGATGGCGATGGTCGTCCCTATATTGATATAGGGTATCCAGATCGTCACGAGCCACAAGGCCACTGCCACGACCACCGACGGGGCGTTTTTCACGCCGATGGCGATCGAATCCTTCAGCGTTTCCGAGAAGTCGAGTTTCTTCATTTCCATAACTAACGATTTTTAATAAGGGTTAATAGTCAAACAAATATATGAAAATATCTGCAAAAAACGTATCTTTGCCGGGACGCAACGTTAAAAATCAGCAATATGGCAGAAAAATCGCATTATAATTACCGTGTCGAACCGCAGGACGTGGATTTCACGCTGAGGGCTACGATTCCCTCGCTCGGTTCGGCGATCCTCAATACGGCGGGCGTCGACGCCCACGGCAAGGGCTTCGGCGTGGACGCGCTGAACGCCGACAACCACTCGTGGGTCCTCTCGCGCATGGCTGTCGAATTTGACAGCCAGCCCACGCAGTATACCGATTACACCATCGCCACGTGGATCAACGAATACGGCCGGGTGCTCTCCACGCGTAACTTCACGCTGACCGATGCCGCGGGGACCGAATTCGGCCGTGCCGTGACGCAGTGGGCGATGATCGACCTTCGGAGCCGTTCGGCGCTCGATCTGTCGTGGGTGGGCGACGCCCATGCCGACGCCATCGTTGACGCCCCGTCGCCGACCGACAAGCCCCGCAAGATCCGCGAGGTGAACCCTGCGCAGACGGTCGAACACAAGGTGGTCTACAGCGACATCGACTTCAACCGCCACGTCAATACGATGCGCTATATCGAAATGATGATCGACATGCTGCCCGTCGAACTGCTCATGCAGGAGACGCCGGTGCGCTTCGACATCCATTTCCTGCGCGAATGCCGTTACGGCCAGACGCTTAGCGTCGGTTACGAGCAGCGCGGCCGCACGGCGCTTTTCGAGATACGCAGCGACGAGGGCACTCCGGCCGTGCGCGCCTCTATCGAGTGGAAATAAGCCTGCGGGGCGTGTCCCGCATCTGCTTCGTGGAACGGGTTTTGCAGTTACGGCTGCAAAACCTTTTTCATTATGGAAAACGCAGTTAAAACACAAAACAAGTATCAGGTGAGCATCGACCTGCTGAACGATGCCGTGGGCAAGGAAATCGCCACTTCACTCCAGTACATGTATTTCCACACCCATTTCGAGGATGACCGCTATCAGTACCTTTCGAAGATCATGCGCGAAATCTCGATCGCCGAGATGCGCCATATCGAAGAGTTCTCCGACCGCATCCTCTTCCTGCAGGGCGACGTCGATATGAACGCTTCGTTCCGCACCCGGCAGGTGACCGACGTCAAGGACATGCTCCGTTTGGCGCTGCAGCTGGAGCAGAGCACCATAGATTCCTACAACGAGGCTTCGCGCATCGCTTCCGAGCACAAGGATGCCGTTACGCACAAGATGTTTCAGGACATCATCGCCGAGGAGGAGCAGCACCTCGACACCTTCCGCACCGAACTGCAAAACGTACTCGACTACGGCGAGGAGTACCTCGCGCTGCAATCCGCCGCGGGAAGCAAGCACGCCGCCAAGAGCTTCGGACACCCCGGCGACGGAGAATAGTCCGTCCTGCCGGACCGGCACCGCGGATGCCTTCCGGGCCGGATCCCGTTTTTTAATCGTATATGCGTTTCTGCCCTCTGCGGCACGGGAAGTCCCCGCTTCGGCGGGGATTTTCCGTGCCTGCGGGCGGCCGATCCGCCGATGCGCCCTCTGCGTCGGCGATAAAGAGCGGGAAAACGGTTGCCATGTCGCATATTTTCCTATATTTGTACTATGAAAATTACAATTTTAGGACCTGCGCACCCCTACCGCGGGGGATTGGCTTCGATCATGGAGATCATGGCCCGCACGTTCCGGCTGCGGGGCAATGAGGTCGATATCAAAACCTTTACGCTGCAATATCCGTCGCTGCTCTTCCCCGGCAAGAGCCAGACCGTCGATACGCCGCCTCCCGCCGACCTCGACATCTGCCGGTGCGTCAATACGGTCAATCCCTTCAACTGGCTCCGCGTGGGCCGCCGCATCCGCCGGGAGCGGCCCGACTTCGTGCTGATGAAGTACTGGACGCCCTTCATGGCGCCCTGCTTCGGCACCATCGCGCGCATCGCGCGCGGCAACGGCCATACGAAGGTCCTCTGCCAGATCGACAATGTCGAGCCGCATGAACGCCACCTGACCGATAAGCCCTTCAACCGTTACTACCTGCGGGCCGTGGACGGCTTCGTCTATATGTCCGAGCAGGTGCACCGCGAACTGGAAGCCTACAGCAAGGCTCCGGCACTCTTCTCGCCGCATCCGCTGTTCGAAAATTTCGGCGAGCGGGTGGCGCGCTCCGAAGCGTGCGTCCGGCTGGGGCTCGATCCTGCGGTGGGTTACGCGCTGTTTTTCGGCCTGATCCGCGATTATAAGGGACTCGATCTGCTGCTCGATGCGTGGGCCGAATTGAAACGCGCGGGGCGCGCCGAAGGGCGCAAACTCATCGTCGCCGGCGAATTCTACACCCCGAAGGAGCGTTACCTGCGTCAGATCGCCGACAACGGCTTGCAGGACGACGTGATTCTTCACGACCGCTTTATTCCCGACGAGCAGGTGAAATACTATTTTTCGGCCGCCGATTTCGTCGTGCAGCCCTATAAAACGGCCACGCAGAGCGGCGTGACGCAGATCGCCTATCAGTTTTGCGTTCCGATGGTCGTCACCGATGTCGGGGGGCTGGCCGAAATCGTGCCCGACGGACGGGTAGGGTATGTGTGCGAACCGACGGCGCAGGGCGTCGCCGAAGCCGTTGCGAAGATGTACGAGGGTGACGCGATCGAGCGTTTCCGACTGAACTGCATCGAGGAGCGCAAGCGTTTTTCGTGGGAAGAGATGTGCAGCCGCATTACGGAGCTGTACGAACGGGTCCGCTGATCGGCAGGTCCGCTGATCCTGCGAGTACGCTGATCCCGCGGGGCATTGGGATGCGGGCCGCATCGAGTCGTTGCGGAGCGTATCGAGATGCTGGCGCGGGCGTGCCTTAATCGTAGCTGCCCTCCGAACCCAAAAAAACACGATCGCCCGAAACATTTGTTTCAGGCGATCGGAATAGAAAGAGGGGTGTATCTCGCGGCGGAGCCGGACCTCGGTCGCAGGAACAGCGCCCGGCCAAGTTCCCGAACTGCAGCCCGAAAACTCCGGGTAACCCGAAAACTCCGGGCAACCCTGCAGATTCCGGGCAATTCAGCAAGGTTCTGGTATCCGGCTGGCTCCGGAAATCTGCCGGCGGATAGGTCCGCCCCGGCGGGGATTACCGTTTTTCATCCCCGTTGCGAATCTCCTTGCGGCGGATTTTGCCGCTGATCGTCTTGGGCAGCTCCTCCACGAATTCGATGATGCGCGGATACTTGTAAGGCGCCGTGATCCGCTTCACGTGGTTCTGCAGCTCTTTGATCAGCGCTTCCCCGGCCTGCGCCCTGTACTTTTCGCCGAGGATGATCGTCGCCTTGACCACCTGTCCGCGGATTTCGTCGGGCACGCCCGTAATGGCGCACTCCACCACGGCGGGGTGGGTCATCAGCGCGCTCTCCACCTCGAAGGGGCCGATGCGGTAGCCCGAACTCTTGATCACGTCGTCGGCACGCCCCACGAACCAGAAATAGCCGTCCTCGTCGCGCCATGCCACGTCGCCCGTGTAATAAACTCCGTCGTGCCAGACCTCGCGCGTGAGTTCGTCGTTCAGGTAGTACTCCTTGAACAGCCCCAGCGGTTTTCCCTTGTCGGTGCGGATCACGATCTGCCCCTGTTCGCCGTCCTCGGCCGAACGTCCGTCGGGCGTCAGCAGGTCGATTTCGTACTGGGGGTTGGGCACGCCCATGCTGCCGGGCTTCGGCTCCATCCACGGGAAAGTGGCGAGCGTGAGCGTCGTTTCGGTCTGCCCGAAACCCTCCATCAGCCGGACGCCCGTCAGCTGCCTGAAGGTGTCGTAGACGGCCCCGTTCAATGCTTCTCCGGCCGTGGTGCAGTATTCGAGCGACGAGAGGTCGTATTTCGAGAGGTCTTCGCGGATCAGAAAGCGGTAGATAGTGGGTGGGGCGCACAGCGAGGTGATGCGGTACTGTTCGATCTTGTGCAGGATGTCCGCCGGCGTAAATTTCTCGTGGTCGTAGACGAAAATATTGGCTCCGGCCAGCCATTGCCCGTACAGCTTGCCCCAAGCGGCCTTCGCCCATCCCGTGTCGGCGATCGTCAGGTGCAGGCTCCCGTCGTGCAGGTTGTGCCAAAAACACCCCGTGCTGATATGCCCCAGCGGATAGGTGAAGTCGTGCGCCACCATTTTAGGTTCGCCCGTGGTCCCCGATGTGAAGTACATCATCATGATATCGTCGTTGGCGTTCACCCGCTGCGGACGCACGAAAGGGGCGGCGTTTGCGATTCCCGCGTGGAAATCGAGGAATCCTTCGGGAATTTCCGGCCCGACGCTTATCAGCAGCTCGGTCGTCGGGCTTTCCGGCATGGCCGCCGCCACGTGGTCGGCGATCACCCGTTCGCCCGCCGCGACGATCGCCTTGATTCCGGCCGTGTTGCACCGGTACACGACGTCTTTCTTGGTCAGCAGGTGAGTCGCCGGAATCACGACCGCCCCCAGCTTGTGCAGGGCGAGGATCGAAAACCAGAATTCGTATCTCCGTTTGAGAATCAGCATCACCACGTCGCCCTTTCCGATGCCGAGACTCTGGAAATAGGAGGCCGTGCGGTCGGTCTCCCGCTTCATGTCGGCGAACGTGAACTGAATCTCCGCACCCTGATCGTTCGTCCAGAGCAGCGCTTTCCGGTCGGGCTGTTCCTCCGCGTAGGCGTCCACCACGTCATACGCGAAGTTGAAATTCTCCGGGACGCGGATATGCAGGTTCTTTCTGTAATCCTCCTGCGAGCGGAAGGTCGTTTGCTGTAAGAATCTCTCTACCATAGCTTACATGATTATCGCCAGAAAGCGGACCGGCCGCCCGTCGAGCGCCTTCATTCCGTGCGGCAGGCTGGAATCGAAATAGAGACTGTCACCGACGTTCAACACCAATTCTTTCCCGTTCAGGCTCAGCAGCAGACGCCCTTCGAGCACGTAGTTCATCTCCTGCCCCTCGTGACTGTTCAGGTGCATCGGGGCGTCGGCCGGAGCGGGTTCTACCGTCACGATGAAAGGATCGGCTTTCCGGTCGCGGAATCCCGACGCCAGCGCTTCGTACTTGTAGGCTTTGCGCCGTTCGACCGACACGCCCGCACCCGCACGGGTGATGAAATAGGCGTTCATCTTTGGCTCTTCGCCGAACATGAGCACGTCCAGACTGATTCCGTAACGGCGGGCTATGGTCTGCAGGACGTTTACCGAGATGTCGCTTTCGCCGCTCTCCAGCGCCATATACTCTTCGACCCGGAGATGACAGCTCTCCGCCACCTCCTGCGCCGAGAGTTCGAGCACTTCGCGCAATCCGCGCAGGCGGTTGGCGATTGATTTGATGGGATCACACATTGTTTTTTCGTTTTAATCGAACAAACCGTATCCGCCCCGCTTCCGCCGGGTGCGAAGTCTGAAGTAACAAACTGTAAGTTCGTTACGCTGATTTTTACGTTTTATCCTGTCTGTTTTAACCTAACAACTTGGTTGTAAATATAGTAAAAAATATTACTAACAGCAACCTTCGGCTGTTTTTCTCTCCCTCGATGCGGTGCCGCCGCTTCGGCACTGTACGATTAACGGGCTATGTAGCAGTAAATTATAAAGGGCCGCCGTGCATCGCACGACAGCCCTTCCTCTTCATTTACTTATCGTAGTTTGGCTACTTCTTGATATTGGGCAGTTCAAGCCCGTAATGTTTCCTGCGGTCCTCGGCTTTGAGCCATATGCCGAGCAGCATGGCGACGACGCCGCAGCTTGCGAAGATCACCATCGGAAGCGTATAGTTGTAGGCTGTACCGTCGATATGGCCGGGGTTGCTGAATTTGAGCGCATAGCCGATCACGGCCGGGAAGAGGCACAGCCCGATGTTCTGAATCCAGAAGATCAGCGAGTATGCCGAACCCAGATAGCGGGTCTCCATGATCTTGAGAACCGAGGGCCAGAGGGCCGCGGGAACCAGCGAGAACGAGATGCCGAGAATGATGATCGCGCCGTAGGCGATCAGCGTGCTCGGATAGGCCGGAAGTACGAAGGCGAAGATCAGGTGGCAGACCGTCATCAGAATTGCACCGAAGATCAGCATCGTAGCGCCCTTGCCCTTATGGTCGAGGTAGCTGCCGAGCAGCGGCGTGATGGCCGCGGCGCCCATCGGGAACCAGCGGAAGATGTCGGCGGCCGTCTGGGCCGAGACGCCGAGGTTGCTCTCCAGCATGTTCGTGGCGAAACGCTGGAAGGGGAAGATCGCCGAGTAGTAGAGCACGCAGAGCATGGCGACGATCCAGAAGACCTTGCTGCCGAATATTTTGCCGAGGTCGCTGACGCGGAACTCCTCTTCCGAGCTGTTGTTGCCTTTGGCGTCGAGTCCCAGCTGTTTGTCCAGCTTGCGGTCCATGAACGTAAAGACCACGTAGGTCAGCAGGCCGATCAGCAGCAGCAGGGTGCAGAACGCCACCGGACGTACGACCGTTGCCGGCGCCATGTTGGCCAGCCACGGCGAGATGGTGAACACGGCGAATACGCCCACGCGGGCGATGGCCATTTCGAGTCCCATGGCCAGTGCCATCTCCTTGCCTTCGAACCATTTGGCGATGGTCTTCGATACGGTGATGCCGGCCATCTCCATGCCGCAGCCGAAGATCATGAATCCCAGCGATGCGAGTTTGGCGCTGCCCGGAAACGATACCCACCAGCTGTTGAGCCACGTTTCGATGCCCGAACCGATGAAGGCGTCGCTCACTCCGTAATACTTGATGCTGGCGCCGATGAACATCAGGGACGCCGAGAGCACTCCCGTGAAGCGTATGCCCATCTTGTCGAGGATGATGCCCGCCAGAATCAGGAATCCGAAGACGTTGAAAATGAACTCCGAGCTTCCGTACATGCCGAAGACGTCGGGCGTCCAGCCGCGCTGGGCCTCGATCATGCTCTGCAGCGGCGACATCATGTCTACGAACATGTAGCCGAAGAACATCGTCAGCGCGATCAGAATCAGCGCCGTCCAGCGGACGAATGCCGAATCGTTGAGTTTTCGTTGGATAATTTCCGTCATAGTTATTTGATTTGAGTTAGCTTACTTCTCCGTCGGCGCGTAACGTTTCAGCACCTCGTAAGCCTCGACGATACCCAGTTCGCCGGCCTTCGAAATGTCGAGACACCCTTTGCGCGTGTCCTTCATGAATATCTGTATGATGCCGCGGTTGTAATACGCCTCGGCGAAATTGGGGTTGAGTTCGATGGCCTTCGTGTAGTCTTCGAACGCTTCGGGCAGGCTTCCCGACAAGGCCCGCAGGTTGGCGCGGTTGTAATAGCTGTACGCCAGGTCGGGGAAGAGCTTGATGGCCTTGTTCAGGTCGGCCACCGCCTCGTCGTAACTGTACGTGCGCTTGCTGTTGTTGTTCAGCCGGTTGGCCGGATCCGAGTCGATCGTGATGCGCTGGTAGGAGTTGTCGATCGACGAGATGAAGTCGATCATCTCGGCGCGCGTGGTCGAGCGGTTCAGGTAGAGGAACGGGTTGCTCGGATTCAGCTCGATGGCCGACGAGAAGGTATTGACGGCATTGGTGTACTGCTTGATGAGCGCCTGCGAGACGCCGCGCTCGAAGAGCACCGTCCACGAGGTTTCCGCCGCTTTCAGCTCCTCGACATACTGCTTGTCGAGCATCACGAGCGTGTCGGGCGCAATGTTGGTTTCGCGCCACGAAAGCGTCAGGAATTCGTTGTCCACGCGTTTCTTGAAGTCTTCGACGCGCTGCACGTGGTAACGCTCCACGGCCGGCACGGTGTCGGGGCGCATCAGCGTGAATTTGAACAGCGGCAGCAGGCGCATCTCTTCGCGTCCGCCGTTGTGGCCCGTCACGCGGTCGAAACTGCCGCCTGAGAATTTGCTGTCGAATGACAGCAGGCGGTCGAAGCGCTGCGTCGTATCGGCGAATATCGAATAGGTGCTGTCACTCAGGCGCGAGCGGTATTCCGCGATTTTCTTCTGCGCCGTGTCGCGGTCCTTCTTGGCGCCCTGCGGGTCGCGCAGCAGCTCGCGCAGGCGGCCGCGGTAGATATAGGCGTTGGCGAAGTCGGGATAGAGCTTGATGGCCGAGGTATAGTCCTCTGCGGCTTTTTCGATCTCGCCCAGCTGGGCGTATACGCCTGCGCGGTTGTAGTATACCAGCACGTTGTTGGGCGAATAGAGCGCCACTTTGTCGTAATCCTCCAGCGCGCGGTTGTAGTCGCCGATCTGCGTGCGCAGCATGGCGCGGTTGAAGTAGGTCAGCGAGTTGGTCGAATCGAGCTGGATCACCTTGTCGAAGTCCGACAAGGCCAGCATCGGGCGGTTGGTGTTCGAGTAGACCAGCGCCCGGTTGAAGTATGACAGCAGGTAGGTCGAGTCGCACTCGATCGCCTTGTTGAAGTCGGCTTCAGCTTCGGGATAACGCTTCTGCTCCATGTAGAGACCGCCCCGGCGGTTGTAACCGTTGGGGTTCTCGCGGTTGGTGCGGATGGCGGTGTTGAAATTGTCGTAGGCGCGGACCGTGTCCTTGAGGTGCAGGTAACTCAGGCCGCGGCAGATAAAGGCGTCGGCGACCTTGTTCTCCTGACGGATGAACTTGTCGAAATCGTCGATGGCCTCGGTGAACTGCTGGTTCAAAAGACGCGTGACGCCGCGGCTGTAATAAGGTCCCGGCAGGTCGGGACGCAGCTCGATGGCTTCGCGGAAGTCCTGCAGCGCGTCGTCGTAGTTGCCCAGCCGCGAGCGGGTGATGGCGCGGTAGGTGTAGGCCTGCGTGTAGACCGGATTCATGCGGATCGCGGTCGAGAAATCGGCTTCGGCGCCCAGCAGGTCGTCGAGGTTGTATTTGGCGATGCCGCGCAGGAAATAGCCTTCGAAGGCGTTTTCGTCGAAACGCAGCAGGGTGTTGAGCGTGCGGATGGCCTCTTGGTAATCGTTGTTCATCATGCACGAACGTCCGACCCAGAAAAAATATTCCCGGTTGTATTGTGCATACGATTTCGTCCCGCACATCAGCGCGGCGGCAAGGGCGATTCCCAAGATATATTTACGCATTTTCCGACTCACTTGTCCCTCTAACGTTCTTTTCGGGCTGTTTATTATTCCGGTTTATTCCAATTCATATCCGAAACGGCGCAGCTGGCGCTCGTTGTTGCGCCAGTCGTCGCTCACCTTGACGAAAAGCTGCAGGAAAACCTTCTTGCCGAGGAACTCCTCCATGTCCTCGCGTGCGGTCTGTCCCACACGCTTGAGCTTTTCGCCCTTGTGGCCGATCAGGATGCCTTTCTGCGAGTCGCGGGCGACGTAGATCGTCGCGGCGATGCGGTCGATCGTCGGTTCCTCCCTGTAGCTGTCGATCTCGATTTCGCAGCAGTAGGGGATCTCCTTGTCGTAGAATTTGAGGATCTTTTCGCGGATGATTTCCGATGCGAAGAAACGCAGCGTCTTGTCCGTCAGCGTCTCTTTCGGGTAGAACGCCGGACCTTCGGGCAGCAGGGCGAGGATGGTTTTGAACAACCCCTCGATATTGAAGTTTTCCTTGGCCGATGCGGGTACGATCTGCGCTTCGGGCAGCTCCTGCCGCCACTTGTCCACCAGCGCGTCGAGCGCTTCGGGCGTCGAGAGGTCGATCTTGTTGATCACCACGACGGTCGGAATGCCGCTTTCCCGGATGCGGCCGATGATTTCGGCCGAACGGTCGCCCTGCTCCACGGTGTCGGTGACGTAGAGGATGACGTCGGCGTCGGTCACGGCGCCGGTTACGAATTTCATCATCGACTCCTGCAGTTTGTAACTGGGTTTGAGGATGCCCGGCGTGTCAGAGTAGACGATCTGGAAATCTTCGCCGGAGACGATGCCCATGATGCGGTGGCGCGTGGTCTGCGCCTTGGAGGTGATGATCGACAGTTTTTCGCCGACCAGAGCGTTCATCAGTGTCGATTTTCCGACATTGGGATTTCCGATGATATTTACAAAGCCCGATTTGTGCATTTTCTTTCTGGGATATGATCCGGACAAAGGTAACGATAAAATGCACCCCCTCCAAACACGGGAACGATTAATTTACCCGGCATTTTTACCGATTGGACCCGTCCTGCCGCATTTCCCGATTTTTTCGTTTATATTTGCCGTAACGTGAAATCCCGATGCAACCGCCTATGAAAACCTCGAAAACTCTCTTTTTCCTGCTTGGCGCCCTGCTGGCGGCTCTGCTGACGTGGTGGCTGGCAGGCGGCAAACAGGCCGCCGCCGGCACCTCCGCCACCGTTTTCAAAAGCCGCATGGCCAAACTGGTCATACTGTTTTCTCTTCTCCGGATCGCTTAAGATGGTGTAAGCCTCTGTTGCCTCTTTAAATTTCGCCTCAGCCTCTTTATCTCCTGGATTTACATCCGGGTGATACTTCTTGGCCAGCTTACGATATGCTTTTTTAAGTGTTGCGTCATCGGCGCTTTTGTCCACGCCTAAGACTTCATAATAATCTCTCTTATCAGCCATGATTTTAATCCTATACCCGTTTTATTTATAACACAACTATTCAGTGAGAGAGACTCTCCCACTGAACAGTTATTATTGATATTTCCGTTGCAAATCTCTGCTTTTACAGAAATGTCACATTATACTTCTTTGTAATCAGCATCTACAACATCATCGTTGTTTCCTGCATCTGTGCTGCCTGCTGCACCGCCGCCCATATTCATGTCCGGTCCTGCCTGGCCGCCTGCCTGCTGTGTCTGCTCATACATTTTAGCGAAAAGCTTCTGAGCACTTTCCATCATCTTTTCCTGAGCAGCTTTGATATCAGCGATCTG
>OJPN01001428.1_pt1 | contig 16982 bp, 17 predicted proteins | sample 1598511 | NCBI WGS metagenome assembly OJPN01 (sample SAMN03922485, study PRJEB24848) | human gut metagenome | isolation source: stool sample | host: Homo sapiens | place: Germany | collected 2011-05
GAGACCCGGCAGCGGCAGCTGGAGCGGCTGCGGGACAAATACCGCAGCCGGGAGGAGACGGGCCGGGAGCGCCGGAGCCAGCGGGAGCTGCGGGCGAAGATCATCCGCCACGCCGGGGCCCTGAGCCGGAAGCTGCTGCGGCCCACGGACCAGCAGCACATCCCCGAGGCCCTGCGGGGCGCGGTGGCCGCCATGCTGCGGAGCATCAACCTGGAGAGCCAGTACAGCATCGACCCGGAGACCGGCAAGCGGGCCAAGAACGCCGATGGAGACCCCACAAAGCGGACGGAAGCGTTCCGGGCGCTGCGGGAGCAGTACGAGGCCATCGCAAAGGGCCGGACCGACTTCAACGGCGTTCTGGACCCTGACCTGCTGGAGAACCTGGGCGAGGTCATCACCATGAAGGACACCAAGTTGGCCGACATGAGCACGGAGCAGCTGCAAACCGTGTGGCAGGTGGTCAAGGCTGTTGAGCACAGTGTGAACACAGCGGGGAAGGTCCTGTCCAAGGCCAAGTACGCAAGGACGGCGGACTGGGCGCAGGCTATCTCCATCGGGACCAGCAGCCGCCGGGCCAAGAATAGCCTGACCCGCGACCACGCCCTCATTGACCTGGAGACCCCGTACACCTTCTTCTCCCATTACGGGGAGGCGGGCAAGGCGGTCTACCGGATGCTGCGGGACGCGCAGGACCAGCAGCAGCTCATGGTGGACCATGTGACCGAGGAGGTCCGCAAGATCGTGGACCCCAAGACGGTGAAGAAGCTGGAGGAGACGACCCGGACCTTCACCACGGAGCGAGGCGAGAAGCTGACCCTCTCCACCGCGCAGATCATGGAGCTTTACGAGCTGGTGAAGCGCAAGCAGGCCCATGACCACCTGCTCAAGGGCGGCGTGGTGCAGCCGGAGATCAAAAGCGCGAAAATCCGACGCGGCACGGACAGTATCCGGTTGACCGAGGGCGACCTGTCGAGCATCACCGGGACGCTGACCGAGGAACAGGTGAAGATTGCGGACGGCCTGCAAGGGCTGACCACGGGCGTGCTGGCCGACTACGGCAACAAGGCCAGCATGGAAGCCTATGGTTATAAGAAGTTCACCGAGAGCGACTACTGGCCCATCAAATCGGCCAAGGAGGGCCTGCACAGCAACATCGAAAAGGGCGGAAACAACACCCGCTCCATTAAGAACATCGGCATGGCAAAGACCACGATGCCCCACGCGAGCAACGCCCTAGACCTGGCGGGCATCTTCACTACCTTTGCCAACCACGCCTCCGACATGACGGACTATGCCTCCTGGCTCTGCACGATGGAGGACATCAACCGCCTGTTCAACTACCAGTTCCGGGACGAGGAGGGCAACCCAACCGGCAAGACCATCAAGGGCCTGCTGGACCGCGTGGGCGGCCCCGGCAGTCAAAAATACTGGCACAACCTGATGGAGGACATCCAGAACGGCATCAACGCCCCCGGCGACAGCCCCATGTGGGACATCGCTGGAAAGACCATCGGCGGCTTCAAGGGCGCAGCCGTGGGCGCGAACATCCGCGTGGTCATCCAGCAGCCCACGGCGTTCTTCCGGGCGGCGGCGGTACTGGACCCCCAGGATATGGCGCGGGGCCTTGCAAGAGGCGTTACGCGGGGCAGCGGATGGAAGAAAGCCCTGCAATACTCCCCCATCGCCATGCGGAAGGATGCGGGCGGCTTCGACATCTCCAGCCCCTACAAGATGACCGAGACGCTGTTCGACAACCGGACGAACGTGCGGAAGCTGAACGACGCCCTTTCCGCCCCTGCGGGTGCGGCGGACGCTGTGACCTGGGGCAAGCTGTGGAACGCCTGCGAGTGGGCCACGGCGCGGGAACACCAGGGCCTCACCAAGGGCAGCGAGGCGTTCTACCGGCAGACGGCAAAGCTGTTCGCGGAGGTCATCGACCAGACCCAGGTAGTAGACGGCGTTCTCCAGCGGTCTAACATCATGCGCTCCAGCAACGCGGTGGTGAAGCAGGCGACCAGTTTCATGGGCGAGCCAATTATGAGCCTCAACCTGCTGATGCGGGCCTATGACCAGGTACGCTACGAGCAGAACAGCCAGAAGCGCGGCAAGGCCATCAAGACGATGGGCCGGGCGGCCACGGCCCTGGTGGTGACGAACGTGGTCAACGCTCTGGCCCAGAGCCTTATCGATGCCATGCGCGACGATGACGAAGATAAAAAATACTGGGAGCGCTTCCGAGCTGCGTTCACCGGCATCTCCGGCGACGAGGAGACCCCGTGGGAGAAAGCCTGGAACGCCATCATGGAGGGCAACGTCGGCAGCAATATGAACCCCCTGGGGCAAATCCCCTTCGTGAAGGACGCGCTGTCCATCATGCAGGGCTATGACGTGTCCCGCACGGAAATGGAGATCGTTACCGACCTTATCCAAGCCGGGCAGACAGCCATCCAGAGCGCCGACGGCCAGGGCAAGCGGACAAGGGCCTATGCCCTCAAGGGGCTGTTGGCTGCCGGGGCAAAGATGTTCGGCATCCCGGCCTCCAATCTGGCGCGGGATATGTGGGGCCTGGCCCGGAGCGCGGCGGTAGAGACCGGCAACATCCCGCTCCAGTATGAGATGGAAAAAGCTATCTACAACATTACCAACATCGGAAACAAGAACCGCTATTACGCCATTCTGTACCGGGCGCTGGAGCAGGGCGACATGGACAGCTATGCCCACATCCGGGCGGACCTAATGGACAGGATGGGCCTGGACGGCCAGAAGATCGACAGCGGACTGGCCAGCCGGTACAAAGAACACCTGAAGCAGGACAAGAACTACTCCCTGCCCCAGCAGCGCATGGACCTGATCGGGGCCCGGGAGCGGGAGGAGACCGAAAAGGAAGAGACCTTTGTCGAGGACGACCTGACCGCCGGGCAGCACAGGGCCTTTGCCCAGCAGCGGGCGGAGACCTATCGGGACATTCTGGACGGGGCGCAGCAGTCCGCCGCCTATGCCGGGCTGGACAGCGAAGGCCGAAACGCCCTGGAGAGCGCGGCGTGGAGCTATGCCGAGCAGACGGCCCTGGAGAACAACTCCGGCGGGCAGTACACCGTGGACACCAAGTGGATGCTGAACGCCCGGGAGGCCCGGGAGAAGTATCGCATCCCGGAGAGCACCTTCCTGGCCCTGCGGGCCCAGGTGTCCGGCATCCGGTCCTTGACGGACAAGGACGGCGAGAGCATCCAGGACACCAAGGGGTTGCAGATCATCCTGGCGGTGTATGACGTGCCGGGGCTGACGGACCGGCAGCGCCAGGCCCTCTATGCGTATCTGGGCGTGGGCAAGAGCATCCGAAACATGAACAAAGCCGCTGCCAGAGCGAAGCTGGAGCGGCTGAGAAAGAAGAGCGGAAACTAACGATTTTGTGACGAAAAGCGGGAAAGGACTGGGGCGGAAGGGGTTGGGAGTGAATGGGGTTCAAGAGGCCCTGAGTTCGAATCTCAGCACGCTGACCGACAAGCAGCGGGCGCTCCTGTGGGGAACCGTATACAACAGCGAGTGGTAAAGAAAGAAGGGCCGGGAGTTAATCCCAGCCCTTCTTATTTTCTTCAAACGCCTTTTCTATCGCTGCCCGTCTTACAAAGTCTGATTTATCGGCTTCGTATTCAATACCATGTTTTTTTCCGAATCGGGGTGAAAAGTTGCCATATCATTTGGTATGCTGAGACAAACGAACATGAGGCGGTGATGGATTGAACGAAGCGATACTTGTATCATTGATCGGTTTGACGGGGTCCTGCACAGGCTCTGTGCTTGGCATCATGGCAAGTGCGAAGCTGACCAGATACAGGTTGGAGCAGCTGGAGAAGAAGGTCCAGGCCCACAACAATCTGATCGAGCGGACCTATCGGCTGGAGGACGCGCAAAATCTGCTGAACGAAAAGGTAAAGGTGGCGAACCACCGCATTGACGACCTGGAGAAAGCAGAGGAGCAGCGCCACGGGGAAAGGGGGTGAGAATATGGAGAACATCGGAATTGCCAGCGTGGCGGCCATCACGGTCATCTGCTATCTGGTGGGGCTGTGCGTCAAGGCTGTGCCCAACATGGCGGACAAGTACATCCCCATCTGCTGCGGCGTGGCCGGGGCGGCGCTGGGCGTGGCCGGGCTGTATCTGGGGCTGCCGGATTTCCCGGCGGCGGACCCTGTGACCGCACTGGCAGTCGGCATTGTATCTGGCCTTGCGGCCACCGGCATCAATCAGATGGCGAAGCAGCTGAGTAAGTAACGAGCATAAACACACAAAAAACGCACGTATGCGCAAGAAATGCGCGGAAAGGACGAAAATATGAACACCAATATCCTGTACGACATCTACACCATCAACCACCAGACCCCCGGCGAGGACCTGACCGTCTCCATGGCTAAGTTCCAGGCCCAGCTCCCCGGCGTTCTGCCCCACGAGGAGGCCAAGGCCATCCGGGAGTTTGTGGGCCGCCACGGCAAGGCCCTGGCCGTGGCCTATCGCAAGGGCAAGGCCGCCTTTGAGGCTGTGGCCGAAGTCCTCTATGCCGAGGATGTCGAGGCCGCCCAGTGAGGCTTTACAAGGCCCTGCTGACCCACAATGACTGTTACCTTCGGGGCCGGACCATCCGGCCCCGTGGGGTGATGGTCCACTCCACGGGGGCCGCCAATCCTTATCTCCGGCGGTATCTCTCCCCGGACGACGGGCGGCTGGGGGAACCGTCCTCCCGGCACTGGAACCAGGGCGGCGTGGGGGCCTGCGTCCACGCCATGATCGGCAAGGCGGCGGACGGCTCCGTTGCCGTCTATCAGACCCTGCCATGGAATATGCGGGGGTGGCACTGCGGGCGCAGCGGAAACGACACCCACATCGCCTTTGAGATCTGCGAGGACGGGCTGACCGATGAGGGCTATTTCCGGCAGACCTATCAGGCCGCCGTGGAGCTGACGGCCTACCTGTGCAAGCTCTACCATCTGGACCCCCAGGCCGACGGGGTGGTGCTGTGCCACAGCGAGGGCTATGCCCGGGGCATTGCGTCCAACCATGCCGACGTGATGCACTGGTGGGGACGGTACGGGGTCAGCATGGATGATTTTCGGGCCGCTATTGCGGCGGCGATGAAGGGGGGCGAACGGGATTTGACGGAACAGGAAGTGCGCTCCATCGTCCGGGAGGAGCTGGCCGCCGCCCAGGCAGAGCGGAATAAAATGCCGCCCAGCGACTGGGCGAAGGACGGTCTGGAGAAGGCCAAGGCCGCCGGGATCACCGACGGCACCCGGCCCCGGGGCTTTGCCACCCGGGAAGAGGTGGCGCTGATGGTGCAGCGGCGGTTTTATGACGTGAAGTAAAGAAAACAGGATGCGAACCCGCCTCCTCCGAAGTCTGAATTGGACAACGGAGGAGGCGGGTTTTTGCACATATCGAGTTGAATATTGCGGGCAACTGCTGTATCATTAAAGAAAGGGGGCTACTCTATGGATGAGAAAATAAAAGTGCTGGAGGAGCTGATAAACTCCAGTCGAAACATCGTGGCGTTCACTGGCGCAGGAGTGAGTACGGAATCTGGGGTGCCTGATTTCAGAGGGACTAACGGAATTTTCAGGACTAATGGACATAGCTCTACCGAGTCTGGTATCCCGGATTTCCGCAGCGTGGACGGGCTTTATAACCAGAAGTATGCCTATCCGCCGGAGGAGATCTTGAGCCATACCTTTTTCAAGGGGAAGACGGAGGAGTTTTACCGCTTTTACCGGGACAAGATGCTCTGTCTCACCGCCCAGCCCAACGCGGCCCACCGAAAGCTGGCCCAGCTGGAGGCAGCGGGGCGGCTGCGCAGCATCGTGACTCAGAACATCGACGGGCTGCACCAGCTGGCCGGGTCCAAACGGGTGTGGGAACTCCACGGCAGCGTCCACCGGAATTACTGCACGCGCTGCGGCAAGAGCTACTCCGCCCAGTGGGTGCTCTCCGGCACCGGCGTGCCCAAATGCGACTGCGGCGGCGTGGTCAAGCCCGACGTGGTGTTGTATGAGGAGCAGCTGGACAGCGACGTCATTGAGGGGGCGGTGAACGACATCCGAAAGGCGGACCTGCTTATCGTGGGCGGGACCTCCCTGGCGGTGTATCCGGCGGCGGGACTCATCAACTACTACCGGGGCAGCCGTCTGGTACTCATCAACAAGAGCGAGACCCCCCGGGACAGGGAAGCCGACCTGGTGCTCCACGGGCCCATCGGGCAGATATTAGACCAAATCAAGGTCAAGCCCCTGTGAGGGGAACACAACAAGAAAGCTGGTGGCAAGTATGAACTCTATCCTGAATCAACAGCGGCGCAGCAGCATCGCCGCCGCCGCGGTGACCATTCTCCTGGGGCTGTTCCTGGCCTTTTGGCCGGGTCAGTCGGTATCCTTTTTGTGTATGCTGCTGGGGGCGGCCATCGCCGTCACCGGGATCATCTATTTCGTGGGCTGGCTGGCCCGGCGGCGGGAGGGCGTGCCCGCCCTGTTCGTGCTGCCCGGGGTAGTCCTGTTCGCCCTGGGGGCCTGGCTGATGACCAGCCCCGCCTCGGTGGTGCAGCTGGTGCAGTATATTTTCGGCGCGGTGCTCATCTTCCACGGCGTCGTGGACCTTCAGGGGGCGCTGGCCCTGATGGGTCAGGGCTACAGCCGCTGGTGGGTGGACCTGCTCCTGGCTGTCCTGACGCTGGCCCTGGGCGTGCTGGTGGTGGTCAACCCCTTCGGCACCTTCGCCGCTTTGATGGGCCTGGTGGGCGCGTCCCTCATCTTCGACGGCGTGACCGACCTGGTCATCATCTGGAGACTGAGCCGGGCGTTTAAAGATATTTGAATTTTCTGCGCACAAAAAACCGGAATCTTTGCAACGCAAAGATTCCGGTTTTTTGTAATTATCGTCCCAACGCGAACAGGTTCGTTCCCGTGACGAAGTTGGAGAAGGAGTAGAGCACCACCACCGCGTCGATGTCGTGCTCTTCCACATAGGACTTGACGCTGGTCAGGTTATAGCGCAGGTCGAACAGGTGAATTTCGGAAAAACGCTGAGTGAGGAAGGGGGCCAGGCTGTCGGAATAGGAGTCCCGGACCAGGAGCACCTTGGGGGCGTCCTTCTGCTGGGTCTGGATGACGCACAGGGGCTGGTTGCCGCCCAGGAAGAAGGAGTATTTGTCCTTCTCCTCCAGGTGGGAAGGGACGTACAGTGAGCCGGGCTGGGGGGTGCCGTCGGGATAGCTGGTGACGGTGACGCCGTCCTCGGGGACATAGGTGTCGATCTGGTCCGGGCGCACCCACCGCACGCCGGAGGTGGAGAACGTGGTGCCATAGAAGCTGTCACTCACCGTGGTCTTGGCATAGTCGCCCAAATCCAGGGGCGCTAAGTCCATGGCGGACAGCAGGGCGTTGGCCCCGTAATAGGCCCCCAGGCTGGTCCAGTGGTGGTCGGTGCGGTAGTAGATGTCCTCCGACTTGTGGGCGTCCAGGGCGGCGTACAGGTCCACAGACTGGGCGCCGGTCTCATAGGACAGCCGGTCAATGATGCCCTTCTCGTCGGCGGTGGGGGCCCCGTCGGGCAGACGGTCAGCCCAGATGGCGGCGGAGGAGGGGATGAGGCCGAAGTACACCGGGACGGACAGGTTGGCAGTCAGATCGTCCACATAGGACAGGTTCTGCTCCAACTGGTCCATGTCCGGCTGGTCCACCCGGTTGATGAGGGTGTCCTGTTTGCCGAAATAGACCCCGTTGTTCTCCTGCTTGCCGGACAGACGCTCGTTCCAGGCCTTCATGGCCACCCACAGGTCCCGCCCGGCGATGTGGTCGGAGACGTAATTCTCCGCGTCGGTCATAAAGCTGCCGTTCATCACCCGCTCCGGGGTGAGGGCGGGGGCCTTTTGCAGATAGCGGTTCTCAATGGGGGAGAAGGTCTGCTTGGGCAAGATCAGACTGACCAGGGCCATGCCCCCCAGAAAGCAGCAGAACAGGGTGGAGAGAAACACAGCAAATTTTTTGTTCATGGCGGCCTCCTTTAAAAGCGGAAGTAGAGGAAGGGGTTATAGGTCCCGTCCACCAGATAGGCGGTGCAGAGGACCAGCCCGGCCAGCACCAGCAGAGCGCACAGGATCTGGCGGGTCCGGCTCCCCAGCTTTTGAAACAGGGACACGCCCAGGGGGGTGGAGGCCAGGACGGCGGCGCACAGCACGGGGAGATAGCTGTGCAGATAATAGCCAAAGGCTCCGTCGGCCAGGGGCACGCCCCCCACACCGAACATCACCGCCAAATAGCCCCGCAGCTGAGCAAAGTCCTCGATGGCGAAGATGGCCCAGCTGACCACCACCAGAAACAGGGTGTAGACATGCTGAAGGGCCCGGGGGGCCTTCTCCAACCGGGGCAGCAGGAACAGCTTTTCCAGCATGAGCAGGGCGAAGAAATAAAGACCCCACAACAGATAGTTCCAGCTGGCCCCGTGCCAGATGCCGGTGGCCGCCCAGACCAGAAACAGATTCAGCATCCACCGGGGCTTGCTGCACCGGTTGCCCCCCAGGGGGATGTAGAGATACTCCCGGAACCAGGAGGACAGGGAGATGTGCCACCGCCGCCAGAACTCGGTGATGCTGCGGGAGATATAGGGATAGCGGAAGTTGGGGGCAAACTCAAAGCCCAGCATCCGGCCAAGGCCGGTGGCCATATCGGAATAGCCGGAGAAGTCGAAGTAAATTTGGAACGTGAAGGCGATGACGCCCAGCCAGGCCCCGGCCACCGTGAGCTGGTCCAGGGGGAGGGCCTTATACCGCTCCCACAGCAGCCCCACGTTGTTGGCCAGCAGGACCTTTTTCCCCATGCCCACCATGAAGATCTGCACGCCAGAGGCGAACTTCTCCGCCGTGCAGTCCCGCTGGTCGATCTGGTCCCCCAGGTCCTTGTATTTCAGAATAGGACCGGCGATGAGCTGGGGAAACAGGGTGACAAAGGTGCCGAAGTTGATGATGGAGTGCTGGGCCCGGGCATCTCCACGGTATACGTCGATGGTATAGCTCATGGTCTGGAAGGTGTAAAAGGAGATGCCGATGGGCAGATGGATGTTCAGCACAGGCATAAAGCCCAGGCCCACGGCCTGGAGCGACCCGGCCAGAAAGTCCCAGTACTTGAAGAAGAACAGCAGCCCCAGGTTAAAGACCATGGACGAGGCCACCGCCATCCGGGCCCCCCGGTCGTTGCCCCGGGCCTTGCACCGCTCCACCAGCATCCCGTGGGTATAGTCGATGGCGGTGGACAGCAGCATAATGACGGTGTAGACCCGCTCGCCCCAGAAGTAGAACAGCAGGGAGGCGCACAGCAGCACTGGATTGCGCAGCCGCCGGGGCACCAGATAATAGACCAGCAGGGTCAGGGTGAGAAAATAAAACAGGAAGATGGGGGTTGAAAAAACCATAAGCGCTCCTCACAAGAACGGCGGACGAGCTTGGTTCGTCCGCCGTTCTTTCTTTCGTTTTTTCAGGCAGCTTTAAAACAGGGCGTTGAAATCCTTCACGATGTCGTCGCAGCTGTTGTTGGCCACCAGCATCACATAGTTGCCGTGGGTGACGATGCGGGAGCAGTTCTCCCACATGTCGGTGGGCTCGGGATACCAGGCGCCGCCGGGGCCGTTGCCGTCGCCCACCATGTACTGGATGCGGGCCTGGAAGATGGCCTTCACCGCGTCCACATCCTTGCTGTCCTTCACCTGGACCAGGGCCACATCCCCGGCGGGGGAGGGGTTCATGGCGCACAGATACACCGCCAGCTGCTGGGTCTGAATGGCGGACAGGCCGGGGTACCAGGTCTCCAGGAGCTGGCTGTCGGCGGCCTCCATGGCGTTCATGCTGTAGTCCTTCTCAATTTTGGTGAAGAAAGCGGCCAGGTCCACCGACTTCTCCTCCTGGGCAGGCAGCTTGTCCTGGGTGCTCTGGCTGGGGGAGGAGGGCTGGGTGCTCCCGGCAGGCTTGCTCTCAGCAGGCTTGGATTCCGCAGGCTTGGACGCGGTCCAGCTGCACTTCACGGTGCACTGGGCGGTGAGGTCTCCGCTGGAGACGGTGATCACGGCGGAGCCGGGGGCCACGGCGGTGACGGTGCCGCTGGATGACACGGTGGCCACCTTCTCGTCGCTGGAGGAGAAGGTCACCTTGCCCCCCTCGGGGGACAGGGTATACTTCAGGCGATAAGTCGCCCCCGCCTTGGACAGGGTGAAGTTGGTCTTGTTCAGGGACAGGGAACCGGCAGCGGCGGGCTCCTGAGAGGCGTCGCCGGGCTGAGAGCCGTCGGGGGCGGAGGCGTCAGGCTCAGACTGGTCGGGGGCGGAGCCGTCCGGATGGGAGATGTCCGCAGACACAGAGGAGGAGCCGCCGGGCAGCAGACTGCCGCTGGCGGAGCCGGAGACGGAACTGTCGTTCCCCTTGCTGCCGCAGGCGGACAGCAGAGCCACAGACAGGGCGCAGGCCAGGACCAGAGAGAGGGTGCGTCGTTTCATAACTTAGGTTCTCCTTTTGTTCGGGCTGAAATTCAGCGTATTTTTTGTGTTACGCCATGGTTGGACGAAACCCGGAGAAAAAGGTTCCCAAAATCAGAAAAAACTTTTTACACTCCGTCCACCCAGGTGATCAGATTGCCTGTGCGCTCCGGGCGGGAGCGGGGCAGCTCCCCCTGGGGCAGTCCCAGGGCCAGGGCGCAGCACAGCAGGTCCTTCTCTGTTACGCCCAGGGGGGCCAGGAGGGCGCGCAGATCGGGGTCGTCCTGAAGGTGGAAGGGCTGATTGAGCCAGCAGGAGCCGACGCCCATAGAATAGGCGGCCAGCATCATGTTCTCCATGGCGCAGGCGGCGTCCTGGGGGGCCATGGCGTGGTCCTTCCGGTTGGTCACCAGCACCAGGGCGGGGGCCCCATAGCGGAAGTCCCGGTCCGCAAGATGCTCCAGCTTGCGGCTGACCAGTTCGCTCAGCTGCTTCAGCAGCTTCTGGTCGGTGATGATATAGAAGTGGTTTTGCTGCGTGTCCATGGCGCTGGGGGCATAGCGGCCCGTCTCTACAATGGCGGCCAAAGTGGGGCGGTCCAGGGCGTCAGGCCGAAAGGCCCGGCAGCTGCGCCGGTCCAGCAGCAGATCTAAAAATTCTTTGTTGTGTTCCATCACAGTCATCTCCAGATAAGAGGTATCGTTCCGTGTCGTATCAACGCTTGCGCCCTATTATAGCAGGGATGAAGAAAAAAAGCTATACCTGTGAAAACCCTCTTGACAAAGATCCTGTTAAGGAGTATATTACAACTAACATATGAATACATGTTCATATATCGAAAAGAAAGCGAGGTGCGTTCATGGAGAAGCGGGATACCCCCTGCTGCGAGGAGGCCATCATCCACGCCGACACGCTGATGCAGGTGAAGAGCCTGCTGCCGGAGGACGAGGTGCTGTATGACCTGGCGGAGCTGTTCAAGATATTCGGGGACAGCACCCGGGTGAAAATCCTGTACGCCCTGCTGGAGGCGGAGCTGTGCGTGTGCGACATCGCCAAGCTGCTGGAGGTGAGCCAGAGCGCCGTGTCCCACCAGCTGCGGGTGCTGAAGACCAGCAAGCTGGTGAAGTTCCGCAAGGAGGGCAAGACCGTGTTCTATTCCCTGGCGGACGAGCACGTGATCCGCATCCTGTCTCAGGGCATGGAGCACATCATGGAGTAAACCCCTGCCGGGTGGCAGAAGAAAATAGGCAAACCAAAATAAAGAGATGACAAAAAGGAGTGCTTTCTCATGAAAAAGACCTTTAAGCTGATCGACCTGGACTGTGCCAACTGCGCCGCCAAGATGGAGGCCGCCATCAAGAAGCTGGACGGCGTGAACGACGCCTCCGTCAGCTTTCTGTCCCAGAAGATGACCATCGACGCCGAGGACGACAAGTTTGACGAGATCGTCAAGCAGGCCGTAAAGGTCTGCAAAAAGGTGGAGCCCGACTGCGAGGTCGTGGTGAAGTGACCTCTGGTCTTCCAGAGGAGGGAGAGACACAATGACAAGAAAGCAAAAAAAGACCCTGCGCCGCATCATCGTCAGCGCGGTGCTCTATGTGTTGCTGCTCGTCATCGGGGCGGAGCACCGGGGCTGGTTGGGCCTGGCGCTGTTCCTCATCCCCTATGCCGTCATCGGCTGGGATGTGCTGTGGCGGGCCGTGCGGAACATCAGCAACGGCCAGGTGTTTGACGAAAATTTCCTCATGGCGGTGGCCACCGTGGGCGCGTTTGGCTGCGGGGAGTATTCCGAGGCCGTGGCCGTCATGCTGTTTTACCAGGTGGGGGAGCTGTTCCAGAGCGTGGCCGTCTCCCGCAGCCGCCAGTCCATCTCTGACCTGATGGACATCCGCCCCGACTATGCCAACGTGGAGCGGGAGGGGGAGCTGGTCCAGGTGGACCCGGAGGAGGTGGCCGTGGGCGATACCATCGTCATCAAGCCCGGCGAGCGGGTCCCCCTGGACGGCACCGTGGAGGAGGGCACCTCCGCCCTGGACACGGCGGCCCTCACCGGCGAGTCTCTGCCCCGCCAGGTGTCCCCCGGCCAGGAGGTCATCAGCGGCTGCATCAACCAGACCGGCGTGCTGCGGGTGAAGGTCAGCAAGCCCTATGGGGAGTCCACTGTGGCGAAAATTCTGGACCTGGTGGAGAACTCCGCCGCCAAAAAGGCCAAGGCGGAGAACTTTATCACCCGCTTCGCCCGGTACTACACCCCGGCGGTGGTCTTTGCCGCCCTGGCTCTGGCTATCCTGCCCCCCGTGCTGGGCTTTGGGCCCTTCTCCATGTGGGTGCAGCGGGCGCTGATCTTCCTGGTGGTGTCCTGCCCCTGCGCCCTGGTCATCTCCGTGCCCCTCAGTTTCTTCGGCGGCATCGGCGGCGCGTCCCGGGTGGGTGTGCTGGTGAAAGGGGGCAACTATCTGGAGGCCCTGGCTAAGACGGGCGTGGTGGTGATGGACAAGACGGGCACCCTGACCCGGGGCTCCTTCGCCGTCACCCAGACCAAGCCGGTGAACTGCTCTGAGCGGGAGCTGCTGGAGTGGGCCGCCCTGGCCGAGCATTTCAGCAGCCACCCCATCTCCCTGTCCATCCAGGCCGCCTGTCAGCCCGCCCCAGACCAGAGCCGGGTGACCGACGGGTCGGAGATCGCGGGCCACGGGGTGAAGGCCATTGTGGATGGCCGCACCGTGCTGGCGGGCAACGAGAAGTGGATGGACGCCAACCACATCGCCAGACCCCAGGGGGAGAAGCCCGTGGGCACCGTGGTCCACGTGGCGGTGGACGGGGCCTATGCCGGTTACCTGGTGGTGGCCGACCAGATCAAGGACAGCGCCGCCCCCGCCCTGAAGGCCCTGAAGGAGGCCGGGGTGCGCCAGACAGTGATGCTCACCGGCGACGACCCCGCCGTGGCCCAGGCCGTGGGCGGTGAGCTGGGCCTGGATCAGGTCCACGCCGGGCTGCTGCCCGGGGACAAGGTGGACTGGGTGGAGCGCCTGCTGAAGGAGAAGCGCCCCGGGGAGCAGCTGGTCTTTGTGGGCGACGGCATCAACGACGCCCCCGTGCTGTCCCGGGCGGACATCGGCGTGGCCATGGGCGCCATGGGCTCTGACGCGGCCATCGAGGCGGCGGACGTGGTCCTGATGGACGACGACCTGTCCAAGCTGCCCGTGGCGGTGCGCATCGCCCGAAAGACCCTGACCATCGTCCACCAGAACATCTGGTTCGCCCTGGCGGTGAAGTTCCTGGTGCTGTTCCTGTCCGCCATTGGCCGCGCCAACATGTGGATGGCCGTCTTCGCCGACGTAGGCGTATCCGTCATCGCAATTTTGAACGCCGGACGGATGCTGAAGGCGAAATAAGGGGGCGGCACGATGGAGTATTCCGCCATCTATGTTCGGCGCATCCGGCAGCTGTGCAGAGAGCGGGGGCTCTCCATCAACGGCCTGGCGACCATGAGCGGGGTGAAGCAGTCCACCCTGGACAACATCGTTCGGGGACTGACCAAGAACCCCGGTGTCATGACCATGCACCGGCTGGCCCTGGCCTTCAACATGACCCTCTCGGAATTTTTGGATTTTCCCGAACTGAATGACTATTCCTTTGACGAGGAGCCGGAGGACTGAACATCCATACAAAGACCCCCGGATACTGCGGAACAATAGATCCGCAAGGTATCCGGGGATCTTGCTGTCAACGGCGGGCGGACACAGAGGTCCGCCCCTACAAGAGCCGTCGTGACCTGGTGCTTTACAGGACCGCGATCTTGCTCCGGTACACGCTGCGGTACATGGGCAGGGCCACCAGGCAGGCACCGAGCTCGGTGAGGAGGAAGCAGAGGAACGCCCGCTCCGGCCACAGGTGGACCAGCAGGAGGGCGATGGGCAGCAGCAGCACGATATACCGCAGCAGGGAGATGACCAGGGAGTCGCGGCTGTGGCCCAGGGACTGGAACGCGGCGGACAGGATGATGCTCACGGCGGCCACGGGGAAGGACAGGGCGGTGAGCCCCAGAGCGGGGACGCCCAGGGCCAGGGCCTGCTCCCCGGCGTTGAAGCACACCCGCAGCAGGGGAGTGGCGCACAGGATCAGCAGCACGCAGCCGATGACGCCGGTGCCCACTGCCAGGATCATGCCGAAGCGGATGGCCCCGGACACCCGGCGGCGGTCCCGGGCCCCATAGTTGAAGCTGATGATGGAGATCAGGCCGTTGTTCACGCTGAAAATGGGCATGAACACAAAGGATTGCAGCTTGAAATAGACCCCCAGCACCCACACGGCGGTCTCAGACACCCGGCGGAGGATGGCGTTCAGCCCCAGGGACATAACGCTGCTCAGCGACTGCATCAGGATGGCGGGCCCGGCGATGCGGCCCATCTCCCCCAGCAGGGCGGGCTGGAGGCGCTGGCCCCGGAGGGTGATGGGGAAGTGCTCCCGCAGGCTGTGGACTAGAAATAAGCCGATGAAGGCCCCGGTGATCTGGCCGATGACGGTGGCCACGGCGGCCCCCACCACGCCCATGTCAAAGACAAAGATGAGGATGGGGTCCAGGATGATGTTGATGAGGGCCCCGGAGCCCTGGATGATCATAAACCCGGCGGGGCGGCCGGAGGACTGGAGGATACGCTCGCAGGGGAACTGGGTACACACGCCGAAGGACAGGCAGCAGCACACCCGCAGATAGGCCGCCCCCTGGGTGATGACCGAGGGAGTGTCGGTGCAGGCGCGGAGATAGGCGTCCGCCCCCAGCAGGCCGAACAGGAAGAAGAGCAGCCAGCAGCCGAAATAGAACGACCCCCCGTGGAGGACCACAGCGCTGGCCTGGTCCATCTGCCTGGCCCCCAGCCGCTGGGACAGGGTGGCGCTGAAGGCCACCCCTGTGCCCACGCAGAAAGCGATGAGCAGGGTCTGGATGGGGTAGGCATAGGACAGGGCCAGAAAGGCGTTGTCCCCCAGCCGGGCCACATAGATGCTGTCCACCAGGTTATATACCGCCTGCATCAGCATGGAGAGCATGATGGGCCCCGACATGGTGAAGATCAGCCGCCCCATGGGCATGGTGCCCAGAATGTTTTTGGATTGTGACATGGCGTTGGCCCCTTTTTCTGCCGGGACAAAAGGGCGCGGGCCCAGGCAGGCCCGCGATTTCCCGAAAAATTTTGAAAGAACGGTTTGAGTATAGCAAGCCGGGAGAAAAAAGTCAAGAAAGCGCCCGCCCCCTCCGATGGGAGAGAGCGGGCGTCTTTGGCAAACTCAGTGCTGCATGTGGCAGTGGGCGCAGTCGCCGGAGCAGACCCCGGTGCTGCAATCGCTCCTGTGATGGATGCGGTCAGAGACGATCTTGCGGATCGCCAGGGCCAGCAGCACCAGAACGACGCCGACCACCACGATGTTGGTCAGGTTTGCGGAGATCCAAGTGAGCATTACTTTTTACCACCTTTGAAAAAGCCGGTGATGATCTTCAGGGCCAGCAGGATCAAAACTGCCAGCACACACAGGACCACGATATCGGCAGTGCCTAAGGAAAGATTTGTGGTCATTGATAATCAGCTCCAGGAGATCAGGCGTGGGTGGCGGCGGCGCGGCGCTGCAGCTGCTTGGCGGGGTCGGGCCGGAACAGGAAGTACAGGATCAGCACCAGCACGATGGCGGCGGCCACGGTGGCGGCGCCGAACTGCACCTCGCCCAGGGCCAGGCCCACCAGCTGATACACCATCAGGGAGATGGCGTAAGCCATGACGTTCTGGAACACGATGGCGAACCAGAAGAACTTGCGGCTGCCGATCTCCTTGGCGGTGGTGGAGATAGCGGCCAGGCAGGGGGAGTCAAACAGGTTGAACAGCAGGAAGGAGATAGCGGACAGGCTGGTGGGGAAGAAGGCTGCGAACTGGGCGTGCATGTCGGGAGCATACTCCTCGATCTCGCCCAGGCCGCTCAGCACGCCCATGGTGGAGACGATGCCCTCCTTGGCCACAAAGCCGCTGAGGGAGGAGGCCACGGCCTGCCAGGTACCAAAGCCCAGAGGAGCAAAGATCCAGGCGATAGCGCCGCCGATGGTGGCCAGGAAGCAGTAGTCGGTGTCCACCAGGCCGAACACGCCGTCCTGGATACCGAAGCTGCCCAGGAACCACATGACAGCGCAGCAGACGAACAGGATGGTACCGGCCTTCTTCAGGAAGGCCCACACGCGCTCCCAAACGTGGAGCAGCACGCCCTTGAGAGAGGGCACGTGATACTGGGGCAGCTCCATGACGAAGGGGGCGGGGTCGCCGGAGAACATCTTGGTCTTCTTCAGGATGATGCAGGAGACGATGACGACGATGATGCCGGCAAAGTACATCAGGGGGGCGACCCACCAGGCGCCGCCCATTAGGAAGCCGGCGATGGTGGCGATAACGGGCAGCTTAGCGCCGCAGGGGATGGCGGTGGTGGTCATCATGGTCCTGTCT
>OJPN01001444.1_pt1 | contig 16895 bp, 28 predicted proteins | sample 1598511 | NCBI WGS metagenome assembly OJPN01 (sample SAMN03922485, study PRJEB24848) | human gut metagenome | isolation source: stool sample | host: Homo sapiens | place: Germany | collected 2011-05
CCGATGAGTGGAGAAAAATTCATAGCAGTGGAGGTAATGCACTGCGTACCAATGAGGAAAGGAGGCCTCGCATGGACGAAAAAGAGTTCTCACCGGCTGACGCCAACCCTGTGGGCTTGTTCAAATGCCACCCCGAACCGAAACCATTTTCCGAAAATATCCCCCGGAGAATTTTTTGAGACTAGCGCGATGCAGAGGGGGTACTATTTCGGTTGCCCCCCCCTATACCTCTTTTAGCGGATACACCTGCTTACACACCCATTTGAAAAGGTAATTCTTCCTTAAAATGACAAAAAGAAACGCACCATCGCAAGACAGTGCGTTTCTTCTTAGGATGCTTGGCCAGGTTGCCGTCATGCGGTCGCCATGGGTTCGGGTTTCACAGTCTTCTTGACCTTTTTGTAGATACCCAGGGGGTCGTACTTGACAATGTCGTCGATAGCCCGTTCAACTTCTGCCCAGTTCTCCTGCTCAGAGAGCTGATCGGAAGTACGGGCGATACGCGCTAAGAAGGCGCTGGAATGATAGCCTTTGGCTTCATCATACCGATACCACGCCTCGAACTCTGTAAAAGGGTCATAGGGGTTATCGGTTGTTGTCAGCATACACTTTTCCATTCGCTCTCACTTCCTTTCCTACTCATTGAGATACTTGGAAACAGCAGAAGGTGAAATTCCCAAAGCATCGGCGATTTCTGCATTGGTGCTTCCGGAATTGGCCATCGCTTTAATGCGATTGATGCGAGCTGTGGAAAACTGAGTTGTAGTTCTCGGCGTTGCCCGGGCTCTGACATCATCCGGATCTGCATAACGAAGAATCTCTTTCAGTGTTGTGTCCGAAATTGCGCCGGCTTGGATCGCTTCCCATTCTCCATCAGAGATGGTAATGCGAGTTCCTTTTCCGTTTGCTCCCGTAGAAACACGAGCATCACTGATTGCAGAGCGACGAATCTTAGAGATTTCGTCTTTGTCGGTGATGTTATTTGCCTGAACTTTTGCATTAACCTGAGCATTAGCAATGCGCTGGGCCTCACGTTCACGAGGAGCATTGAGGCGAGCAGTCTTCAAAGCCGAGGTCAGTCTTTCGACTTCAGGAGCATAGGTTTTTGCCGCACTTGCGTTTCGCATCAGCGTTGGAGTGGATAGATACTCAAGACGCACCCGATTAGCTAACGCCTTCATTCGGTTGGCGTAGTCTGCATAGGCGTCCTCCTGAACGGTTCCGGAAGACAGGGTACGAACATCGTCTACCTTTTCAAGCAACTTAATTTTTGTCGTAGCTTGAACAGTTTTTCCCGTTTTTGGGTCGATGTAGGTTCGGCCAGACTCCTTATAGCTGACTTTACCAGTCTCCCTGTCGATGCGGCCGCTTCCTTGACGCTCCGGAACATCGACGGTCTGTTTGCGGCGGGAGAGGAGGGTGGAAGCACCGCCCCGTTCCTTGCCAGTTTCAGGATCTACATACCCCTGCCACCGTTTTCGGAGGGTGGGGATGTCATTCTCAATCTCAGACCGCTTGTAATCCAGTTTGTGTTTGGCGGCGTCGATGACTACCATGCTGTGCTTGACAGCACGGGTGATTTCTTCTACGGGGGCCCCTTTTAGGGTCATATCCGTGATGAGGTTAGATATCTGCCCCATCTCTCTTTGAGTGGCTTCTTTTGACAGAAGCCGCACCCCCGTCTTCCCCTCGGTGGAGTATTCGGTTTTTGGATCGAAATCTTTCAAACCTGCCAAGGCCGGCGTAGATTTAACCGACACTTTACCCCCTACGGGGATGACGACCACTTGGTCACCGTCAAAGTCAGCTCCGGAGAGCCGCTCTGCCACTTTGGGGTTGATGCCAACGGCGTCTCGAATATTCTTGCCAAGAATAGAAATTGCCGACTTATTTCGGTTGTTCACCGTAAGCTCGGGAATCTCAAAGGTGCCGCCATGAGGATAGCGAATCAGAACAACTTTCTCGCCGTCCCGATAGTTGGGGGCATAAATCTCAGTCTCCTTCATCGCTGTGATGGGGAGAATAACCTGAGTGCTCTGTCGAGGGAGCGCCGCCGCTTTCAAATGAACAACGGCAGAATCACACTCGTCAGCAAAGTCCATCAACAGCTTTCGCTTGATGGTAGGGTTGTTCAGGGAACAAATTTCAGCGAACTCGTCTGCCGCATCGGCATACGTCAAATCGAGCTGTTGATGGATTAGCTTGATAGGCTGCTTGGAAAGAAACTGGGATGAGAGGTTCTTGCTCATCCGGTCCCAATCTCCTTCCTCTTTCAGCTTGTTAATGGCCGAAAGAGACTTTTTCTCACCAGTAATCGGGTCTGTGTACTTGCCATCGGGGTCAGGGTAGTAACTCTGCCCATTGGCTTTGATGAAGGCTCCGAACGGATTATCCGGGTCGGCCTGGATTTTCTTCAGAACATCCATCTTTGGCGTGCCAGAATGTTTGTTCGTATTGAAGACGATGTCACATCCATCCGGCATATCATCAGAGTACATGGCCATTCCTTTGAGATAGTGGGTGCCGTCCACAAGAATACGAACCTGAGCATAATGGGAATCGCCCAAGTCGAGATCCGCAACTCCACGGCGAAGTTCGATGACACCATCCTTAGAGGTGCCACCTTCGTCGCCGTAGCGAATCTTAACGCGGTCAGAATCAATACTGGCCGGATATTCCCGCTTATCCCAAGACGCACCTCCATCGGTAGAATGAAAGTCGCCCACAGACTTGATAGTATCAAGGTTCTGGTAGGCGTCTCTCTGCTCGATGTCAGGAAGCGAAATGACAGGGGTGATAGTGCGTTTCTTAGGATCGTTTACCTGAGGGACGCCAACGCCATATCGGTTGTACCCCTCAGTCTCCAGAATGAACAGTGCCTCCTGAAGAACGCCCTTAGAAACGCCGAGCTGCTGCTCAACGCCTTCGCCGACATCTAATGCACCTTTGACTGCCAGCTCCTGTTTCAGAGCTTCGGCGGTTGCCAGCGCTTTGTTTTTGTTGGACGCAGTGTTCTCATTGAGCAGGGCGCGGACAGAGGAATCGTTGTTGAACCCCATAATTTTGGCGATCTCATCCAAAGTCTTACCATCTTCTCGAAGCGACTTCGCGCGTTCTGCCTGCAAAGCCCGGCGCTCATGCTTGGCTACTCGGACCTGCATACGAAGATCGGTGGTGGACATCTTCAGTTCATCAGCGATTTCTTTTTGACTCTTCCCAAGCGCCTCAAGTTCTTCTACTCTGGCAAGGAAATCGCCGCCATGCTGATAGGGGTTTTCGCCGGAACCCCAGGGATAGCGCCCAGAGCGCCGCTTGACGCCATAATGCATCAAAATATCATCCGCAATAGGGTTCATGGCTTACTCCTCCTCTTTGATACTGTTGATAATCCGGTCGAATGTAATGATCCGGTCCATGATCGGTAAAATATCTTCGATCGTCGGCTTATGGTAAAGAATTCCGTCATTCTGATAGATGCGAAGCTCCATCTGAATATCATTCGGATGGTAATCATACTCCAGACAAAAGAGCGCCGCATAGATCATCAGCTGCTCCATGTGAGTTGGCGCTTCACCAGTTTTCAAATCGTGAATACGGAGCATGTCGCCTCTAAACGAAATTGCATCAGCAGTGCCAAAGCAATTCGGAGAATAGTAAAGAATTTGCTCCGGCGTCATCTTATAGCCGATGGCGTCATTGACATACATATTCAGTGTCTTTTGAGACTTGGGAAGCCGCTGGCCCAATTTAATACACTGAGCCGCAAAGGAATGAAGAGTAGTTCCTCGCTGAGCCGCCCTGTACTTGACATAAGCGTCGGCCAATTTATCCTCTGCGTAATTGATCCAATGATAGCCGCTGGCGCTGAGAAAAGCGTGCTGCCCCTCAAGGTTGGAATGCTTTGCGAAGTTCATCCAACACTTCCTCCTTGTTCTCCGGAGAGATGAATCTTGAGAATGACATCTCGTTCATCTTCTCAACGTAATATTCTTGGTTCGGCTGTCTTTTGGCTTTTGCAGATCTCTTACACTCAAGGGAGGCCCATTTCTTTCCATAAAGAATGAGCAGATCTGGAATCCCCTGTCGCTGATCCATCTTGAATACCATGCAGCCGGGGAAGAACTCTTTCAGAACAGCGATGAGCCGATCCTGAAAGCCGCTTTCCAGTCTTGCGCTTCTGGCCATGAAACGGCCTCCTTTCCGATAAAAATGATAGAAAGAATGGAATGTGTGCGACATATTCCATCTTCTCTCCATAAAAGAGTCTGTTTTTTTCGCGGAAGCCAATTTTTGCCGAAAATATCAATTTGGGGACAAAAAGAAAAGAGCCGCTGTTGAAGCGGCTCCAATCTTATTCAATCGTGAATCCAATTTTCCGTTTTGGCTTTTCGTTCTTCTCTGCAATTTTCTCGACTTTGGGTTTGCCAAACGATTGCCAGATCGTGGCGCCGGCAGCAGTTCCAATCGCCGCCACCATCGACGTGGTAAATGTCATCAATAACTGTGTCGAGTTTTTCACATAGATTTTCACGTTATCGCCTCCCATAAAGGCGACTGCATTTTCAGCGGAAATGAAAAGGGCCGAGACACCAACAGGCGCCCCGGCTAATCGAAAAATATCAATGTCTGTTTCGTCAGCTGTTATTTCGCAGATACCGGATCAGAATCCAGATCAGCCATAAACCTCCTGTGCAAAGCGTAAGGATGACGTCCAGAATCAGGCCGCCCGTACTGCGCTTCTTTCCACCATTCCTGCTCATTGGTTTTCCCCCTTTCCAAGTTCTTTCTCATTATCGCGTTTAACAAATTTCTTCAAACCGTCTCTTGCAGCGGCCGCTCCAGCACCAATGGTATCGGCAGCTTTATGAAGATTCTTGGCTGCGCCGGCTTTAACTTGTGCTATTTGCTTTGCGCGCTTATCGGCTTCGGCCTGCTTCTTTTCAAGCTTGACCTGTTCAGTTTGCTCATATATCAATCGACTCTTATCAATGACTTCTTGAGTAATGTACTGGACAATGATAGTGTCACCAGGTTTTAACTTCTCACCAGGCTTGTGATCTGAAGCAATAACTTGAGAGTCGAGACAATCCTTGTACTTAGGATCAGCGTCTTTGAGCCGTACCTCAATCGGTAAGACCTTTAGACCTCGATTTTCTAATAGCGTGGTCGCTTCAGACAACATTAGCGGAAACTTCTTGGAGCATATATCCGGCATTACAGCCCTGTCATCGGAAATATCAATCTTGTTGCTTGGCTGACGGTCAGCAATTATATCCACGATCACCGGTCCAACTTTCTCTACCGCAAGCGCGGCTAAAGCCATGGCTACGCCGGCCGCTCCTCCGCCTTTAGGCATCTTGCCCACCGACCATACCTCCTCTGAGCATAATAAAAGAGTGCGCCCCAATGAAGAGACGCACCCTTGCAAAAAGTGTATCTCTCCATTGTTGCCACACAATCCCATCCACCCACTAAGGGTATAACGAGTAAAAGAGAAAACACTTGTTGCCAATTATCTTCCCTTAGTATGGTGTGATGGGGTCATTTAATTGTGTGGCATAGTCAGTATAGCATATCTCCGTCCGTATTGGAAGAGAAACTTCAAGTTCCTACGCTAAGGTTGATTTTTGCCAAAAATGCCTCAAAAAGTGCCTTGCTGGCCAGTTGGCCACTTTTTTTCTTCACTTATATATAATTAGTATTTTTTATCACATTAAATGAAAGAAAAAAGTGGGAAAGTGGCCAGAAAACCCGCAAACCCTTGTGCCGCAAGGGTTTCAGCCTGGCCACTTTTATTTCAAAAGTGGGCAAAAAGTGGGCAAATGGCCAGTTTTTTGGCCAAAATAGTTCTCCGTTCCCCGTTTCAGCCTCTAAAAACTGACCAAAAAGTGGGCAGATGGCCAGTTTTCCGTGCAAAAGTGGCCAGCAAAATGACCTTTTTTCAGACCTGCTACTACTTGAAATAGTAGCAGCTCCGGGTACAAAACGGCCAAAATTCTATCCTAGATTAGAGCAATTTCTATCCTAAGTTAGCCTTCTGACCGTCCGTACCCGGCTGCCAAGGGCGCCCCATAACTGCAAAGCTACCTCTATCTCAGCTCCAAAGAACTGCACAGAGCCGCCCAATATCGTCATTCACCCCGGCCTTGTTAGCCTGATCCCATTAAAATATCCGCCGCTGGTAAGGCCGATTTCGAGGTACAGGCGGGGTATAGCGATAGCAGAAAATGTCTTTCCTGCACCGTCTCTGAAGCGCCATGCCATACTTCTTCGGCAGCATCCCGTTGCGTTTAGGCCAGAGTTCGTCGCTCGCTCCCAAGCCGTGAATCATCTCCTCAAGTGCCTGTGCGACCTCAGCCAGCGACTGACCAAAGGCATTCCAAGCATCTGCAATCCTCTGAATGACCGCCAGAGCCTCTTCCTTAGTCACCTATTATCACCTCTCAAATATTCTTTTGGGATTTGGAAAAGCCTGCTTATCTGGTCAAACGCATCATCGATCTTGACCGCCTGGTCCGCCCGAATTTCGATAGTCGGCTCCGGTAACGGCAAATATCCAAGCGCCTCCATCCGCTTATGGTCACAGGTGGATACATAAGGACACGCCCTACACTTCGCCGCGAGTTTGGATAGGCCCAAATCTCATCACCTCCAAACTCTACCAGTCTGCTTATCCACCAGCACGATACGCCCTTCGATCTCGAACCCGGACAATTCGCAAATATCAAAGAGCGCATACAGTAGTTTGTGGAAACGGGCTTCCTCATCCGCAATGTATTTCAGCGCCTTATAAGCCGTTGGATCGGAATAGCCCTCTGCGTTTTTCTTATCGATGCCGGACAAACACTATCACCTCGATCCTTCCTTAAAATATCAATCCCCATTTGGGTCTTCCCAGAGGGTCAGTACCCCGGTGCTCATCGTTTGCCGCAGGTCGATCAGTCTCTGATTTGATGACCCGCAAAACTTCAAGCGGAGATCTTTTTTCGCCTCTACGAAAGGGCCGTCTACCAAAATATCAATCTTGTTCAGCAACGACAATGTGGCGATGCCATCCGCTCCGGATCTTCTGAGCAGCTCTTCCAAGGTAAAACCGCTGTACGCCCAAATCGTCTTTTTGGGGAATCGCTTATGCACCTCGTCCACAAAAGGAAGAAGCGCCTTTTGGTTTTCCGGTTCAAATGGCTCCCCGCCCAAAAGCGTCAGTCCTTCAATGTACCAGGGGGCTAACATGGAGAATATCAATTCCTCTGTACCCTTGGTAAAAGGCTCACCATGCGAAAAATCCCAGGTCTCGGGCTGAAAACAGCCGGGGCAGTGGTGAGTACAGCCAGACACAAACAGCGAAACACGGGCGCCTGGTCCGTTCGCAATGTCACAGTTTTTAATCGCAGAGTAATTCATGCTCCAGTCACCTCACAGATGCATCACTCGTTCGCGAATCTCCTGTGTACGTCCCTGATTCCAGAACTGAGTCCCTATGTAGCCGCAGGTTCGGCGGGCAACATTCACTTTGCTCTGATCCATGTTGCCGCACTGAGGGCACCGCCACACCAGCTTACCGTTTTCCTCCACGATTTCAATTTCGCCATCCCAGCCGCAGACTTGGCAGTAGTCGCTCTTGGTGTTCAGCTCTGCATAGATGATGTTCTCGTAGATGAATTGAATCACACGGAGAACGGCGGTCAGGTTGTCCTGCATGTTGGGAACCTCGACATAGCTGATGGCGCCGCCGGGAGAAAGGGCCTGGAACTCGGACTCGAACTGAAGCTTGTCAAAAGCGTTGATTTCCTCCGTCACATGGACATGGTAGCTGTTGGTGATGTAGTTCTTATCGGTCACACCAGGAATGATACCGAACCGCCGCTGAAGCGACTTGGCAAATTTGTAGGTCGTAGACTCCAGAGGTGTACCATACAGGCTGAAGTCGATATTGCTCTCCGCTTTCCAGGTCTTGCAGGCGTCGTTGAGCCGCGTCATAACCTCCAGAGCAAAGGGTCTGGCCTCCGGATCGGTATGACTCTTTCCAGTCATATACTTGACACACTCGTGAAGGCCAGCGTAGCCAAGGGAGATTGTGGAATATCCATTGAACAGGAGCTTGTCAATGACCTCGCCTTTCTTCAGTCGTGCCAAAGCGCCATGCTGCCACAGAATCGGAGAGACATCCGAAACCGTTCCTTTCAGCCGTTCGTGCCGGCACATCAACGCGCGATGACACAGTTCCAGTCTCTCGCCAAGGATACTCCAGAACTTGTCTTTGTCGCCGCCGGAAGAGAGCGCCACATCCGGGAGATTGATGGTGACAACGCCCTGGTTGAAGCGCCCATAGTATTTGTGCTGACCGGGGACATAGTTTTTCGCATTTGCGATATTCCCTACACCGGCATCGGTGAATCGGTCAGGTGTCAGGAAAGAGCGACAACCCATGCAGGTGTATACATCGCCCTTCAGCTCCAGCATCTTCTTCTCAGAAATATAATCCGGAACCATGCGCCGAGCCGTACACTTAGCGGCCAGCTGGGTCAGATACCAGTAAGGCGTATCCTCCCAGACATTGTCCTCCTCCAGGACATAGATGAGTTTGGGGAATGCGGGAGTGATCCAGACTCCGCTCTCATTCTTGACGCCCTTATAGCGCTGAAGCAGCGTCTCCTCGATGATGAGTGCCAGGTCATGCTTCTCCTGCTCATTGCGGGCCTCGTTTAGATACATATAAACGGTAACAAAGGGCGTTTGACCATTCGTAGTCAGCAGGGTCAGGATTTGATACTGGATGGTCTGCACACCGTTGCGGATTTCCTCACGCAGCTGCTTTTCCGTCAGAATATCAATCTGCTCCTTCGTAATGGCCACCCCAGTGTCCTCCGCATCCAAAGTGAGCTTTTTACGAATCTCTTTCCGGCTGATATCGACGAAAGGCGCCAGATGGGTCAGAGAGATAGACTGACCGCCATACTGATTGGACGCCACCTGGGCAATGATCTGCGTAGCGATGTTGCAGGCGGTAGAGAAACGGTGCGGCTTCTCAATCATGGTTCCACTGATGACCGTGCCATTTTGGAGCATGTCTTCCAGGTTGACCAGATCGCAGTTGTGCATGTGCTGAGCAAAGTAATCGGAATCGTGGAAGTGAATGATGCCCTCTTTGTGGGCCTCGACAATGTCTTGGGGAAGAAGCAGACGCTCCGTAATATCCCGGGACACTTCTCCGGCCATATAATCTCGCTGAGTGGAGTTCACAATGGGGTTTTTATTGGAATTTTCCTGTTTGACCTCTTCATTGCTGCACTCAATCAGGCTGATGATTTTCTCATCCGTGGTATTGGACTGACGGACAAGAGACCGGGTGTAGCGGTAGGTGATGTAGTTCTTCGCTACATCGAAAGCGCCCTGGGCCATGATCTGGTGCTCTACGAGATCCTGAACTTCCTCAACCGATGCGGCGCGGCCCATCCCTTCACAAATCTTGGTCACCGCACCAGCGATTTCCTTGATCTGCGCTTCCGTCATCCGGTTAGCCTCGCTGACGCTTTGGTTCGCCTTTGACACCGCGTTTTCAATCTTTTGCGGGTCAAATTCGACCTCAACGCCGCTCCGTTTGATGATGGTCATGTTGCAACACTCCATTCTGAAATATAGTTTTGCTGGGGTAAAAACAAAAGCGGCGGCACCCCCGAAAGGATACCGCCGTTCATGTTCCTGATAGTTTACCGGACCGTCCCGGTGTTTTGCTGGAAATGCCGGCACTTCAGCTCCACCGGCTCGATCCAGGGAATATCACGAAGTCGAATGGACCGAACAGAATTGTCATCCTTTGTGGGAAGATGGACGCTGACTTCGTCCACAGCATGTTGAGCCGCCAGATACTCCTCCTTATACTGGCATACGTCTCGATGGCTGCATCTGGTGCAGCAGATTTCCTTTACTCCGAACATACGAAAATCCTCCTTATAATAGTTTTTACTAAGCGTTGCCACATCCACGTTCATTTGGCGCAGCACCGTTTGAAGCTCGTCCACCAAATATCTTTGCTCTGAGCGGACTTGCTTTCTGGATACCAGCTGAGCCCATTCGACAACTGAGATAGGCGGCGGAATTATCAATCCGAGTTCACGGGCCATTTGGTCAATGTGTTTTGCCATTTGGTACGTCGGGGCCACAATGACAGCGCCTGTATTTGCGGACACCCAAATCAAATGCGTCGTCTTGCCCGTCCCTCTCCCGGCGATACAGACTGTCATGGCGTTTCTTCTCCTTCAGCAGATTCGATGATGGTCACGGTGCCCTCAAACACTCCGAACTCAGATGATTGTTGGAACGTGTGCGTTTCCGGCTCCTCTCCGTCCTGCATTGGCCTGGTGAGATACCACAAAGAATTATCCTTCCAGGTAATCATCTCCAGTTTTTGACCAGGTTCCAGTTCCAAAGTCATATCGCCGCCAAAGGAGTGAGCAACACCTTGATCACACCCAGTCAGCAGGCATAGTAACAAAATAGTGGACAAGAGCACACCGACATAAATGCGTTTCATGCTTTTTTCTCCTTTTCCGCAAATATCAAGGTTCAATTTCAGCAATGGACTCCACAAAGCAGTTGTAATAGGTATAGCGCTTTCCTTCATAGTCAAAGAGCACATAACCGCCATCGTTACCCTCAATATCAATTTTTCCTGTGTACTGCGCGATGATTTCTCCATCGGCCGTGTAGATCGTTACCGTCCGTTCGAGTCCATTGTCCAAATCACTTTTCTGGTCCGTCAAAGCCCGCTGGCCAGACGCTGTGTTCTGGAAGTACCAACGCATACTGAAGAACAGGCCCATGATCAACAGGATGGCGACCACCACACTGACGATTTTCCCGGGGATATTCTCAATCAATACCGCGCCTCCGATGCCGGCACACAGAATAAGAATTGCGAAAAGAGTAAACACAATCCAACCACCAATAGTCATGCTTTCTTCTCCTCTCAAATATCAAAGGACCTCCGTAAGAATCCGGAAGTCCTTAAACATGCTATCTTCCAAAGTTACCTCAACTGGCTTTCCCACCAGATCGGAAACATAGTTCACCTTTGCGTCTTTGAGGATTTTTGCTAAATGGTCAAGGGATTCCGCAAGATTGCTGTGGCGAGTCCCAATTTCCCAAAAGCAATCGGGCGACATATTTACAGTGTATTTGCCGCCATCCATAACGCCGCTGCCAGACATTGAGAAACCGAGTTGGAGGCCCAGTTGAAATGGATAGTCTCTCATACTGCCGAATTCAGCGAAGTCGATTTTTCCCAGTCTTTTCTCAAGCATTTTTGTTCTCCTCTCCAACAAGTTTCTGATAGAGCTCCATAGCCTTCGCCCCCCCCCCTGAAATGCGTTGACGATTTTAACCTGATCGCCAGGCGTTTTCCGGCCAACGATGAGCACCGCAACGTCCGTACCATGGGAATTGTCAAAACTGACAAGCAGAGTATCAGGATTATTCAAAGAACCCACCTCACAAAATCGAAAAGTAGTTTGATAAGAAACAGCAGTCCGAGGATGGCCAAAATCCCAATAGCGTTGAACAGGAAATGCAAAATATCATCCCATCCGCGCTTCATTTCTTATCCACCCGCTTCGCCTTTCTCTCCTCGTACTCGGCCTTCTCAATGGGGATGAGCCCATTACCGCCTTCCTTAAAGTAACGGTTCAGTTCGATCCGCTTGTCGTCAGGTGTGAGAATATAAAGGTAGGCGATGGTATCGAAGTCGCCGTTCTTGGGGTCTACCAGGAATTCCTCTGAGTAGACGCGATACTTCTTGGTAGAGGGCAGATAGGGCATTGTGATGGGGAAGAGCTTGTCGATGAGACGGGTCATCAGGCCGTTCGTAAACGCCACATCAGGGGAGTTAATATTGATGCCACAAACCCGCTCGACATCCGAATAGGTAATAGTACCATCTTCATTCACTTTCTTGAACAGGGAAGACATACGGGCGCACTGGTAATCCCGATGCCCTGCCTTCAGGTCACCATCAGAGGTGATGTCGTTCCAAATATCCGGAGTGTCTTCGATGGGAGTCAGGCACTTACCATCGATCAGGCGGTTGAGAATGCTCTTGGTAATCTGGATACTGAACCCGGAGTGCCCATCCTGCATCAGACTGCGATAGGCCCTCAGTGCGCTTTCGTAGCAGGCCACGCCATAGTCCCAGTCATCCGTACCCTCCGAAGCCTCCCGCTCACTCTGGCAGGCAAGGGCAATCTCACGAGCCGCCCAGTCGTCTTCCTCCTCGGCCATGTAGACTGCCCGGTCATCCCAATACTCATTGGCAAATATCTTTCTGGTATCACCGCCAAAGGCCTTGATAATCTCAGGCAGGTTCGCATTGACAGCATCCAGGCGGATGCCCTGCTCCTTGCAGAAGTTCACCGCATCATCCAGGGGCTTATCCCGCCGGTTTGTCCAGAGGATGACCTTGGCACCATTGGCTTGCTCCTGCTTGAGCTTGGAAATGGTTTTGTTGATCGGGTCGCCGACCTCGGGGAACTTGTTCGTAGCCAGGCAGCCGTCAAAGTCCACCGCGATGATCTTCGGCCGGGCCTCCTTGTTCTCCGTAGTCTCAACTGCTTTTACATTCATCTCATCCATATGTTTTTTCTCCTTTTCAAAAATATCAAGATGTTTTACAGTCCACGAAGTTTGTTAATGGCTCTTTGTGCTGCTCCATTTCCGTTATCCCGATCGTAGAGCCATTCTTCAAAGCTGTCGTCATTGCTCAGATCCACCTTCATGACGCGACCTTTGAGGTAATCGAAGTGAGTGCTCGTTTTCAAAAGATCCTCAGCCTCCTCCTCAGTCATCGGAGCAGGATCGAAATGCAGAAACCCCAACCCTTGCGGCTTAGAATCGTTATAAAGTGCTGCCAGAACAGCGGACTTTTTAGACCTTTTGTATCAACCATAGCGTTTTTTCTCCTTTTCAAAAATATCAATCTGTAATAGTGAGTTCGCTGAGCGAAACTGTTGCCAGTGTGCCGTCCGGTCGCTTGATAACCGCCTTGTTTGCGAAGAGCCCAACACCGAGCTGTAAAATATCGACTTCTTCACGTCGCAATCGCTCGCACTCGGCACAGCTTTCAGGGGTCATCCAATCCATGTCGATGCAAGGGGCACAACTAACTGGTCTTTTATAAATTCCTTTCATGCCGCTCCTTTCCAGAAAATATAAATGCCCCGAACTGCTGTTACACAATTCGAGGCATTCTGAGATTTCCGTATTCGTTTTAGTCCGATGCTTTGAAGTTGTAGACGGGGCGGATGCGTTCTACGATGATTGCAGTGGGGCCGATTTGGGAAACGATCTCTTCTATGCTCTTGTAGGCCATTGGGGACTCATCCAGCGTATCGGGCACCACACAAGTCGTGTAGATACCCTTCATCTCATTCTGGAACTCCTCCATGGAAAGCGTATTGAGCGCTGCTCGACGGCTCATCAGGCGTCCAGCTCCGTGCGGAGCAGAGCAGTTCCACTCTTCATCCCCAGTGCCAATGCAGATCAAGCTGCCGTCCCGCATGTTGATGGGGATGAGCAGCTTTTCTCCCTTCTTGGCAGAAACAGAGCCTTTCCGGAGAATCATGGCATCCGTATCAATATAGTTGTGGATGGTGGTGAAAATATCCACAGCCGTAAGACCCATGCCCTCCAAAATGACATCCACCATGGCTTTGCGATTGAGCACAGCGAATTGCTGCGTCAACTTCATATCGTGGATATAGTCATCGAACAGCTTACCCTTCACATAGGCGAGGTCTTTCGGAATATCCAGCTCGTGCTCCTTCTTCAGAGCCGTGATGGTCTTCTGGATCTCCTGAACCCGTCCTTCGGCTTTGAGTTTTGCGATGGCTTCCTGAATTTGATGCTTGGCTTCACCCCAAAGTGCCCGGCGTCCTTCATTCTGATAGTAGTCAGCCACTTCGGTTCCGAGATGCCGGCTTCCGGAGTGAACGACCAGGAACAGTCGTCCGTCCCCGGCTTGGTCTACCTCAATAAAGTGGTTACCGCCGCCCAAAGAGCCGATGCTGTGAACCGCCCGGTCAAGGTTGACCTGATCGGTGCACCTGAGCTGGGTCAAGTCGATTTCCGAATTGAGGGAGTGGGGAATATCACGGATTTCACGGCCATAGGGGATCTTCGCCCGGATCAGCGCGTCCAGCTTGGCGAAGTCGATTTCACGCTCGGCCAATTCCACCGTTTCCATGCCGCAGCCAATGTCCACACCTACCATACCGGGAACGATTTTATCCTGGATGGTCATAGTGGTGCCAATGGTACAGCCTTTTCCGGCGTGCACATCAGGCATGATACGGATTTTACAGCCCGCAAACTCGGGCCGGTCGCACACTGCCTGAATCTGCTCCCGAGCCGCTCCTTCCAGCTCATTGGTATAGCAGACAGCAGTGTTGTATTGTCCTTGAATGGTTATCACGGTTTTCTCCTTTCCTGCAAAGTCATAAAATATCAATCCTCCACAATTTCAAAGTTCTCTGGAGGATACAGATAATCTTCGCCGCTATCGTCGACCAGCCTATACCAGCCCTTTTCCACACCAAGAACGGTATAGACTTTGTCGTGCGTAAGCACTAAGAACTCGGTGTTGCCTTTCCAGCGTACTTTCATGTCAGTCCTCCCATTTCTTAATTTTGAATTTGTACTTACCGACCGAGGGCTCTTGGAACCAATGGACTTCTGCATCGATTTCCTCACCATGATAGTCAATAGTTCCTATGCCTTTACAATGCTGCCACTCATCAGGTTCTCCACCGATTTGCTCAGATAAACCTTCTACGACTTCGGCATTTAGTGGTTTACCGGCACCTTTTCCAGCAAAGACTTGTGCGTCTCGGATGCGAGTTCCTTCTGAAAAGTGAAAATATTCTCCGGATTCTGGGTCCAGCACATCATAGTTTTTACTTTTGGCTCCGACGCTTTTTCCAATCTGTATGTCCGCTATTGTATCAGATTTTTCGCTTTTATCAAGCGGATACGGCGGCCCATTGCGAACACCCCATTTTTGTCCTTTAATGCCGTGATGAGCCAGGACGTTGAAACCCAGCCGACCGCGGAGCTCCCAGAGAATATCTTCTACAATCTGCCGGGTTTTGGGGTGAAGTTTGATATAGTCTTTGTGGTCATCATACCAGGAGAAGATCTCACTCAGGTCACCTTTCTCCCAGCTGAAGGCCCACCAGTCGCAGATCATCTCAATAATATAATTGTAAGGCATCTCCAACAGGACTTCACCTTCACCGGGGTCGTCGTTGATGAGAACCCAATGCTGCCAATGGTGAGGATTGCGGTGAATGTGGAGCAGCCAGGCTCGATTGAACGCCTCCACAACAGCGTGGGAACGATTGCCTCCGTAGAAATAGGCGTCATAAGCCTCGTATTCGTCCGGGTTTGACTTAGAGGCATCGTGCTCAAACTCGGTCTGCCAGGCGCTGTCCGGCCTCCCCTCGAAGAGCCACGGCATATTGGTTCGGAGCCAATCATAACCACGCTTTACATTGGCCTTGTGATCCCGTAAATATTGATCGTACTCATAACTCATGTGCGGCCACCTCAGTTCTTGATGCCAAGTTTCATCTTAGCCTGCTTGAGGGTGAGGCCGACAAAGCTCCCCGGCTGAAGGCTGATGGGAGTCTTAGAACGAGAAACGGCCTCTCCATAATCCAGAACACCTTGTGTTCCGTCATCATAGAGAAGCCGCATCCGGTCGCCCAAAATATCATTCTGGACCATCTTAATTCTCTTTTGTGCCATATCGGCCCTCCTTAATCATTTGTGCTCTCATAGCACACGGGTTTGTGCGAGTTCAAGTTTACCGGATACTCCAGACACTCGTTGCAAGGCGGTTCGTTCTCTGGTAATTTTTCATGCTTACAGGTTTTGCAATACTTATCGAAATAGACAAACAAATCGTTATCTCTAATAGGCATGACTGCGTACCTCAAATATCATTGATACTGCGGTGCTGACTATGCTCAGGGTCGAATCCGTCAGGATATCGCGCCTTGAGCTTGTCCACGTTCATCTGGAAGATAGTTTCCAGGTCATACCCGATAGCGTCAGCGCTGATTGCCAGATACCAAGCAATGTCGCCGAGTTCCTTGGCCAGGTGCTCCCGGTCGAACTCGTGGCCCTGGAAGAAATGCTTCTTCAAAATATCAATGGTCTCACCAGCCTCTCCATTGAGGCCCATGAGACCATTCAAAATTCTGGGGTACTGCTTGGACATACCACTCTCGGTCCGAAGAGCGGCCTGCTGGTATTCGTTAATGGTCATCTGCTGTATTCTCCTTCTCTATGAAATAGATTTCATCGCCATGCTTGACCTTTTCAAATCCATCTGGAAAGGCTCCGCTATGGACAGCATGTGAAATATCAGTGGTATGCCGGCAATCGGGATAGTGACATCGGTCGCCGCATTGTTTGCAATCACACAGGTAGAGCACGGCCTTGGGTTTGACTTTTGCCATAAAGGCCCTCCTACGATTCGATGATTTTGAGAAAATCGGGTTTTGCTTTTTTCTTGATTGTCTCCCATAGGGGCTCCGAAGCCAGCTCATGGGTCCAAACCGGCCGCCCAAGAAGTTTTTCAATGTACTTGTGAACCTCAGAGAAGTCGCACATCAGAATGCCAGTGTATGCCGACAGGACCACTTTTTCATGGAGTGTCATCTTTGCATTCCTCCTTTTTCCGGGCTAACCCGTGAAATATCAATATAGTTTGGACAGCGTAGAGGTATCCCCATCCGTTTTGCAATCGTTTCATACATGAGCAGGGTTGGCTTCAGCGAGCAAACATTGATGTGGATACAGGTTAAGCATCGTATTCCTGGAATGTCCATGCTCAACCC
>OJPN01001461.1_pt1 | contig 16748 bp, 12 predicted proteins | sample 1598511 | NCBI WGS metagenome assembly OJPN01 (sample SAMN03922485, study PRJEB24848) | human gut metagenome | isolation source: stool sample | host: Homo sapiens | place: Germany | collected 2011-05
TAATAATACCGATAAAGAGGCTGATAAGATGAGAGATCATCTTTCTAAGGTATCTCCCAAATGGTCTAACTATACTGCTGGTATGGATGGCTTGGTAAACAAAATGATAGTCCAATTGATGATTAGTGGAGCTATCTCAGTAGAAGCCGTACCAAATGAAAAGCTTGAGGGTTTAGCTACTATATTATTCCTCAAACCAGACAGGATAGTATTCAAAAGGGAGAATAACGGAGTTTATAGCCCATATCAGAGGAACACTCTTTGGAATGGCTCAAATAAGCAAGATTATATCAAACTTAATACAGAGACCTATTGTTATGTGGGTATGTATAATGATACCGATGAACCTTACGGAATACCTCCTTTTATGGCATCATTGGACTCATTAAAGGGTCAGCATGATATGAAAACCAATTTTAAACATATCATGGAAATCTGTGGTATGGTTGGTTTTCTAGAGGCTTTGATGGAAAAACCACAACAGAAACCTAATGAAAATGTAGAAGCTTACACTAGAAGATTAAATAGGGAGCTAATACGTTTGAAACAGAATGTAAGGGAAGGTATGAAGGATGGAGTAGTAACTGGTTACATTGATGACCACCAGTTTAAACTTAACTCTACTTCAAAAGAGATGAGCAATATTGATAAACCCTGGAATATGAACCAGCAATCAGTTGCTAATGGTTTGGGAGTAAATGGCAACCTAATTGGAGTACAAGCTTCCATTGGAGAAGGAGCAACTGGTATTATGCTTTCTAAGCTTATAAGTCAGCTGAAGAATATCCAAATGATAGTTTCTTATGTTCTTAAGTTTATTTATGAACTAGAACTACGTCTGGCTGGCTTTGATTGTAAGGGAATATCCATTACTTGGGGATCATCCACTATCTCTGATGAGGTTAAAATCCAACAGGGTAGACAGTATAAGATTCAGAACCTTGACTTACTTTACAAGGCAGGTATCATTTCTCAATATCAATATGCTTGGGAAATGGGTTATGATTCCCCTTCAGAAGAAGAACCAAGAGTTTCATTGGAAGACCAATTTGCTAAGGGAGGTAATTCAGACCCACAAGAGGGTACTAAGAAGAAACAGAGACAGGACGATAAGAATCAATCCGCTCGTAGATCAAGAGATAAAAATAACCCGGCTCCTTCACGAGGAGATCAAAATACTAAATCAAGATGAGTAAACCGATTACTAAAAAGAACAGAGAACATTTGGATTCTTTAGTGATAGGTAGTGGTCATACTATAATGGCTGGGTATATCCCAACATCCATAGAACCACAAACCTTCTCGGAGAATTTTTATAAATGGGCTCAAACTTCTAAGGAGTCAGTCAGTCAATTTGGTTTTTGGGGAGGAGAAATAGATTATAATACCTATTATCCTGACTTGAAGCCAGAAGAACTTACTCCTAAAGATGAGGAGTTTATAGAACCAATGTTCAGATTATTATCTGCAACTATTGTGTCTAAGAACTGGAACCCTACCGATTTTGGTCAAAATGGAGTATTAAAAGCTTCTATGAGAATGCTCTTAGGACAAACAGTAAACTGTGACCATGAGACTAATATTGGTAATGCTATTGGAGCTGTATCACAAGTTATCTGGCAAGATGAATACAAGGATGGTTCTTTTGTTATTCCTGCAGGTATTAATGGTATATTAAAGATTGATGGTAAAGCAAATCCGAGAATTGCTAGAGGCATTCTTATGGATCCCCCCTCTATCCATTCTAATTCAGTAACAGTACAGTTTAAGTGGGATAAATCTCACCCAAATATGGAAGATGATGAATTCTACCAGAAATTGGGTACCTATGATTCTAAGGGAGTTATGGTACGAAGAATCGTTACTGAAGTAGTAAGATACTTAGAAACCTCTTTGGTATCTCATGGAGCTGATGCTTTTGCTCAGAAGATTGGGGATGATGGTAAAATCATTAATCCCAATTTTGCTAAGAGAACTTGGGCTTCATACGAAGAATATAGGGATGATAAGTCTAAACAGTATTTCTTCTATGATACGAAAACTGATCTAGCTTTGTTCAGTGAAAATAACGATACTTCCCAATCTTATGATGATAATCAAGGAAATCAAAATCCTAATAATAAAGATATGAATGAACTACAAAAATTTTTAGAAAGAATCTTTGGTAAAGATTGCCTTACTCTTGCCGAAGGTACAGAGATGAACGAGGAAACTGCATTTGCAGCCATTCAGGAATTGGTTAATTCTCGTAACACTCTTCAGACTACTGTGGATAACTTAACTACAGAAAAAACTTCTCTTACAGAACAGGTTACTAATCTGAATGCAGAAGTTGCAAATCTGAAGGAAATGGCTCAGGTAGGTAAAAACCACATTGCATCTCTCCGTGAAAATGCTGTTGCAACCTATAAAAAACTTATGGGTAACAAAGCTGATGAAACTATCGTTACAATGTTGAATGCCGAAACTACCGGCATGGTAACTTTGATCTCTCTTACTAAAGATTACCAAGCTCGATTGGAAGAAAAATTCCCAATGACCTGTGCTAAATGCGGTTCTCACGATGTAAGCCGTGCTTCTTCTGCAACTGAGGCAGAGGATAAATCCAATAACAAAGCTACTGCTCAGAATTCCGAAAAGAGTACTGAAGAGATTCTGAAAGGTATCTATTCAAACAAATTAAAATAATCTCTAAAATAAGAAGAATATGAATACACATCCTACTACTAAGCTGGTAAATCAGGATCAACCGATGACTCTGTTTGGTGAAAAAACTCCCAGAGCGGTGATCTATAAGAGCGAATCTCACAAGTTGCATCAGGCTTTCTGTGTAAAAGAAAACAAAGTTATTCATCAGGGTATGCCGGTAGCTTTGGATACCGATGGTAATATCGAACCTTATATCCCGGGTGGAGATGGCAGCCAGGTTTATCTGGGTATAGCTGTAACTGACAACATTAACCCTGCTTATCAGGCTCAAAGAAATTTCCCCGTAGAAGTAACTGTAGCTGTAGAAGCTTTCATGGTTGTAAACTGGGTAGCTAAAGAGGCTATGGAATGTGGTTATGTAAAACCCACAGATACCCTGTTGATTGACCGTTTCATCACTGCTGAAACTTCAGCCGATGAAACAAAATTCATTAGCATCGTACCGGCTGATGAAGCTAATGATATTATTCAAGTATTGGTACGCTAATCATTAACTGAACATTAAAAGAACAATGAATACAGAATTTGCACAATTGAAAATGGAAGACCTTAGAAAGGAACTTCCGGAAATGGTAAGAAGTTTGGAAGCATACCGTCAGGGTTCCAACAACACATTGCCTATTGAAGTTACTCTGGAAGAACTGGTACAGGGTAAATATGGTGTATCACAGGATGCCTTCTTTGAAAAGTTGGGCATTAATCCGAAGATTGATACAATGCAGAACATCTTCACTATGCCGCAACAGAATATCCGTTGGATTGTACCGGAAATCATCCGTGCTGCTATTACAACAGGTATGCGCCAGGCACCTTTCTACCCGAACATCATTGCTTCAGACCAATCAATTAATGGTTTGCAGGTAACTATGCCGATGGTAAATATGTCGGATGCTGCTCCCGCTAAGGTAAATGAAGCAGAAACAATTCCTTTGGGAGATGTAAGCTTCGGACAGAAATCAGTTTCTCTGTTCAAAATCGGTAAAGGATTTAAACTTACTGACGAAGTTAAAAACTACGTTTCAATCGATGTATTGGGAATCTATCTCCGTGACTTTGGTATTCAGTTGGGTTATGCTATGGATACTTTGGCAATGGATGTTTTGATGAACGGTAACAAAGCTGATGGTTCTGAATCTGCTCCGGTTATTGGTGTATATGAAACAACCAACGGTATTACTTATAAAGACTTGTTGCATATCTGGGTTCGTGCTGCTCGTATGGGCCGTAACTTTACTACTATGATTGGTGGTGAAGACCAGGCTATCGAGATGTTGAACTTGCCTGAATTTAAAGAACGTCACTCAGGAACTACAGAAGCTACACTGAATATCAAGTCTCCGGTTCCCAACAAGGCTGACTTCTATATTCACCCGGGAACTCCCGATCAGCAGTTGTTGATGGTAGATACCAGTGCTGCCTTGATTAAGCTTACTGCTAAACAGTTGATGCTTGAATCAGAAAGAATCGTATCTAATCAGACTGAAGCTGTATATGCTTCTCTGACTACAGGTTTCTCTAAGATGTACCAGGATGCTGTTCTTCTGTTGGCAGCTAACAAGAAATTCTCTGAAGCTGGATTCCCGAGCTTCATGAACATTGACCCATACCTATTGGTTAACTTAGAATAATATCCGGGATTTCTTCATTGTATTTTTGTCTAATTTCTCCCCGAACAGTTTCAATCCATTCTGTTCGGGATTTTATATTATAACCTAAAATAAAAGATTATTATGGCTACTACTTATATTGTAACAGTTGGAACTAATGCCTACAGTTTTAACGACCAGGTAACAGGTATTTCAATTGCAAAAGGCGAAGAGAGAGAACTTACTGCCCGTCAGTACAGAACAAAACGTATTCAGAAAGCTTTAGTTTCTGGCCACTTGGTTTTAGTTCCGGATAAGAACAAAACTGCCAAGTATACTGCTGAGGATATCGAAAAGCTTGACAAGAAGCTAGCTGCTCAGTTTGCAAAGGGTATGGAAATCAGTAAGATTGCCAAAGCTTATTCACTTGAAGAAGCTAAGCTGATTGCTAAGAAACATGAAATCGAAGCTGATCCGAAAGATACCGTAAAAGATATCCTTGAAGTTTTACTTGAAGATTTCGAAGAAAACAAAGAATAAACAAACGAATATAAATGAAAAAGAATCTAGACTTCACATATGTAACATCAGGTCTGGAAGTTTCATTTAGAGTATTAACCAAAGTCCCGGCCAAATCTATTTTTGACTGGGACTTTGGCGATGATAAGGGAGAGGTTTTCAATGGTGGAAGACATCAATCTTACTCTTATGAGAAGTCTGGATTTTATGATGTAACACTACATGTCACTAATTCTGATGGATTAGATTTGACTTGTACTCGAACCGTAGTTGTATGTAATTATGGGCATACTACTCTTCAGGATACCATCTACAATTTAATAGATAGGTATATTCCCAAAGAATTGCATGAGAGTATGACCATAGAAGATAAAACTGCATACATAACTAAATGGCAATTATATATCTTCCCACTAGTAAACCATGTTATACCACCAGATAAATATAATGATGAATTATGGTATGAAGGACTAGAAAACCAATTAATTATGGAATTGGCTGTATGGGATTATCTCAATATACAAATACAAAATATACTGTTGGTTGCAGGAAATAGTTTTAGAGAAATTATCTCCACTGAATCTCATGGACCAGACCAAGATGGTGATTCACCTGGAGAACATGCTAGAGGAGATAGGATAAAGCAAATTACTACAGGTCCTACCGAGGTACAGTATTATGATAAGATATCCGAAAGTATATCTAGCTTATGGAGTACTTATTCAAAGATGATTCAACCTGGAGGGTATATGGATGAACTAAGAAAGAATCTATGTATGCTGGCATCTAGGTTAGAGATATACTTACCATTCTGTGATCAAATTGAACGGTTAGTAGTACCAAAAGTAGTAAATCATCGAAAACCAACTCCTTTGGGAGGACCTAATCCAACAGCCCCTCTCAATAAAGCAAGTAAACCTTCGTTAACCATAATAGATAAGAAATCATGACAAAAGAACCTTGGAGAATGGTTAAGAACCATTCTTGGAATAGGTATAAAAAGATTATCACTGATTTCTTAGATTGGGATGCTGGAAGACAAACAATTACTTGGGCTAAACATGTTAATCAATATCTAAATCATGCTGAGGATGATAGCCCAAGATATTATAATATTCCCATAGAAGCTTTATGCTATTACAATGCTTTTAGGAATTGGCCTATTAATAAGGCTACTGTTTCTGGAGAATTAGATGATGAGAACCTTTCTATACTTATTTCAAAGAATTACATAGAACAAATCGGATATCTCAATCAGGAAGGTTATTGGAACTTTAACTGGTCCGAGGATAGATTTGTTATCAATGGGATAGTATATAAGCCTTCTGGAGATACTCAAGTATCTCAGGCTAAAGATGAAGCTTTGGTATTCTTGGTAATCCTCAAAAGGGATAGAGATACTAAAATCAAATTCGTAGAACAAAATCCATAAAGATATGAAAATGTTAATGTTACGTTTCACCAAGCTTAACAATGTAGAAGGCGATTGGTGGGACAGTAATCTTATAATCTTGAATGGACCTTCTGGAGTTCACATAGAAATGCCTGGTACTGGTAATTCGGCTACTACCATGCAATCTATGACTGGTATGAAGTTCGTATCAAATTACCAAGATTACTTTGGAGAGGTATGGGATAAAGATATACCTCATATAGGCTTTGGCCAAGTTATTAAGTTCAGAGTTAGGAAATTACCTGATTATGCCGTAGTAGTTGGGGATATAGAGGATGGAGGAGATGTTGACCCAGATAATCCAGATGATATCCCAAATGCTTTTGCTGGTAAAGAAAAAGAGTACTTCCGTGGTAATAACTCAGAACTGTTATTGGGAAAGAATAAAGTAACACCTTAAAATATATACATATGTACGTTAGTAAATACTACACTTGCGAAGAGATTGACCAACGGCTATTACAGGGTTATTATGATGACTCTTTGGCTCATGGTTTTGTTGGAACTCTTAAAGAGTTCTGGGCATTCTTCTTATCAATTGCAAACAAGGTAGATAAGAAAGAAGGTTGGGATTTGTCAGAAAATAACTTCTCTGATGAATTGCTAGAAAAACTGAATGGAATTGAGGAACATGCTAACTACGTTACTAAAGTTTCTCAACTAGAAAACGATTTGAAATATCAGACTCAAGAACAAGTTGAGAAATATATACATGACTTAGTAGATGGTGCTGATGATGCTTTGGATACATTAAAGGAATTAGCTGAAGCATTAAACAATGACCCGAACTTTGCTACCAATATCACTAACCGATTAACTGAATTACGTACTCAATTAGAAGCTGAGGTAACTAGAGCTAAGAACCGTGAAAACGAATTAGCTTCTCAGATTAAGATTGTGAACGATAACTTGGTTAACTCGGTTAATACGTTGAATGCAACTATCATTAAAGTAGTACAAGATATTACTAGGATGATAGAAGCAATCAATGCTCGTATTCAAAAGGTAGAAGACCGGGTTGGTGATTTGGAAGTAGAAACTGACAATAACTTAACTGAAGCTAAAGAATATGCTAAGGAATTGGTAGATAAGGAAGCTGCTGAACGTAGAGCTGCTGATGAGAAACTGACCGAGGCTGTTCATAAGGTACAGTTAGACCATACTAGGGATATTGCCGACTTAAATAATAAGATTCTAACCGAGGCTTCAGAAAGAGCAAATGCAGATGTAGCATTAGAATCTAAACTGAACACCGAAATCAGTGATCGTAAAACTGCAGACCAAGAACTTGAATCCAAGATTAATGCTGAAGCTGCAGCTCGTACTGCTCAGGATGAAGTATTACACCAACAGATTGTAAAGGAAACTTCTGACCGTCAGAATGCAGATAATGGTTTACAGCAGAACATTACTCAAGAAGCTCAGAACCGTCAGAATGCAGATACTGTACTTCAGAACAATATTGATAACGAGAAAGAAACTCGAATTGCTCAAGATGAAATCCTTGACCATAAGATTGAGGATTTGAAAACTCAGGCCGGTACAGATAAAACCGAATTGCTTGAAAAACTAGAGCAAGAAAAACAAGAACGTATTGCTGCCGATAAAGACTTAGATAATCGTAAGGTAGATAAAAGAGAAGGCTATTCTCTTACTAAAAACGACTTTACCGATATTCTCAAGGCTAAATTGGATGGCATTGAAGAACATGCTAATTATATCACAAAAGTATCTCAGCTTATTAATGATGCTGGTTATCAAACTGAAGCAGATCTTCAGGCAGCTATTGAAAAGATTATTGGGGAAGCTCCAGAGGTTCTTGATACTTTGAAGGAGATTGCAGATGCTTTGGGTAATGACCCAAACTTTGCAACTACAATTACCAAGAAATTGGCAGCTATTACCGAACAATTGAATCAGGAAATTACTAATCGTACAGAGGCTGATGCCCAGGTACAGGCTAATGTAGATAAGGAAGTTACTGAACGTAAAGAAGCCGATACCGCTCTTGAAGCTAAACTAAAAGAATATGTTGATAACGAGGTAGATAAGATTACTGGTAACACTGATGGTATTCAAGCTAGTCTGAATAAGGAAATCCAAGACAGAAAAGATGCCGATGCTGCATTACAAGCTGCTATCACTAAGGAAGAAACGGATCGTAAGGCTGCTGATGCTGCATTAGATACTCGAGTAACTGCTAATGCTACCAAGATACAAGAATTGGCTTTATCTATTCATGATGCGGTAAATACCGTTAAAAATGAACTTCAGGCTAAGATAGATGCTTTGCAAACAGAAGTAAATACTAACAAGGCAAATATCCAACGTAATACTGACAGATTAAATGACCAGATTACTAAGGAAGCTGAAGATTATGCTGAATTAAAAGGCATGGTTAATGCAGAAGCTGAAGCAAGAGCCAATGCTGATACTAATCTTAAGTCTCAGGTAGATAAGGTAAATATCGACTTGAACACTGAGGTTTCAAAGAGAGAAGCTGGTGATACTGTTTTACAGCAGAATATCGATAAGGAGATCTCTGATAGAACTGCAGCAGATACTTTATTAGATAATAAGTTCACTGGCTTGATAAATACTGAATCTACTGCCCGGGCAAATGAAGATGAGAAAATCAATGCTCGAATCGACCAGGAGATTAAAGATCGTAAGGCAGGTGATGATGCTTTAAGCACCAGAATAGATAGCCTCAATAGTGGAGTAACCGGTTCTTTAGATGAGCTCAGGGAGAAAGTAACTAATAACACTACTGCTATTCAAACCGAAGTAGAAAGAGCTAAGGCTGCTGAACAAGCTCTTAAGGATTCTCTGACTACAGCTATGGAAAATCACAAAGATGATTTGGTAGCTATATCTAAAGATATCAATGATGAGGCTCAAAGTAGACTACAAGAAGATACCAAGCTTCAGAATAATATTGATACCGAAACCCTTAATCGTACTCAGGCAGACACTCTGTTAGAGAATAAGATTACTCAGGAAGTATCAGATAGAGTTCAGGCTGTTGAAAACTTGAATGACCGAAAGGTTGATAAAGTAGATGGCAAAGAGCTTTCTTCAAATGACTTTACCGACTTATTAAAAGCTAAGTTAGATAATATCCAGGAATTTGCTAACTACATTACTAAGGTATCTCAGTTGGAAAACGATTCTAACTATCAGAATGCCGAACAAGTAGAAGCTGCAATCCAAAAGGTTATTGGTTCTGCTCCTGGAGTATTAGATACACTAGAAGAGATTGCAAAAGCATTGGGAGATGATCCTAACTTTGCAACTACAATTACTAATAAGCTGACTGAACTTAAAGGTATTATAGATAAGGAAATCTCCGATAGAACTGCAGCTGATGAACAAGTTACTCAGAAGTTTACTGAATTAAGTACTACTCTTAATGCTACAGTAAGTGAACTGAGAACTTTCGTAACAGAAACTCGTTCTGAATTATTAACAAAGGCTCAGGCTCAGGATGAATTAATTGCTAAGAATACTGCTAATATTCAACGTAACTTAGAATTAATTCAGGGATTACAAAGTAATCAGAATACTGGTTATCTTGAAATCAAGGAACTGTTGAATACAGAGATTGAGGCTAGAAAGGCTGAGGATATTCGTATTGAAGCTAAAGTAGATAAGAATACTCAGGACCTTACTACAGAACGTAATGAGCGTATTGCTGCAGATAAAGTTCTCCAGGATAATATTGATGCTGAAGAGGCTGCAAGAATTGCTGCTGATAATGCTCTGGGTAAACGTATAGATAAAGAAATCGAAGATAGAAAAGCAGCTGATACCGCTCTTGAGAATAAATTTAATGGTATCACTAATGGTTTAGATGAACGTCTCCAGAAAGAAGAAGCAACTTCAAATGCTTTACCCTTAACTATGGTTACGGAAATTGATCCGAACTTGGTTATCAACGGTACTTCTGCTGAAGTAAACTTTAAGAGTTCTGTAAAAGGAGAAGGTAATCTCTATGGAGAACCTATGCCTCGTAAGTTTGCTATCCCTGCTTCTACAGATGCTAAAGCAGGTCTTCAGTCGGCAGCCGATAAGAAGAGATGGAATTCTATGCCCAATGATTATATCACTGGAGCTAGCTATACTCCTAAGGCTGATGTAGTTACTACTAATATAAGTAGAAGTACATATAACTCTGACAAAGGTATACAGAAATCTAATGATTTTACTGTAGATATACCTGCTTCTACTGCTGAGAAAGCAGGTGTACAAACTGCAGCAGATAAGAAGTTATTTAACTCTATTCCTCAGACTGTAGTAGTTGGAGAAGGAGCAACTTCAGATGCTAATAAAGTTACAGTATCAGTAAACAGAAAAACTGTAAACGAAGGAATATATAAAGATAATAATACTACTTTTGATTTACCAGTAGCTTCAATTACTAAAGCTGGTACTATGACTGCTGCTGATAAGGTTAAGTTGGATGAAACTTTACCCCAGCAGATTGCTAAGGAAATCCAAGACAGAAAAGATGCCATTGAAGCCTTGAAGAATTCTTCCGAAGCTTCCCTTGCTCAAGAAATCGAGGATAGAAAAGCAGCTGACCAGGCATTAGACACCAAATTTACTCAAGCTATCAAAGAAGAGGCAGATGCTCGTGCTGAATACGACCAGGTTCAGATGCAAAAGATTCAGGAAGAAGAAGAAGCCAGAGCTGCTGCAGATACTGCTCTTGAGAATAAGTTACAAACTAATATCAATAACTTAGAAAAGAAGCATGATGATTTCGTAGCAACTAAGGGTAAGGCTAATGGATTTGCTTCTTTGGATGGTAATGGATTAGTACCCTCTAGTCAATTGCCTTCTTATGTTGATGATGTTATCGAAGTTTATGCTACTTATGATGTCAGTGAAACTGGAAAGCTGAGCAATATTAAATTATATTCTGACCCAGATCATGCTAATCCTATTACTGGGGAATCAGGTAAGATATATTTGAATATTACCCAGGATGAACCCTCTTATCAATTCCGTTGGTCAGGTACTCAGTTTGTAGATAGTAATACTTCTTCACTGATACTTGGAGAAGTTACTGGTACTGCTTATGATGGAGGTAAGGGTAAAGCTTTAGCTGATTGGAGAAAATCTCTGAATAATCATCTAAAGTTTTATTCTCACATCAAGGATAACGGAGCTTGGACTAGAAATGCTACTGAAGTTAGATTAAATTTCGATTGTTCAGATTTTAGTAATACTGCAAGTGTAAATACTTATAATCAACCTATCCCAGCTGCTACCAAAGATTTAGCAGGTGTACAAACTGCAGCAGATAAGAAACTGTTTGATTCTATCCCGGGTACTATTATAACTTCTGGTAAAGGAGTAGTTCAGGATACGGATAAAGTTTGGGTACAGATTAGTAAATCTACTAAAGCTGATGGAGTATATGGTGAAGCTACTACACAGACATTAGAAATTTTAGCTGCTAATGCTAATCGAGCTGGAGTATTGACTCGGGAGATGTTCAATAAACTTAACTCTGGTCTGAATGGAGATATTACCAATGCTTTGAATGAAGCTAAGGCTTATACTGATGCTGCTAAAACTGCATTAGAGAAATTAATCCAGGATTCTGACAAAGTAATTAAGAAAAGCTTAGATGCTCATATTGGCAATAAGAGTAACCCTCACAATGTAACCAAAGCTCAGATAGGTTTAGGTAATGTACAGAACTTAGCTCCAGCAGATATGCCAGTATCTACTGCTCAAGCTACTGCTATTGCAGATGCTAAGGCCGCAGGTACAAAAGCTCAGACCGACTTAAATGCCCATGCAAACAGAAGAGATAATCCTCATAATGTAACTAGAGCTCAATTAGGATTGGCTACTACAGACCAAGTAGTATTTGCTAAAACTACTGCAGCTTCTGGTTTCTGGAAGGAATCAGATGGTAGATTAAAATCTCAAGTAGAGAATTTGAACCATACTCTGGACCAAATCTGCAATATACCTACAGTTCACTTCAAGATGAATGGTAAATACCAAGTGGGAACTATTGCTCAGAGCTTAGAGGAAATTGAACCTCTGTTGGTATCAGAGAATACTATACCTGCTTCTCAAGTACCTAACCAATCTAGATTCGAAACTTTCGTCGGAGAAGATGGTCAGGAATATGTAAAAGTAAAAGTAGTAGAATATGAAATGCTCAGTGTCATGGCTCTCGAAGGAGTTAAGTTATTGAGAAAAGAATTCGAAGACTTTAAGAAACAATTAAACAATAAGTAATATGGCAGAAATAGCAACTTGGAGTGCTATTCTGAATAAGACCGGCCTTGGTAAGACCTCTAATGAGTGCCCTACCAAGGCTGAGTTGTTAGCACTCAATAATGGTAAGGACTCCAATGTTGACAAGGTTATTGTAATTAGTAATGCTGCTAGCTACGGTAACAATGAATGTGTCAAGTTAGAGGATATCAATGCCGAGCAATGGATTTATACATTCCAGTGGGATCCGAATGGTAATCCTTCTTTTAATGCTCCAGCTACTGGAGGTACATACCCCTTTGGTTCATATGCTTCTAATCGAGTTAAGCAAGTAAACGGTGTTAATACTACTATCTCTCAAAGTTTGGCGAATGATGTCACTAAAACTTCGGAAGGTTCTTGGTATACTACAGATTACGACGGTAATAAAGGTAGAATAGTACCCAACAATACATCTACTAATAGTAAATCAATCACTGTAACTTGGACTCAAAAGTATTCGGGTAAAACCCTACAGGCAACATTTACCCAGGCAGCAGGTAGAAAAGTTTATTCTTCATGGAGTTATAACTGTAGAGTAGATAAAGCTTCTTTCAGTTATAGTGGAGGTCAATCTAATGTAACTGCTAAGAGTGCAAGTAGAACTTATACTTGGAATGGTCAAGGTAGTAGTTATACAGAATCAGAAACTGCTACCGTAAGAGTTTCTAGTCCGGCTTCTATTAGTGGTAATAGTATTTCTATCCCAAGTAATAGTGGTTCTGCTAGAAATTTTACGGTTACTTTCGATTTCCCAACTGCTACAGACCAGACTATCTCAATTTCTCAGGAAGGAGGTCAAGTAACCTATGTAGATCACCTATCTATAGAACCAACTACTAAAAATGTACCTGGAACTGGTTCAGGATTTAGATTGACAGTAAATGCCAATTATGATAAATATATAAACGGAACTTATGTAGAAAACATTAGAACTACTTATACTTCAGCTGAAGTAGTTGAGGGAACTTCATCTGATATTACCATCTCTGGTAAAAGTTCTAGTGGATGTAGTATTAGTGTAGCACCAAATCCTAACTCATCACCTAGAACTTTTAAGATTAAGTTTACTTATGATACGGCAACTCCTGTATATTTAACCATTACACAGAATTCGGCTGAGGTAACTTATCCTAGTAGCGGTATAGTATTTGAACATAGTACTCAACAGAATAGTGGTTATAAAACTAGTACTTTATCCATTGGTACTGTTGAAGGTAAAGGAGGTAATATTTCTTTTTATATAAAAAGTTATAGGTCTAGATATGTTAACGGTTCTTTAAGTTCTACCGAAGCTATTAAACCTACTCTTATTTTGCCATCCGGAGTAACCGAAACTATTACCGAAACTATTACTAATGTGTTTAAAGTAACTATTACCATACCTGAGCATTCAAAGCCTGCAAGCAGAACTCTTACAATTAGAGCTAATCAACCTAATGGCTTAGATAGAGAGTTAGTACAAACTGTACAACAGAGTGCTTCAACTTATGAGTTTGGTATTAGAGAAAACTCGGGGGATTCTTTGAGTACTTCTCTTACTTATTCTGGTTGGCCAAGTTGTTCAGATTCATCATACAATAGACCTGTAAGAGTATATTCTAGGAAGAATGGTAATCAATTCCTTAATTGGGCTTTATCTTCTAATGTGGATTGGATTACTATATCTGGTTCAAGTGCTGGGGCTAAATATAATGTAACCCCTAATAACAGTAGTTCATCTAGAACTGGAGTTATTACCTTTACTCAAGGGGAATCTGGTAAAACTTGTACTCTAACAATAGTTCAAGAAGCAGGAGATGTCTATGAGTTTTATATTACTGACTCAGAGGGTAATGGGCATTACACCGATTTCACATTCCCAGCTCCCTCAGATGGATTGATAGATAAACATGTATTGAATCTTATCTCTACTCACAATGGTAGTCCCTTATCTGCAGACGATATAGAGGGAGTCCATTCGGAGATAACAGAGAAATCAATCGGCTTGGTACTGGCACAAGGTACTCAATCCCCATTCAGGTTTGTGGCATATATAACTAGAAATGGAGCTACCGAAAGAACTGGAGCAGATACTTATAGACAGAAGCCATCTGGAAAAACAGTAATTTTCAGAGTTCTTCAAGAAGCTAAAAAAAATAAATGAATTCAGATTAGAATTAAGTTTAAATATTTCAAATGGTAATGATCAAGATACGTGGGGATTATTTGATACGGCTAATATGCCTCATACTTCTGACTTTATGTTATGATATGAGCTTAATACGTGAGGGTATTATAGTAGACTCAGTAGAAGGTAAAATAACTGTGAATTCTCTTCAAAGTACTACTAAGGATAGAGGGGTTGGAAATAATGTTTATGTATTGGCCTATAATTCTGTAAGAGGTTTATGGTTATCAATTGGTAACTTTAGGATTGAAGAGGGGAATAATACCCATCATTGGGATGTTTCTTGGCCCGAATCCCAGTATGGTTCAAATGGGATTAAGTCTAATCAATAAAAATAATGCAGTATGGAAGAAATGAAATTCAAATCCTTACAAAGAGGAGATTCAGTCTTTACTCTAGAAAGAGACAGAAGATCAATGTACCCAATCTTTGACCGAGCTAAAGTAGTAAAGGTAGGAGAAAGTAAACCAAGAGCCAATGAAAATGGTGATGGCTTTTCTAATCTTATAGAAATTGTTCTTCAAGATTCCATTGGTACAGTAACAGTATATTTACCTTCGGATGGGAATGAGGGTATTTATAACAATGTGTACTACACTCTAATTGGAAATAATATTGTAAACGAAGTATCATTGCAAAGGTCACAGGCTCTTGGTATTATTAATAATGTAGGTAAATACGAGAACATAATAAAGGAATGTGATAATATCCTTGCTATGTTTGAAAACAAGGAGCCCACTAATGGTAGTCAATTCAATGAAGAATTCGCTTCATTCAGGAAAGATGTAGTATCAGTATTACAATCACAACAGCAAGCCATAAACCTTATGATGGATTCACTTGGCTTGAATAAACCGAAGGAAAATCCAGATGGCAAGTAAGTCAGTAAACATAACTATAAGTACTCCATTGGGAGACTTACAGATATATACTGACCCAAAAGAACAGGCTAGAGCTGAGAGGTTAATTGCAGAAACTCCTTCTATCATGAGAAATGCTTACGATAGAGCTACTGAGAAATTTGGCAATCAACTTCTCAGACTTGTGAAAAAATGCCTAAGAACGGGTACTCCTCCAAGAGGAACCCATTGGGATCCTCACTCTGCTAATACTATTAAACGATATGGAGAGCATACCCTTTTGAATTATACGGGTCAGTATTTGAGATCAGTACAAATAGTAAAACAGAAGAATCGAACTTACGTAGGTATACCTACTAACCTTAAGAAAACCAGAAAGGGTGATAGGACTAGTAAAAGAACATTGAACCAAGTAGCTATCATGTTAGAGTATGGTTCTAGAGGTGATAATTTACCTCCAAGACCTCTATGGGCACCAGCTTTCGAACAAGTTGGTGGTAAGAAGGTTCTGAAGGAAACTATAGTAAGAGAACTTCGTAAAGAAATAAGGAAATATAGAAGATAATGGGATTCACTATAAGCAAGAATCAAGGTTCAGGTAGGACTGTTATAACGGTAACACCAGAAGAAAAGAATGCTACGGACAAAGATATAGTTCAGATCTTAACAGTAGAAGCTGTAGATGGGTCAACTAAAGAAGTAAAGCTTATCCACAAGAAAGGGGAAGGCAATTATGAATACACTTTCAGAGTTTCACCCACTGAATTATACTTTGAGCCTACAGGAGAAAGTAAAGAGGTTACTATTGTATCTACTAAACAAATGGTAATCAATGGAAAGAAAGTTGGTGATCCAGTTAATGTAAATTATACTAGGGAAAACTCGGGAGATGTATCTGGCTCTGGTACTACTCTTATAATGAGCTTAAACGATAATACTCATAATGATAAACTTGGCCAAGTAATTTTCATACAGGATGAATCAGGTAAAACTGTAGTTGTAACTTGTAGACAGGGTAAAAAAGAGAACACTGCTGGAGGGGATATTGGTCTTATTCAATTATGGTCTGGTTCTGGAGTTCCTGAAGGTTATGTACTTTGTGATGGAAGTCAAGTAAGTATAGCAGAATACCCAGAATTATATAAAGCTATTGGAGATAAGTATAATAC